>OGDN01003499.1_pt1 | contig 16344 bp, 20 predicted proteins | sample 1570271 | NCBI WGS metagenome assembly OGDN01 (sample SAMEA4384481, study PRJEB24528) | human gut metagenome | reverse complement strand
TGTGGTAACACATGGAGCTGACTGCTACTAATAGGGTGAGGGCTTGACCAAGAAAAGCATGGTCAATTGATTCAGAAATGTCAACATGTATGTGGTTTTGAAGATACGAAAAGAAGAAGCTAGAGCAAAATTCGCTCTAGCTTCTTTTTTTTAATTCTCTTTTTCCCCTTTTCCTCCAATTTCCCCCAATCCACAGGGCGGCGCAAAGCACGCCCGTCCCCACACTAAAGCCGCGTGGCCAAGAAGGGGGAGTCTGAGGGGGAACTTCGGCCTTCGCAGACTCCGAGATACCTTCCCCCTCAGGATTTCGCCGGATGCGCCAGCATCCATTTAAATAAAATAAAACAAATAATCACCGACAACAACGACCCACAAGCCGTCGCAATCCCCATCGGAAACAACGTATCCGGAAACCACAACGAAGTCAGATACACCCCTGGTATCCTCACCAGGAGAATCGACATGATATTATGCAGGAAAGAAAATTCCGACCTTCCATAAGCACAAAAATACCCACTAAAACAAAAATGAACCCCCGCAAAAATACAATCAAAAATATATCCCCGGACATACTGACTTCCCAGCACAACAACCGTCGCATCCGAAGTAAACAACGACACCACAGGTCCCGCAACAAACTGTATCACAACAGCCACGATCACCCCAAATCCAGCCGCGATCAAAATCCCATAACGAAGCGTCCTCGAAGCACGCTCATGCTTCCGCGCCCCAATATTCTGTGCACAAAGAGCAGAAACCGTAGAAAGCATAGAAGAAGGAACCAAAAACAAAAAGCTGATGATCTTCTCCACGATCCCCACAGCCGCCGCCGTATCCAATCCACGTCGATTGGCAATAACCGTGATCACAATAAAAGAAACCTGGATAAATCCATCCTGCAGCGCAACCGGAATGCCAATATTCAGAATTTTCTTCATAAATCTATGATCCGGACGAAAATCCTTCCGCGACAAAGAAATCCCGTTTTCCTTTTTCATGATCACGATCAGTGCAATGACCACACTCACAAGCTGCGACAAAGTAGTACCAAGCGCAGCCCCAACCGGACCAAGGTGTAAATATCCCATAAACAGATAATCCAGCCCGATATTCACCACACACGCAATTGCAATAAAATACATCGGACTTTTGGAATCCCCGATCCCACGAAAAATCGAACTGATAATGTTATACGCCGTAATACATGGAATCCCAATAAAACACACCGTAAGATAAGCCACAGTTCCAGTTACCGCTTCCAAAGGGGTAGACATCACAGATACAATTGGATGAACAAGAAGAAGCAGGAGCACCATCAGCCCAACAGCAACAGCCATAAACAAAGCAACCGTGTTTCCAATTGTCCTGGAAGCACTTTTTTTGTCCCTGGCACCGATTGCCTGTGCAATGGTAACCGTAGAACCCATGGCAAGGCCGACGATCATAACAGTGATCATATGCATAACCTGGCTGCCTATCGAGACAGCAGTAGTACTGGCGACCCCCTCAAACTGACCAATGATAAAAAGATCAGCCATGCCATATAAAGTCTGTAGAAAATAAGATAAGAGATATGGCAGTGAAAAATAAATGATATTTTTCAGAACACTGCCGGAAGTAAGATTTTTTTCCATAAAATTATTGACTCCTTTCCATCTGATTTTAAACATTACAATGGTTGTAGAGTCAATAACTTTTTTACATCACCGCTGTGACATGCTCACACCACTTAAATCTTACAGATTTTGAAGTGGGGTTTCCTGCTCGATTGCCCTTCAGGGCAAAGCTAAAACAGGCTATCCCCGCGTGTCCCGCGGTTCTTTTTTATTTGGTTACAGATTTTTCTCTGTGCCGCTACGCACATTTTTTATCCTGAATTATTCACGGCTTTGTCGTGAAAGTGGCTGAAAGCCACATAGTTACTGTATTTTAATTGCACATTGCTTTTCACTTATTAAGTGAATGAAAAAAGAGCATCCATTTGTGGTAAAATTAAGGTGTTCAAAGTCTTAACAATCCCAAACAAAGGAGCCCTTTATGAGTATTGTAAACACCTTTTCACTTCAAAGCAATAGGCAAATTAAAATAAATTTTGATGGAGGTGATCTTTCCTCCGATACAGGTCTCCTTTTGATAAAAGAATTCGCTGCAAAAATCGGCTTCACAAAGCTGATCAAAAAGAAGTTCAAGACGAATGATAAAGCTGTCCGGTTCCATAAGGACGCTGAAAATCTATTACAGATAATCTATCAGGTTATCTCTGCATATTTTCAGGATGATTGTGCGGATGAACTGACTTTGGATCCTGTTTTCCAGGCTATTCTTGAGAAAGAAAGTCTGGCATCACAACCGACATTATCAAGATTTTTTAACCGTATGGATGAAGATACCCTGATACAGTTTGATGACATCGATAAAAATCTCAGGAATATCATCTATTCCATAAAATGGCCGGAGCATGTGTTTCTGGATCTGGACAGTACCCTGTTTGGCACTTATGGTAAGCAGGAAGGAGAAGGCTTCAACTTCCATTATCAGGAACATGGATATCATCCATTACTATGCTATGACGGGCTGACCGGGGATCTGATAAAAGCGGAACTTCGTGATGGAACGCTCTACTGCAGCAATGGGGCAGGTAAATTTATGAAATCCATCTTTCAGGAATACCTGGAAAGAGGCATTAATACTTATCTTCGCGGCGACAGCGGATTCTCTTCTCCAAAACTTTATGAAACTTGTGAGAGTAATGGCTGCACTTATGCCATCCGTTTAAAACAGAATTCCACACTCGTTGCCCTGGCTTCAGATAAAGAGGAAGATTTGTACAAGGCCACTCAAAAGGACCAGATCAGCTATGCAGTAACGTATGGCGAATTCATGTATCAGGCAGGTTCATGGAAATATCCAAGACGCGTGGTTTTCAAAATTGAAAAACCATACGGTCAGCTGACACACATGTACACTTTTATTGTTACAAAAATGGATATGGAACCTTATCAGATCATCCAGTTTTACTGTGGCAGGGGCAAGATGGAAAACTTCATTAAAGAAAGCAAAAGTGGATTTGACTTTGCTGTTGTCAGCAGTCATTCCAAAGTAGTAAATGCCAACCGTATGAGACTTCATATGCTTGCCTACAACCTATTCAATTGGTTCAGGCGGCTGGTACTGCCAGCCAGTATGCGGAAGCAACAGGTGGATACTATTCGCTTAAAGCTGATAAAAATTGCTGCAAGGGCAATCCATTCCGCAAGATCCATCACATTCAAACTGTGTAGCAGCTGTCCTTATAAAAAGGAGTTCTACAGGACATTGAAGAATATCCAGCAGCTGTCCGTACAGTTAGAATAGCAACTATTAACGTACCTTGACAGTTCCAAAGTGATTTAATCGAATCCACAGGGATATTTTACCCATTTTTAAGGATGACTCGGTTGCTTACAAGGGAACTGATTCAAGGCTTTGCAGTATTGAGCATATGGAAATGCTCATGAATAATTCAGGTTAATATAATAACTGACGACAAGAAGCACCGTCGCTCCCGTCCATGCGGCAATCTCCGCATAAAAAATCCCATTCTGTCCGACAAGTTTCGGAAGCAGCAGAGCAACACCAACCCGGACAAAAAATTCCACAACACCACTCAGCATAGGAATCATCGTATTTCCAAGCCCCTGCAGCGCAGAACGGTAAACATACAGGAAATACAAAATGCAGAGGCAGGAAGCCATAATGGACAGATAATGCCATGCAATGGCAAGCACCTGTTCCGTCTGTGCCGGGTCACCGGAAATAAACATAGAGAGCAGTGTTTTTCCAAAAAGAAACATCATGATACTGATAAATGCTGAAGTCAGAAATGCAAGAAAAGCACTGGCATGCACACCTTTTTTGATACGCCCGATCTTACCTGCACCAAGATTCTGCCCAACATAGGAAACCACTGCATATCCATAGGAGATCGCAGCCATCTCCAGAACACCATAAAGCTTATTCGTTGCAGTAAATCCGGCAACAAACAGAAATCCATATCCATTGATCACAAACTGTACAGCAAGACCGCCAACAGAAATGATCACATCCTGAAACAGGATCGGAGCGCCGAGTCCAAGAAGTTTCCGGTTCAGTCCCGGCACATGTTCAAAATCACTTCTGGAAGTATGTACAATATCGATTTTTTTCACCACAACGAAACAGTACAGAGCAGAAAAAGCCTGAGCAGTAACCGTAGCAAGAGCAGCACCGGCTACACCCCAGTGAAGCCCGGCAACAAAAACAAGATCCAGGACCACATTGATAACAGAAGCAATGAGCATAGCGATCAGAGGCGTTCGGCTGTTGCCAAGAGCACGCAGCACGGAGGCAAAAATATTATAGGCGGCAACGATCGGAATTCCGCAGAAAACGATCCTGAGATAGATCAACGACATCCCAATAATATTATCCGGTGTATTCAAAAGCACCAGGATCCATCTGGCAGCAAGCTGACTGACGATCAGAAGCGAAACAGCAGTGACCGCTGTAAGCAGATAACTGTGTGCAACTGCTTTCTTAAGGTCACTCCATTTCCGGGCACCATAATGCTGCGAGATCAGAATAGAAAACCCCTGCGTAACTCCGGTAGAAACGCCGAGTACCATCCACATGATCCATTCCACCGCACCAAGGGCAGCCAGAGCCTGAACCCCGGCAACCTGTCCGACAACGATCGTATCCACCATCGTATACAACTGCTGAAAAATATTCCCCAGCATCAGCGGCACTGCAAAAAGCAGGATCAGCTTCGCCGGGGAACCCTTCGTCATATCACGAACCTGATCTGACATAAAAAATCCTCCAATACATAAAAATAAAATCCACTTGCATCTGTCCTATTTTCACACGAACAGGCAACACTGTCAACTATAAGAACAGATGATTTTTCAGAGCGGCAAATAAGGTATGATCGCTCTGAAATCCTCCGGCAGTGTTCCGGTCAACCTGATCTCATTTCCTTCAAATGGCTGCCGGAAGTATACCTTCCAGGCATGGAGAGCAGTGCGGGCAAAAGATGGCTGTACAGAAAAATTGTCCAGCTTTTGCTCATAGTACAAAGTATCGCCCAGGAGCGGATGTCCGAGAGCTTTCATATGGACACGGATCTGATGCGTGCGGCCTGTATCCAGGCGGAGAGATACCAATGACCAGTTTGCTGCACTGTAAAGCGTACAGTAATGCGTAACTGCGGGCAGCAGAGAAGCATCAGTACTGCAATTATCGTCAGGAGCAGGAACAGCCTGCATCCGCAGTGGGTGGTCAGATACTTTTTTTACAGGAAAAGAAATGGTATGCCAGAGATCAGCAGGATCTTCTGGGAGATATCCAGCTACAACGGCAAGATATTCCTTACGAAAAACATGCTCTTCACGCTGTGCCTGAAGCCGCTGCGCCGCAACCTGATTCTTGGCAAACAGAATAATACCAGAGGTCTCTTTGTCGAGCCGTCCGATCGGGCGGACACGGACGGAGACCTTTTTGTTTTGAAAATAAGCAGCTACCAGATTGGAAAGTGTGTCCGCATAATGTGTTCCGGACGGATGTGTGAGCATGCCAGCCGGTTTATTTACCGCAAGAATATCCTGATCCTCATACAGAATCTCAAGGGAAGAAAAATCGCCCGAAACAAGCTGTTCAGAAGCAGTTTCCGCAGTTTCCAGACAGACCTGGATTTCGTCACCGGGAAGGACAAATTCTGTGATCCGGCAGCGGATGCCATTTTTCTGAATGCCATCCGGAAGAAATTTGGCGCGGCTGATCTGCTTTTTTGTCAGGTGTCCCTGAGCACGAAGAACCTGACCGACGGTAGAAATGGCTGAATCAGACGGGACTGTAAAGCTGATATATTTTTCCATAAGAAGCGTTCCTTTATTATAAGTGAGATTGGGATTTTTATTCCAATATTCCCATATTGGTCGGGAGTTTGATATTTTTGTACGTGTGGAGCAGTTTTTCCAGTTCATAGATCGCAGGGGTCAGAAACTTGTTTTTGTGATAGACAAGCTTGAATTTGCGGTTCCATTCGCCATTCTGGTTATAAAAAACCCGGATCGTATTGTGCTGGATCTCATGTTTCATAAGCCGGAGAGACATGACAGAAAGCACCCGGTCATAAAGCACCGCATTCAGGAGTGTACGGGGACTGTTTGCCTCCCAGACTGTCTGAACAGAAATCTGATGCCTCGCTGCATAGTCTTCAAAAAGTTGCCGGGTTCCGCTTCCCTGCTCGCGCATGGCAAAAGATTCTCCGGCGAGATCCTGTACCTGGATACAGCTTTTCTGATAAAAAGGATGATCTTTACCTGCGGCAAGCACCAGGCAGTCATCTATGATCGGGAGAACGGTAAGGTCAGGAGAAAGAATCTCGCCTTCAACGATTCCGGCATCCAGTTCAGAACGAAGGAGTTTCTGTTCAATGTCCTTGGTATTACTCACATAAGAATGGACCCTGACATCCGGGCAGATTTTCTGTAGTTTCGGGATCAGAAAAGGAGTCAGGCACGTTCCGATCGTGATCGTGGAACCGAGTTTCAATGTGGAGGACTGTCCCTGGTTGAGCATCAGTTCTTCAAGCTGCTGGAACTGGCGGATCAGACTGCGCGCCTGCGGCAGAAGCAGATTTCCGCGTTCTGTGAGGTAAAGCTTTTTGCCGAGGCGTTCAAAAAGAAGCCCGTTGTAATGCTTTTCCAGCTCGCGGATCGCCTGGCTTACGGTAGGCTGCGATAAATACAGATGAGCGGCAGCTGCACTCATAGAGCCCTGGTCAGCTACTGCAACAAAAATGGTCAGATGTCGTATCGTCATTTTACATTCTCCTAGTATAGAAAATACCTATCATTTCTATAAAATAATATCATTTTTCAAATACATACTCAAGTGGTATATTATGAATTATAAATGAAAAAAACATGGAATGAGGTATAGAGATGTCAGCATTAACAGTCAGCAAAGAAGATGAAAAAAGAGTCAAAGGAATGGGATTTCTGAACAACAGAGGAACCGATCTGTTTTCGGCACGGGTCCTTACGATAAATGGAAAAGTAACCGCAGCGCAACACCGCTGTATGGCAGAAGCAGCAGAAAAATTTGGCAACGGAAATCTTCTGTATACAACGAGACTTTCCGTAGAGATCCAGGGAATCCCTTATAATAAGATTGAAGAATTCCAGCAGTTCATCGCAAAAGAGGGACTGGTGACAGGAGGAACCGGAGCAAAAGTCCGTCCGGTGGTATCCTGCAAGGGAACGACCTGCCAGTATGGACTTCTGGATTCCTATGCGATCTCCGAGGAAATCTACAAACGTTTTTATGAAGGATACAGCGATGTCGCACTGCCGCATAAATTCAAGATCGCAGTAGGCGGCTGTCCGAACAACTGTGTCAAACCGAATTTGAATGATGTCGGGATTATCGGACAGAGGATCCCGGAAGTCAACACAGATGTCTGCAAAGGCTGCAAAAAATGTGCGATCGAAGCCGCGTGTCCAAACAAAGTTGCAAAGGTCATTGATGGAAAGATCCAGATCGACAAAGAAGCGTGCAGACACTGTGGACGCTGCGTAGGAAAATGCCCGTTCCACACGATCGAGGACGGCACTTATGGATACAAGATCTACATCGGCGGACGCTGGGGTAAAAAGGTATCAAAGGGAAGAGCACTTGGCAGGATTTTTACGTCCAAAGAAGAGGCACTTGACGTTATCGAGAAAGCAATCCTTTTCTTCAGAGATAACGGAATCAAAGGAGAACGTTTTGCAGAAACAATTGAGCGGATTGGTTTCGAAAATGTGGAGAAAGAGTTGCTTGCCTGACCAATATCTGTTAGGATAGGGGAAGAGGAAATTTCAGCGAAAGCTAATACAAACTGGAGGCAATGATTATGGAAATAAAAGAACAGATTCATGGATTAACAGACGAAATGCTGACAAATCTCGGAAGACTGGTTGCGATCGATTCACAGCTTGGGACTCCGGCAGAGGGAATGCCTTTTGGCAAAGGCCCTGCAAAGGTACTTGAGGAAGCACTCAAGATTGCCGATGAACTCGGATTCAAGACCGTAAACCTGGACAATTACTGCGGCTATGCTGAGATGGGCGAAGGCGAAGAAATCGTCGGTATTGCAGGACATCTTGATATCGTTCCGGTCGGCGGTGACTGGACTTATGATCCGTTCAAACTTACCAGAGAAGGTGACCATGTTTACGGACGTGGAACCACAGATGACAAGGGACCGGTTCTGGAAGCTCTTTACGCAATGAAGCTTCTCCGTGATTCCGGAGTGAAACTCAACAAGAGAGTTCGTCTGATCATGGGCTGCAATGAGGAGACAGGTTCCAAATGCATGGAGCATTACAATGAAGTTGCAGAAGAAGTATCCTGCGGATTCACACCAGACGCAAACTTCCCGTGCATCCACGGTGAGAAGGGCATGGTAATGATGACAGCACATTCTAAGAATACCAGGATCATTTCCATGAACGGAGGTTTTGTTTCCAATGCTGTGTGTGATACCTGCAATACAGTCGTTCCGGCAGAAACCGGACTGAAGGACAAACTGGAAGCAGCTTTTGCAGAAACCAAACTTCAGGAATACAAAGTGACAGAAGAGAACGGCGAGATCAGCATTTATGCAAAGGGAGTTCCTGCGCATGCTAGCACACCGACTCTTGGTGTCAATGCGGCAGGTGTGACATTTGAATGCCTTGCCAAAGCAGGATTCGAAGATGACTTTGTGAAATTCTACAATGAACATATCGGTACAGCCTGTGATGGCTCCGGTCTTGGACTTAAGTTTGCAGATGAATTTGGTGAGCTGACTCTGTGCAATGGAATCGTCAAGACAGAAGATGGAGTGATCTCCAGTACGATTGATATTCGTGTACCGGTTACTCTCAAAGCAGACGAAGTCCGCAAGATGTGTGCTGACAGACTGGAAGATGAGAACGGACGCATCGAGGTTCATATGATCGGTGATGCACTGTTTTTCCCGAGAGAATCCCCTCTTGTAAATGCTCTGTACAAGGCATACGTAGATGTTACAGGCGATACAGAGAACAAACCGATGGTGATCGGCGGTGGAACTTACGCGAAATCACTCAAAAACATCATCGCATTCGGACCGGAAATGCCGGGGATCGACTACCGTATCCACGGCGCAGATGAGTTTATTCTTGTATCTGGAATGGAAGAAGCTGTGCTTATCTATATGGAAGCGATCAAGAATCTTCTTGCAATCTAACCAGATCAACTGCTATTTGGTTATAAGCAAGTAGCAAAGCGGAGTGCGAATATCCGCTTGACTCAGATGAGGACATGGTGAAGTTTGCCATGTCCTTTTTATTGTACATATCGAGAAGTAAGTTTCCGGGAGTGAGAAAAGTGACAAAAGACGAATGGTACAAACAGCTTTTTGAAAATCTGGGGAAGTCGACATTCCGAAGCAGATTTCATCTGAAACAGGTGGACATTGATTATATCAACAGCAAAGGGCTGGACAAAATAGAAGAACATGCGCGCGATTTTATTGTAAAGCGCGAAGCACCGGCAGTGATCCCAAACGATGGAAAACAGACCCCAATGCGCGGTCATCCTGTATTCATCGCACAGCACGCAACAGCGACATGCTGCCGTGGCTGCATTAAGAAATGGCACAAGATCCAGCCAGGGAAACAATTGAGCCAGGTGCAGCAGGACTACCTCGTGGACGTGATCATGACCTGGATTCGGCAGGAGATGGAACTGTTTCAGGACAGACTGATAAGGTAAGGAGTGCAGACATGCGATCAATGAAACCCGACAGGGATATTTGCGTAAGAAAAATCAAGATACCTTCTGAGGGCAGAAATATTCCGGCACTTGTCCTTTCGCCGAAGAAAAAGACGGATAAAACGCCGGGGATTTTGTGGATTCATGGTGGCGGATATATCGCCGGAATGAAAGAAATGCTTCATATGTCAAGAGCGGTGGATCTTGTCAAAAAATACGGAGCAGTGGTCTTTTCCCCTGGCTACAGAATGGCTTTCGAGACTCCGTATCCGGCGGCACTGGATGACTGCTATGATGCACTTTTGTATTTGAAAAATCATGCAGATGAGCTGGGAATCAGAACGGATCAGATCATGGTCGGTGGAGAAAGTGCCGGCGGCGGGCTGTGTGTCGCTGTATGCATGAAAGCGAGAGATACAGGGGATGTGAAGATTGCTTTTCAGATGCCATTGTATCCAATGCTGGATGACCGGGATACGGAAACATCCCGGGACAATCACGGCAAAGTCTGGAATACACGGAAAAATCATTTCGCCTGGAAAATGTATCTGCGAAATACTGACAAAACCAAGGTACCGATCTATGCTGCTCCGGCAAGGTGCACAGACTTTTCTGGTCTGCCGCCGGCCTACACGTTTGTAGGAGATGGAGAGCCGTTTTTTGCAGAAGCCGTGCGATACATACATAAACTGAAGAAAAACAACATCCACGCAGAACTGGACATTTACCACAGCAACATCCACGCCTTCGACATGATGTACCCGGAACTGGAAATCAGCCACCAGGCAGCAGAAAAGTTCAACCGACAGTTTACATATGCGAAGGAGCATTTTTTCGCAGAGCAATAGAAAATGAAGAGAGGTAGCTTTGAGGTGTATTAAAAGGAATAAGAAAGGTGCTGGAAGAGTGAAACCATGACTGAGACCATGTTCATGTAATGTTCCGGGCACAACCCAGGTCAGAACTAAGTAAGTTTATTAATGCGTATAAAAGTGCCAGTAGCAGACTGTTGAAAAAAGAATATCCACAGATAAAAGAGAAACTGTGGAAAGAAGCAGATTCTCTTGCACTGGCAAATGTGCAGAGGAACCTAGAAGGAGCCTTCTGGAAATTTTTTCGGGAACCGAAAGTGGGATTTCCAAATTATAAATCAAAAAAACATTCCCGGAAATCTTATACAACGAATATGGTAAATGGAAATATCTGCCTGCAGGAAAAGTCTCTGAAACTGCCAAAGATGACACCCATAAAAATAAAACTTCATCGTTCGATACCGGAGTGCTGAGAAAAAGCTTGCCCGGGAACAGAGAAAACTTTCCAGATGCGAAAAGGGCAGCAGGAACTATCAGAAACAGAGGAAAAGGGTTGCATTATGTGATGAAAAGGATAAAGAACCAGAGGAAAGATTTCCATCATAAGCTCAGTCATGACCTTGCGGAGAAGTATGATGCGGTATGTGTGGAAGATCTGAACCTGAAAGGGATAGCCGGAGGTCTGCACTTTGGAAAAGGGATACAGGATAACGGATATGGGCAGTTCCTTTCGATGCTTGGATATAAGCTGGAAGAACGTGGGAAATATCTTATAAAAGTAGACCGTTATTTTGCATCCAGTAAGATATGCAGCGTATGTGGGAACAGGAAGAAAGAACTGGCTTTGTCAGAACGGACATACATATGTGAATGTGGAAACTGGATGGATCGGGATGTGAATGCAGCTGTCAATATCCTGAAAGAAGGAAAAAAGGTATATAAAAAGTGTGCGTAGCGGCACATAGAAAAATCTGTAACCAGATAAAAAAGAACCGCGGGACACGCGGGGATAGCCTGTTTTAGCTTTGCCCTGAAGGGCAATCGAGCAGGAAGCCCCCACTTCAAAATCTGTAAGATTTAAGTGGTGGGAGCATGTCACAATCATCCTCTGACCATTGAACATTTCCTGATTTTCTGTTGATACGATAGATGCGCTTAACAAAAGAAAGATACAACCAGGACGGATCGTGTTTTAATGAAAATTTGGCTATCATTGTGTCCTGGTCATATTGCAGGAAAACATTCGCCATAGAAAGTTTCGTCTTTTCGTAATTACTAACAGCGTTTATCATATCAGCCTCCAGGTGCATGTACTTTACAATTTATTTACAGAATAGACTATTCGGTCTATAAAGTCAAATATGGTTAGCTTTTTATAGAAAATCTGTTCACCAGGCTACATTTATTTGTGTTATACTGTTCGTGAAAGGGCATGAGGAATGATAAAAAATCCAAGAGAAAGGTGAAATTCTATGGAAAATTTGATCTGGTACATCATAATGATCCCATGCAGTGCATTACTCACAGGAATTGGAATTTACGCATGGAACAGGAAAAAACCTATGTGGTTCTGGTCTGGAAAGACTGTTAAAGAGACAGAGATTTCAGATATTACTGCTTACAATCATGCCAATGGAATTATGTGGATCGTATACTCCATTATTTATTGGATGGCGACATTTGCCGGGATTTGGAATTCTATAGCAGCATTGGACCTGATCATAGTAGGCTGTGTAATTGGGATTCCGGTGCTGGTAGTTGTATATAATCGAATATATGCAAGATATAAGGTCTGACCAGATCGGGCGATAATAAAAATACAGAGCAGGATTTTTCAGTATGGAAAATCGGGGAAAGGTTAAAAAATGGCAAAATTATATTTCAGATACGGAGCAATGGGCAGTTCGAAGTCTGCCAATATTCTGATGGTCCGTTATAATTATGAAGAACGTGGTCAGTATGCGGTATTATTAAAACCAAGGACTGATAACCGGGATGGGGAACATGAGATCAAGTCCCGGATAGGGCTGTCTGCACCGGCTGAATATGTGGATGATTTTTTGCGGGAGATCTCGAAATGCTGGAATGCTGAAACTTCAGAATATATCTACCATGAAAAAAGGGTAGCAGCAGTTCTGGTGGACGAAGCACAGTTTCTTTCGCCCGAAGAAGTAGACAGATTATCGGATATCGTGGATTTTTATGATATTTCGGTTCTCTGCTATGGGCTTCGCACCGACTTTTTGAACCATCTCTTTCCGGGCTCCAGGCGGCTTATGGAGATTGCAGACGTGATAGAAGAAGTCCCTACCGTATGCTGGTGTGGAAGAAGAGCACAGTGCAACACCAGATATGCTAATGGCAAAATCGTCCGCGAAGGCGCACAGATCATGCTTGGTTCAAATGAAAGTTATGTGGCACTTTGCAGAAAGCACTACAAAGAAGGAAAATTGTGGAAGTAGAATAGTAACGTTGACAAAACGGTTAGTGCGTGCTAACATAACAAGTGTTATGAATGATGAGCGAAGAAAACAAACCGAACAAAAATTAATCAGATCCGGCAGAGGCAATCATTCTGATGGAGAAATCCGCGGGCAGCCGGTACGAAGGATTTAAGAGCCAGATTGACATGCAGATGCAATCAGCATTTACCAGCTATTTTTCCAAATTTATGGGTGTCAGCCCCGATGCGGAACTTATCAGGATTCTGGTTTCCATGAGGCTTCAGGGATACATGGAACTGATCAAAGGAGATTATACCGTGGAAGAAAGAATAAGGCTTGCAAGAGAGATCGGCATCCACGCGGATGCAGGGACAATGGCGTTAATTAAATATCTGAACGGACAAAAAGAAGTCTATCGCAAATAATGCGGTAGGCTTTTTCTATTGCAAAACATAATTTTTTTCGGATTTGTTATGTGCTCGCACAGATTTGATTTGAAATGTGAGGAGGAAAGAATCATGAACGAAAAAGCAAACTATGGAAACTGGGTACCTGAGAAAGCTCTGTATATGTTGTTTGGAGCAGCAGTTGTTTTGGGCGCGATTGCGGTGATCGTACAGGTAGTATTGAGCAAGCCTGTGATCACGGCAGCAGCAGGAGTACTCTGTGTACTGGCACTTATCATGGCTGTCTACATGCTGATTTGCCATGAGACATTTGCATTTGGAAAGGGAAATATGATGGCGGGTGTGCATGAGCACTTGGTCGAGCATCTTGACTGGAACGGGGAAGGCAGACTGCTCGACATTGGATGCGGGGCAGCCGCACTTACGGTTCGCTGTGCCAAAGCTTTTCCAAAAGCACAGATCACCGCAATGGACTATTGGGGCGCAGAATGGAATTACGCCAAAGAACAGTGTGAAAAAAATGCACAGATAGAAGGCGTTGCGGACCGCACATCCTTTCAGAAAGGGGATGCTGCGAAGCTGGATTTTCCAGACGAATCGTTTGATGCGGCAGTAAGTAACTTTGTATTCCATGAAGTACGCACAGCAAAAGACAAACGGGATGTTGTAAGAGAAGCACTCCGGATAGTAAAAAAAGGCGGCGTATTTTCTTTCCAGGATATGTTTTCCCAGAAAGCACTGTACGGAGATATGGAGCAGTTCGTCCGTGAACTGAAGGCGGAAGGCATCTCAGAAGTACATTACATAGGAAATCTGGAAAAGAAACTCGACTTTATCCCGGGGGTTGTAACAACACCATGGATGATCAGTGGAATGGGGATTATTTATGGAAAAAAATAATTGATGGGTTCACTGTTATTTCCGTGCAACGAGGTGTGCGCGGAACCCTTTCTGTTTCTCCATAGTCAGTACAGTGAAGCCGGTTTTTTCTGCCATGGCGATGAATTCTGTGACTTTATGTATCTTCACATCGCCATGACCAGCCAGATTTGCCAGAGGCATTTCCAGATGGTTCATCAGCCAGACGATAAAATCTGAAGAGGTATAGTCACGTAAAACGAGTCGGCCGCCTTTTCGCAGAACACGGTAAGTACTGTTAAAAAATGCCTGAGGATTCGGATAGTGATGGAAGCTGTTGGAACAGATCACCGCATCAAAAGAATCCTCAGCAAAAGGAAGATTTTCGCTGTCGCCTACGATAAATTCCGTGTTGGAAAGCTTCTTTGCCTGAGCGACCTTGATCATTTCAGGAGTGAGGTCGAGACCGATATAATGTTTATCCGGGTATTTTTGATGGATCAATTCAAGCATCGGTCCGGTTCCACAGCCACAGTCGAGCACATCGTGGAAAGGCTCCTTTTCCAGTTCTGCCAGGATCGGCGGGTAATCATCCTTACACATTTCATAAATACCGGCATGTCCACTGTCGTAAATCTTGGCTGCCTGTGTGAATTCTTTGATAGAAAGCTGTTTATATTTTTCAGGTGTCATAAAAAAGGCCTCCTAAACTTGAAATTTTTTTGATAAACGGTTAGGTTATACTAACCAGACATTACCATAAATGCACAGAAAAGTCAATTAAACGGGGCGTGTCTGTGTATTTTGGTTTGGGAGTATGCTATAGTTATTAGAGATAGGAATGTATGAAAGAAAGGAAAACTGGAATGACGACAACTACGTTGTGTTACATAGAAAATGATAATAAATATCTGATGCTTCACAGAGTAAAAAAGAAAAATGACATGAACGAAGGTAAATGGATCGGCGTCGGCGGGCATGTGGAAAGTCAGGAAACTCCTGAGGAATGTCTCGTGCGTGAAGTGAAGGAAGAAACAGGTCTTACGCTCACCTCGTATAAATTTCGCGGGCTGGTAACGTTTATAAACAGTGAATCTGAATCCGAGCTTATGTGCGTGTTTACAGCGGACGGATATACAGGTGAACTGATCGAATGCAATGAGGGTGAGCTTTGCTGGATCGACAAAGCCAGGGTATCGGAACTTCCTGCATGGGAAGGGGATAGGGTGTTTCTTGATCTGCTTCTTTCGGGCGAAGAACGCTTTTTTTCCGCGAAACTGCAGTATGAAGGCGACAGACTTGTTGAAACGAAGATCAATTTGTATTGAGGAGGGAACTTACAAGATGGATAAAAATAAACAATGGATCGATCTGATCGTGGAACTGCAGGGTCTTGCACAGGCAGGACTTACCTATGGAAAAGATGTTTATGACAAAGAACGTTATGAACGCATCCGGGATATTTCTGCTGAAATGATGGCTGAGCTTTCAGGTGTGCCAGTGGAAAAAGTAAAAGATCTTTTCTGTAATGAAACCGGCTACCAGACACCAAAAATCGATACCCGCGCAGCGATATTTGAAGAGGGAAAAATCCTGCTCGTTCACGAAAACAACGGAACCTGGTCACTGCCGGGTGGATGGTGTGATGTAAATGTATCCATGACAGAAAATACAATAAAAGAAGTGAAAGAAGAAGCAGGTCTTGATGTTTCTGTCAAAAGCGTGATCGCCATTCAGGACAGGGAAAAGCATAATCTTCCGGTCTATGCATACAGAGTCTGCAAGATATTCATGCTCTGCGCGGCGACTGGCGGAGGTTTTGAAGAGAATATTGAGACTACAGGTTTTGACTATTTTGCAGAGGACGAACTTCCTGAACTTGCAGGCGAAAAGAACAATGAAGAACAGATCAGAATGTGTTTTGATGCGTACCGCGCAGGTGATAAATGGAAGACATTTTTTGATTGAATAACTGCGTGTCGCATTCTCGTTACTTTCAGTGATGAGTTAGACACGCAA
>OGDN01003485.1_pt1 | contig 16409 bp, 15 predicted proteins | sample 1570271 | NCBI WGS metagenome assembly OGDN01 (sample SAMEA4384481, study PRJEB24528) | human gut metagenome | reverse complement strand
TAAAGATATTGATACGGTCGGTTTCATCCCCGGCACCGGTAAAGAATTCCTGCGGAGTTACGCCAAGGTATTCACAGATGCGCAGGAATTCATGCATTGAGGGCAATGCCTTGCCGATCGAAATACTGCGCATATAGCTGCCGCTTTTGCCAAGGTCAAGGCTCATTTTATGTTCAGAAACGTGGAGGCGATGGCGCAGCTGCGTGATGCGCTTACGGACAAAATTCTCATATTCGGCTACCTGTAGCAAGCAGATACACCCTTTCCCGTTTATACTATAATATGTAAATATTGTAATATAAATCGCGGCAGAGCGTTCAGCATTGATGTATCAGTTTTCTCGGTATTGCCAATATGTTGACGATTAAATACTGAATTTTGAAAAAAGTTTTTTCAGGCGCGGTGTATCAGATAAGCAGCAGGTCGGGAAAGCGTAAAATATGGTCGATATGCGCTATCGCCCCGGCTAAAGTATCAAAGCGCCCCTCGCACGGATCGGGCACTTCGGTTAAGGCGGTGGGGTCTACCGTATGACCGCTTTCCTCCAGCCACGCATCAAACGCCTTGCGCATCGCTGCGGCATTGGCGCGCTTTTCCTCGTTGGTGACACGCTCATCAAGGTAGATAATGGCATCATATTTGTGGGCTGCGGTGTTATGGGTAATTTCAGCAAAGGTGAACCTGTTTATATAGATATGGAATAAGAGTTCCACCCCCAACTTGTGCAGCTCGCCTTCCGCGCGCTGGCGTTCAGAAATTTGCGCTTTTTCGCCCAACGCAGTACGCAACTGGCAAAACAGCTCGTCTCCATCCGCAGGGTACAATACAGTACCCTTGGTGTCCTCGATTTCCTCAAAGCAGTATGCCTGCTGTGAGGGCGACAGCATCCCCTGTTTAGCCAGCTGAATGGCATCGAGAAGATCCTGCCGATAGGATTGCGATAACGACATTACGAATTCCTTTTTCATAAAAGACCACTCCTTGTTTATAATTGGTGAATTTAGTATGAATTATAATTCTTATTCGTGTCGAAATCGCTCGAAGGCAAGGATATAGTGGAAGAAATTCATACAACAATCATCAAGAAGAAAAGGAGCAGTTTCCAACAAACATCCGGTGTTACGATATGCTAGGCGTGGATGTGTTAGTCTACAGATTTTGGCATAAATTTGTTTTTGATAGCAACTTAGCCAAATGGGCAATTTGTTTTAGGATATTATTCAGATCAAATATGTTTCCTTAGCTATTTGATGAATGTAATAATCCGAGAGGAGGCTGGTGTCCCCCATAGTGGTGCTGCTGTTCGTGGCCGGGGTCTTGTTTTGTCTGCTGTATGGCGTATGCAGCCATTGCCAAGGCAAAAGCGCTGAACAAAGACAACTACAAGGACTTCACCGGCGTGGAAGCCGCTGTGAATGCTGTGACCCGTGGTAAGAAGATTACGGAGCAGACCGAGGTTGATGCAATGGCTAAGGATATTGAAGAGGCCATTGTTGCCCTGCAATACAAGGACGCCGACTACACCAAGGTCGATGCAGCCCTCGCCAAGGCAAATGCTTTGAAGAAGGATGACTACAAGGATTTCTCCGCTGTGGAAACCGCCGTCAATGCCGTTGTCCGTGGCAAGAACATTACCCAGCAGGCAGAGGTTGACGCTATGGCAAAGGCTATTGAAGATGCGATTGCTGCCCTGCAATACAAGGACGCCGACAAGACCACCCCGGCACCTGCTGCAACGGCCACTCCGGCACCTGCTGCAACAGCCACTCCGGCACCTGCTGCAACAGCCACACCTCAGTACACCATTCCGCAGACCGGCGACACAAGCAACCCGGCTTTGCTGGTTGTCCTTATGCTTGTCAGCGGTAGTGCAGCCATTGGAACAGCCGTTGTTGCCAGCAAGAGAAAGAACAACAGATAACTGAACAGCCCCCGTTCCATCTTCCGGGCAAAGCAAAAGCGCCGCAGCAATGTGGCGCTTTTCTATTGCCACAAAGCAGCAAATAGCGGGCTTTCCCACCATAAGCGACAAAGTTATATTCCCCACCGTCGTAAAGCCCCTCATATCAAACAAAAACGTCCAAAATCGCCCCGAAAGCGAACAGTTTCGGGAGATGTTGGGCGTTTTCTATTTTCAAAAGCAAATCCGCAAACCCGGCGCGGGCAAGGAGGTGATGCAGATGCCCCGTATGCCGAAATATCTCAAGAGAGAATGGGCGTTCTTTCTTGGAGATTGCGAACGGAAGAAATATAACCCGCTATGCAGAAAGCGCGAAAGGAGCTGCAAGCAGAGCTTCCGTGCCGTTGTTATCCTACATCGGTGATGATTGTTCCATGAACAATGCCAACGAAACCCGCGCGGAGTTTAACCATCTGATTGCCGTTGCCAAGGACACGGGCTTGCGCTATCGTTATTATCGCCCACATGAATAAGGCAAAGGACACCAGCCCCCTCTATCTACGCAAGTGACTGGAATGAGCCGGACTATCAAATCGTCTCTCCAACACTGAAGCTCGAAGTGAATAAAGCCGGAAGTCTTGAATTTACGATTCTGCCTTCTCATAGACTCTACGATAGTCTTGAAAAGATGAAGACCAAAGTCAAAGTCTTTCAAGACTATCGAAGGCATTTCTCAGCTTCTGGATACCGTCATGTTCATCAAGCAAGAGATCAACCCTGATGTTATCATAGAGGGCATTGTCCTGACAATGTTAGATGCACGCACCAGCTATGCGCGCGGCATGGTATCCCTCATCAGCAATATGGTGCTGGCAATCATGTCCGAGCAGAAAAAGCCGGAAACCGAAAGGGTCATGCTGCAAAGCAGACAGATATCCTAATATTTCTCCCCATCCGCAACGCCGAAAGAAATGGAAACCTCGATTCTTTCCATGCTCGATACGGCGGAGGAATGGCGCTCCTACGGCAGGAAACCCGCTGGAGGGTATCTCTTTCACCCTGATTGACGCGCAGAACGGAACGGTCACCGCCCACGCCGTCAGCGACGAAAAGGACGAGTTTGAAATCGCCGGCTTCACAGTCGACGATTGGATTCTCCGCGAGGATGAAGCGCCGGAAGGCTTTAACCTGATGAACGACTATCCCTTCCACGTCGGTTATAACTGGAAGAACGACCAGACGGTTACACTGGTCAACATCCCGAACCATTACGAGCTTGAGAAAACGGATCACCGCCGCAAACCGCTTTCCGGCGTTCGCTTCGGTCTGTATGACGACAAGGGGACGTTCATTCGAGAGCTGGTTTCCGATGAAAACGGCATTGTACGCGCCGACAACCTCGTGCCGGGCAGCTATCTGATCCGCGAAACCCGCCCGCTGGACGGCTATGCCAGAACCGACGAGGAAATCACGTTCACCATTGACGAATCCTATATCCCGCCGCAGAAGCTCGCACGCATCACCAACACGTCCGTCATTCAGACCGGCGTTGACTTCCCGGTTACGCCGACAATGATTGTCGGTCTGCTGATGATGACGGCTTCCGTCCTGCTCGGTCTGATGCGGCTGCTCAAGAAGAAACACCGATAACGTTACGGAGGTGCGGAACATGACGTTCCTGCTGAAACTGGTTGGTCTGCCCCTGATCGCCCTGCTGACGCTGATGGAATGGCTCGGCATCTTTGCGCTGGGCATTTCGCAGTTCATCACCAATAGGCTGGCGGCGCTGATTTTCTTCATCGCCTGCTGCTGTCTGCTGTTCGGCAATGTCACGTTCAGGGAAGCCACAGCCATGTTTTGCAGGGAGCTTCTGCGTCTTTGCTTTGCCGTATGCCGCCGAATGGATTTTGGAGCGGGTTTCCGATTTCAATCGGCTTGTTAAGGATTGGGTGCGCGGTTGAATTAACTCAAGCGTCCGAAGGATGCGCTGTCCATCCCGCAGGGATGACTCAAAGGGGCTTGGGGGAATTTCCCCTCAACAAGCAGGCTTGTCTATACACAAACACTGCTTGCCACCTCTTACCGCTTTGATTCCGCGCGATTTTTGCGTTTACACATTCAGAATAGATCTTGCGTTTCTTCACGGACTGTCCTTTATACTCATCGATATTTAATTTATTCTTTTAAAATCACAATTCTCGTTTCCCATGGTCTGAGCTTCCGTTTTTCTCCCTCTTCGTCATAATTTCCAAGCAATATCTGCCCTTCCATTTGAGCGTCTGCTGTCAACACGGCATCTCGATCCGAGAAATTACAAATAACGAGCATCCGCTGTTTGCCATCGTCTCGAATGTAAGCAAAGACCTGCTCGTCCTCGGGCATCAGCAATTCAAACCTGCCGTCAATCACCACGTCGTATTCCTGACGAATCCGAATCAGCTTCTGATAAAAGCTGAAAACGGAATTCGGGTCGCCGACCTGTGCCTGCGCGTTGATGACCGTGTGATTCGGATTGACCGGCATCCACGGCTTGCCCTGCGTGAAGCCCGCGTTCTTTTCCGCCGTCCACTGCATCGGCGTGCGTGCGTTGTCGCGCCCCTTGCGGCGGATGCACGCCATCATCTGTTCGGGCGTCATCTCGTGCTTTTCCTCGACCAGTTCGTGATAAGCGTTGATGGATTCCACGTCCAGGCTCTCGTCGATGCTCTTCAGCGGGTAATTGGTCATGCCCAGCTCTTCACCCTGATAGATGTACGGCGTACCCTGCATCATGTGCAGGCATGCGCCGAGCATTTTGGCGCTGCGCACGCGGCTGACTTCATCGCTGTCGCATCCAAAACGGGACACGATGCGCGGCTGATCGTGGTTATTCCAATACAGGCTGTTCCATGCCTTGCCGTACAGTCCGGTTTCCCATTTGTCAAAAACGCGCTTGAGCTTGGACAGATACAGCGGATCGGTGCACCACTTGTACTTCGGCGCTTCGTCCACGCTCACATGCTGGAACTGGAAGATCATGCTCAGCTCGCTTCCGTCCAGATTCGCATAATCCGCCGCGGATTCAACCGTTGCGCTGCTCGTTTCGCCGACGGTCATCATGTCGTAACGGCTCAGCACTTCGCGATTCATCTCGCGCAGATACAGATGTTCTTTCGGTCCGGTCGAAACATTGCGGTGCGGGCCGCCGTCGCTGGCAAGGGCTTCCTCCGGCTTGGCAATCATGTCGATGACGTCCATGCGGAAGCCGTCAATGCCCTTATCCAGCCACCAACGCATCATATCGTATACGCTTTGGCGCACCTGCTCATTGTGCCAGTTGAGGTCTGCCTGCTCTTTGGCAAACATGTGCAGATAATACTCTCCGGTCGCTTCGTCCTTCTCCCATGCGCTTCCGGAGAAGACACTTCGCTCGCCGTTCGGCACGCCGCCCTCAAACGGCGGACGCCAGACATAGAAATCACGCTTTGGATTATCCTTGTCGGCTCTGGATTCCTTGAACCACGCATGTTCCGTAGACGTGTGGTTGACCACCAGATCCATGATGATGCGGATACCCCGCGCATGCGCCTGACGGAGCAGCTCGTCAAAGTCCTCCATCGTGCCGAATTCCGGAGCGATGGCGCGGTAATCGCTGATGTCGTATCCGCCGTCCACGCCGGAATTCTTGTAAATAGGGTTGAGCCAGATGACATTCGCGCCCAGCTCATGAATGTAATTGAGCTTTTCCGTCACGCCGCGCAGATCGCCGACACCGTCGCCGTTGGCGTCCATAAAGCTCTTGGGATAAACCTGATAAACGACCGCACGCTTGAACCAATCGCCCATATCCCTGCCACCTTTCATCCGTGCTTTTAGTTTAACTTTCCATTGTCGTTGACTGCAAAATGAAGTTGGACACATAAAAGGAGAAAGGAGAATCCGTAGTGGTCTACCCGCGTGAAAAAGTTGCTGCGCATATTGATCAAGAGGGAACAATCACCACAGGCTGTCATCATTATATCATATTCCAGCCGTTCATTCCTAATCTGGATTAAGTCAGAGGTTTCTTAATTTCTTCGTAATGATCTGAGAAGATTTGCTGCAAAATGTTCATAGCAACATTGTACAACAACAGCGGAGACAAAAACACCCCCTCATGAATGAGGGGGCAGGGGGAGTTGATGCGGGCATAGCCCGCTTTCTTGTTGCCTCGCTTTTCAGGAGATCGTCCGTTTGAGAAGGGAGCGCATTTCAATGATGAAATTATTCAACAACTCCAACGGTCATAGTGTTTATGGTATATTTCTTAAGTTTATTCTGGTCAATTGCAACGCCGAAGCCTTCACCTGTCGGCGGACGCATGAATCCATTCGACTGAGTCAAAGGCTCCGTCAGAATATCATCGGCACAACCGGCGGGCGTATTGTTCGGAATAATGGTTTGAGCGTAGTCACAAGAATTGCATACCGTTGAAGCATGCAGCATGATTGCTTGCGACAGCCCACTCAGAGAACGGTCGGCAATCAATTCAATACCGGCGCCTTCACAGAATGCAGCGACCTGCGCAAAACCAAGAATGCCGCCTGTGGTAGAAGGATTGGCGCTGATAACATCAGCGGCATCAATGCGAACAATCTCGGCAACCTTCGTCAACGCTTCTGTCGTGGACACGGTATTACCGTTGAATTCCACCGGCATGCAAATCGGAATACCTGCCATTTCACGAATCCTGCGGTAGCTTTCCGCGTCGGACTTGTTCAGACAGCCTTCCGCATACTGGATGTTGTAATTGTACAATTCACGGAGTACACGAACTGCTTCCGTTACATTCCCCCAGGCGCCGTCGGCATCGACTCTGAGGATATACTCATAGCCGTATTTTTCTCTGAGCTGTTTGATTAATTCAATATCATGCTTGTCGTTAGCGCCGACTTTCACCTTAATGGTACGAATGCCAGCTTTCAGCGCCTGACCGACCTCGGCTACGCATTCACTGATGGGCTTCTGACCGACGACAATGCTGATTGCCTGCTTTTCACGAACACGTCCGCCCAGTAAATCATATACCGGCAGATGCGCATTTTTGCCGGCAATATCCCACATAGCAAACTCAAGAGCAAGATCTTCCTTCATCAGCGGCAGTCTTTTATGAATCTGGTCAACTCTTGCATTATTGCTGCGACCGAGCATAATTTCGCGCATGTTGTGCTGGATATCAAGCGGATCAGCTCCAATCAGGTTTTCGCAAGCAAATCTGAAAGCCTCGCTAAGCCCGTTGGGGCACTCCGCTTCACCGTAGCCGACGATGCCCGCATCCGTATGCATTTCAACAATGCAGGATAGAACCGAATTGAACTCCTGATACCGCTTTCCCCACTCCGCTACTTCCTCATCCTTGATATTTCTGCACAAACTGCCAGTATAATTATCCACCCCACCTGCTACGGATGTTGAAAACATGGGCAGCGCGATTTGGTAGCACTTAATTCCCGTAATTTTCATAATGACCTCCTATTTGTTACTTCATTGCGCAGGTATACTTACTGATAACTTCTTCATTCAGCGTCAAGCCCCAGCCGGGCGCGTCCCAAGGCTTCATATAGCCATTTTCCATGAACAGGGTTTCATTTGCCGCATCATACAGAGGGCCGGAAGGCTGACCGACGGGAACAATATCCTGTGCCAAATCGGAAGCGGGGCTGATACAGATACCGGTCAGCCATGTTGCCTGAGATACACTGGTCGAAGCTCTGTGCGTTACAACCTGAAGTCCTGCTCCTTCGCAAACGGCACACAGCTTCTGGAATCCAAGCAAACCGCCGGTACGGGACGGGTCAACGCTCAACACATCAAAGGCCTTCATTCGAATCAAATCGCAAACCTGGGTAAGTGCCTCTTGAGACGTCATTTCATTGTATCCGTTGAACTGCTCGCAAATGCAGACAGGAACGCCGGTTGCCTCACGAACCTTACGGAAGGAATACTTTTCATTAGCCTTTAGGAAGCCTTCGGCATACTGCAGATGGAAGGGTTCCATACGTTTCAGAATGCGAATGGACTCGGGAACAGTCCATGCAGCATTCGGATCGATTCGGATTGCCAAATCATAACCAAACTGCCGTCTGATTTCGCGAATCAAATCCACATCACGCTTGTCATTGCAGCCAACCTTTAGCTTTACGGTCATGATGCCGTTCTTCATCGCCTTATCAATATCCGCAATACAGTCATCGATGGGGCGCTCTCCAAGGAAAAGCGTTACAGGCGCTTTTTCGCGCACTTTTCCGCCCAGAAGCTTATAGACCGGCAAACCGGCTTTTTTGCCGATAATATCCCAAAGCGCAAATTCGACGGCGGATTGTTCCTTGGTACGAGGAAGTCTGATATGTTTTGTAAAAACACGCAACGTGTTGCCGCGTCCCTGCATCGTATAGTTGGAATTGTAGGTAATGTCATATACGTCACAGCCGATCAAATTATCGCGAATCCTATCAATTTCGCACCGTGTTGTTTCAGTTGCTGCCTCACCGATACCGACAATTCCTTCGTCCGTGTATACTTTTACAATACCGGAACAGGAATGACCGAAATGGGGAACTGAACCGACAAATTGGTTCATGTGTTCCGGTTCTTCGTCACGATAGGGATTTCCCTCGTAGGAAACGCTGCCGCCGATGATATTGGTCGACACCTTTGGAATTTGAACATGTATGCATTGGATATCCGTAATTTTCATGAATGCTTGCCCCCTTCAAATTGATGCAAAAAAGTCTCTTTCATTAATAATATTCACAAAAATAACATTTCGTTATCCCTTTACAGAGCCAATCATGACGCCTTTCACAAAATGCTTCTGTACGAACGGATACAGACACATCAAAGGCGCACTGGATACAACAATGATGGAGTACTTGAGAACCTCGTTGAGTCCCTGCAGCTGCTGCGCCAGCTCGGGGTCTGTAACCTCTGAAGTATCGAAGTTATTCTGTACCAAAATCTGCCGCAAAAAAATCTGCAAGGGATACAGTTTTCTGTCAGACAGATAGAGGAAGGCATTGAAATAGCTGTTCCAATGCGCGACAGCATAATACAAGGCGATAACGGAAATAACGGTTGTTGACAGCGGCAGAACGATGTGGAAGAAATACTGAAAGTCATCACAACCATCCAGCTTGGACGCCTCCAGTAGTTCATTCGGAATACTGTTCTGAATAAATGTTCTGGCGACAATCATGTTGTATGCGCTGATGGCGCCCGGAAGAATCATCGCCCACCGCGTATTCATTAAATGCAAATCACGTATAAGAATATAGTTTGGAATCATACCGGCATTGAAGACCATCGTAAAAACGAAAATCAGAGAACAGACATAGCGTCCGGAAAATTCGCGTCTGGACAGCGGATAAGCGCAAATCATAGTGAGCGCTACGTTGATCAGGGTTCCGACAACCGTGTAAAAAATGGTGTTTCCATAACCGATAAATACGTTTTTATATTGCAAAATCAAGGAATAGCTATATAATGTGGGTTCTACGGGAAAAAGCCACACGCGGCCGCTGCTGACCTGCGCAGGCGAAGAAAAGGAAGCGGACAGAATGTAAATTAATGGGTACAAGACAATCAAACACAAAATAGCGACGATAGCATAGCAAATTACATAGAACAACGCATCACTTTTGCTGTCGCGCACGATAGTTCTGCTTTTCTTTCGAAGAATCGTACTCATAACATTCCTCCACCTTTACCAAAGACCATTTCCGCCAAGCTTGCGGGCGATGAAGTTGGTTACTGATATCAAAACAAGATTAATCGCGGAGTTGAAAAGACCAATGGCGGTAGAATAGGAAAGATCAGTCGTTCCGGCAGAAGAGAGACCCACCTTGTATACATACGTCGAGATGATTTCACTGGCAGTCAAATTCAGACTGTTTTGCATTAAATATACCTTTTCAAAACCGATGGTCATAACGCTTCCCATACGCAAAATCAGCATAATCGTGATGGTCGGAAGAATCGCGGGAAGATCAACATGAAGCATGCGCTGGAAGCGGCTCGCACCGTCTATTTGAGCGGCCTCATGCAGTTCGGGACTCACAGCAGCCAACGCGGCAATATAGACAATGGAATTCCATCCAAATTGCTGCCAAACGCCCGACCATACATACATATGCCTAAAGTTGGCAGGCTTTGAAAATAAGTCCTCAGGATATGCGCCGGTGATCGACTCCATCAGTGTGCCGTATACGCCGGTTCTGGAGTTGAAAATCTGGAGTAAAATGCCTACGAGAACAACAACCGAAATGAAATGAGGCATGGTAACGATTGTCTGCGTAACCGTGCGGAATTTGCGTGAACGGGTTGAATTCAGAACAAGGGCAAAAATAATGGGAAGCGGAAATGAACAGAGAATGGTATACAGTGAAATCACAACTGTATTCATCATTACCCGTGAAAACTGATAGGAGTTGAAAAACTTTTTAAACTGGTAAAAGCCTACCCACGGACTGTCCCATATGCCCAGACGTGGTTGATACTTACGAAACGCAATCTGCGCCCCGAACATAGGCGCGTAGCAGAAAATGATTACCCATATCAGCGGGATCAGCATAAATACATACAGCTGCCAGTCCCGCCTGAAAATCTTCCGAAGTTTTGTAACACGCTTCATGTGCCGCAGCCCCTTTCGAAGATGTCGCAGGAGGAACATTGATTGTTCCTCCTGCGATTTGCTCTAATGAATGGGCAGATTACTTGTACATACGGTCGTACACCTGCTGCACAACAGACAGTACAGTATCCACACCAATGGCCTTCAGTTCGCTCTGGAAGGAATCCCAACCGGCATCAATATCGACGTTTCCAGCCAGGAAGTTGGAAGTCATTTCTTCCACATAGCTGGTCAGCGTTACCAGAATTTCACTGATTTGCTCGCTTTCGGCAGTGTCATAAACCAGCTTCGGAATCACTTCGGCAGGGCGGGTATTGTTTTTCTGATATGCCATGCTCGCCTGACCGATCGCCGTCATAAAGCCGGTAACGGTATCCTTGTTAATGGCTTTGCCGTTTGCAATGGCATACTGGCGTACATAGGGTCCCATCTGGCGCCAGCAGCTATTAGTAACACTGGTGCCGCCTCCAAAGTTTTCATCGTCATAAGCAATGATGGACAGGTCAAAGCCGTCAACATACGGAACATAGTTGCTCATGTCAACCTTGGAATTCTGCACATAATCCCAATCAACACCTTCTGCGCCGTAACGCTGCATGATGCTGATATATTCGGTGGTCATCAGGTCGCCAAGACGGAAAGCGGCTTCCGGTTCCTTGCAATTCGCGGAAACAACGAAAGCAGGATTTGCAACACTTTGCTCGAAAGTTGCGGAAGAATAGCCGTGCGGTCCAATCAAAGGCAACAGGTAGGTGTATTCATCGCGGGCAGGATTGTCCATAGTAATCATTACCATGGAATAATTTACGGCAGAGAACAAAGCGGTTTCGGTAACATTGGCAAGCGTATCCAGCTGATTGCGATCCATGGTCAGGGATTCTGTGGCAATCAGTCCATCCTTGATCATATCGCGGATGTACTTCAGACCTTCCTTCCACTCCTCGGTCGTGTAGGCTGCTCCAACCACGCCGTCGTTCACGGTGAAGTAGTCACTATCTCCGGCATAGACAAAGCAGTTCATCAAAGCCTCAAACCAGCCGTTGTAATACTTGTCGTTGAATCCGGTGCCAGCCAGACCCACTTCATCGGCCTTGCCGTTTCCGTTGAGATCGGTAGACACAACCGCCTTCAGAAGATCGCGGTATTCATCCAGCGTGGTGGGCGCTTCCTTGCCGAGCTTCTCCAGCCAAGGCTTGTAATAGTACATCTTGCAAGGATACTCATTGCCGTAGGACTGATTGTAAATGGGAATAGCGTAAATTTCGCCGTCGGGAGAGGTGATTTGCTTGGTGAAGTCAACGCCGGTGCGTTCCACCGCCTCGTGCAGCCAATAGGAAATGCTGGGGTCGTTGTAATACTGCGTCAGCGGGATGATGGAGCCAGTCTGTGCCCAGGAATACAGCTGGTTGTCCGTCAACTTCGTGCCAGCGAAGACATCGAACAAAATAACGTCGGGCAGTTCGCTGCCGCCTGCCATCATCATCAGATTGATTTTGGTCGTATAATCGGTAGAGTCATAAATGACGAAGTCAAGGTCGAAATTTCCGTATTCTTCCAGCTTTTGGGTCATGACATTGGTTTCATAATCCTCGATACGGATATTGTCGGGGATACCCACCGTCAATTTGACAGTTTCTTTACAGATGGGATATTCGCCGGGAGCGTTGAATTCCGCGGCAAATGCTGATACAGGCAGTAAAGCCAGCGCCAGAACGAGGGCAACCAGTTTCATAATGTTCTTCATGTTTTGCTTTTTCCTTTCCATACATTTTTTCGTGTTTTCTCTCACTCAGAAAGCCAATCGCAGAGCTGTTCCGGACCATCCCTACGACAACTTTCGATTTCGAAAATAAAGCGTCCTATGCATTAAGGGGAACGTCACCGCCGGCAGGCTGTGTTTCAAACCGCAGTTCGGAAAAAGATGCATCATCAATATCGATCTTCTGTTCAAGCACCTGAGAGACAGCTATTCCCGCTGTTTTCGTCTGATTCTGCACCATACGCACTCAGACAGCCTGCTTTCAAGACCCTGCCAACGATCTTCTTTTTTCCCTCTCTCGGTCATTCTTGTGTCTGTCTGTATCATAACGGCACGCTTTTCGGAAATCAACATGAAATACGGAAAACGCGATGAAAATAGAAAAAACATCTAAAATTTTAGCACTATCAACTGATTTAGCCATGCTGATAATCGTAAATTGACAATGAAATACAGAAAAAATGAGAAAAAATGACGGTGTGCGGCTGTTTTCCCGTTGATTTGGCGCATATAATCATGTATAATGAAAAAATGACCAGTTAATTGTTGAATGAATCCACAAAGGAGGAACAGTTGTGGAGTACATCAAAGCGATAAAAGATTACAAGCGATTATATTTGCGCTATTTGATTTTATACCTGGTTTTTTCGATTCTGGTCATCAGCTGCCAATTCCCGATTTATTTGCTTGTCAAAAACGACACGCGTAAAGTAATCGTTGACAAATATGAAGCAACGCTTTCGAATAGTGCCGGCGCCTTGGACCGCACCATATCCGAGCTCACCAATGCAATCAACGTGATTCGCAATGATCAGCGTCTGGTTAAGTTCTGCTATGAAAATTATACCGCGGAGGATATCAATCCAATCGAATTCAATTCGTGTACCAGCCTGCTAAACTCTCTTCTGATTCCGAATAATTTGATTGGCGACGCATCTATTATTTTTGACAATAACATCGTACTCACACGCCAGAGAAGCTTTGTCAGAAGCAGGCTTTACAACTTCTATCCCGATTTTATCCAATGCAACGAACTTTCCTATATGCAGTGGACTGAGCTGCTTCGCAATAATTACGGGTTATTGCCGGAAATGACCTATCAAAGCTCTGATTACGGAACATATAAAGGGCTGACTTTTTCATTTCCCTTATATTCAACACAAAGCAGCGCTGTTTCGGAAGACCAAAGCCTGTTTGTTGCCATCCTGCCGACAACACGAATTGTGTCTCTTTTGATGGATCAAACTCTTCAAAGCCACGGATATTTAAAAATCTCATCCGGCAAAGGGGAAAACCTGTTTGAATTCGGTGCAGAAAACAAGGAGGACTGCATTTTAATCAACATGCACACCCCACTCTGGCTTCTTGATATCGATTACGGGATACCGAAGTTTCTTGTTGATGAAGAAATGAAAACGTTCCGAAGAATTCTCATTGCTTTGGGTGTCAGTATATTTATCGTAACCTTCGTGCTGATCCCTACGTTCGCATACAGAAGCTTTCGACCGCTAACGCAGATCATAGATACGATGATTTCCGGCAGCAACACCGGCGCTATAATGAAAAAGCAAATCAAGAGCATGGAGAAAAACGCACATCTGCTCCAGGAATACAGAGCGTTAGATGAAAGCATACAAGATATCGACCGAAGCATTGACGATAAAAACAGAATCATACAGGAACAGCAGTCTCTTCTCAAATATCAGGTAATGGATATGGCTCTTCGAAATGGACTGTTCAGACCTGAGGAACTGAATCTGTTTATTACCAATTTCGGACAGTTTCCGAAACGGTATAGGTTGTCATTATTCTTCTACAACAATGAGCAGGCGGAGATCGGCTTAGGCGCCGGCGAAAAGCAATATCAGATTCAATCGCGTATTCGGCAGCGCTATCCCTCACTGTATACACAGGGCTTTGATGCATCGGCTGTACTCCTTCTTCTTCCAGTAGAAGATGCGAAAGCGGATGATTGGAATCAGCAGTTAGCCCTGCTCAGAGAAGATTTGAATGAATTCTTCGGGGTTCCGTTCTCCTTTACAATCAGCGATATTTATACCTCCCCCGTTGATCTTGTCAGGGCATACCAGCAGATTCAATGCATAAAGGTCTATTCCGCGTATAACCGATATTCCGTACTGGAAAACGCGGAAGCAGCCAAGTTCCGAATTATTCAGCTTCCTCTTGGCATTGGCGAATTGCAGATCATATACAACGCGCTGTGCAATGGTAATGATCTTGTTGCCGTAAACACGTTAACTAAGTGTATCAATGCATTGCCGGAGCCCGACGATTATGTGCTGCACAAGCACATGTACACCATGCTGTCCAATTTGCTGATACAGCTCAAGCTGGAAAACCCGACAGCTTTGTTTGATACGGTTATACCGACTTACAGTCAGTCCAGAGATAAGTTGTCCATGGATGAATCGTTCAGCAAAGCATTTCGGGAAATTTGTGACCAGATACACTCGGCAAGGCAAAGCAATATCGATGACTTTTCGATGAATGTTATGCAATATATCGACGATAACATTCAAAACTCAAATCTATGCGTTAATACCATTATTGATAAGTTCGATATTTCGGGGCCTACACTGCAAAAAATCGTTAAGAAGGCAGCAAACACGACTTTTTCCGGCTATGTTGAGGCAAAAAGGTTATCTCTAGCCTATATGCTGCTTTCATCAAGCAACATTGGAATTCAGGAAATTGCCGAGCAATGTGGATTCTCTTCTTCAAATTCATTCTACAAGGTTTTCAAGCGAAAATATACCTTCTCGCCCAGCTCTGTAAGAGATGAAAATGCCGAAAGAAAATCTGCGGAAAAATAAACGATTCCATAAATAATTAGAGCAAAGAGCCGAACGCGCAAGATGGACTATTCCACTGCCCAACGGACAATAGAAAATAGAGACCTCCTGTTGTAGAATAAAAACTACGACAGGAGGTTTTTATATAGGCACAGGAACTCAGTTGCTCAGCGTCATTTTCCCGGGATGTATTGTAACCGCTCAATAATCAGCTGGCGGAGATTGTAATGAATCCTGTTCGGCAAGGAATATTCCAGTTTTTTTGCTTCATTGCGTACGCCGCTCTGCAAAATCACCTCGACCGGCAAAATTGAGCAGTGGTTCCGCGTAAATTGAGCAATAGAACCGCTCGGATCAAGCAGTCCTACCGCTCAGGTTGAATATGGACAGCACAAAACTGTCAAGGTATCATAAATATGGTCGGAGTCAGATGCAGACCCTGCCTTTTGCGCATGGGCTCCTTGCCTCCAATGACTATGGTGTAGGCATCGTAGACAATACGGTCGCAGATGGCATCAGCCAGCAATAGGTCAGACAACTTTTCCGGCCAGCCCGGAATGTCAAATTGGGAACAGAAGATCGTGGAGTTTCGCTTGTACTGAGACTCCACGATTTCCAATAAGTCCCTAGCTTCCGTTTCTTTCAAAGGGTACAGAAGCCATTCGTCAATAATGAGCAATGCGTACTTCCTGTACTGGGCCATGAGTTTGCAGACGGTGCCGCTGCCTCTAGCAATTTGGAACTCTACCAGCAGATCCGGGAGCCAGATGTACTTCACCACATAAAACCGTCTTGCGGCAGCCATACCCAGAGCGCAGGCCAGATAGGTTTTGCCGCTGCCAGTGGCTCCCAGCAGGATGATGTTATGATCTCCGGAAGTCTTGATGAGCAACTACAACGAAGCACGGGAAATTGAGAAGCGCGCGCTTGCCGCAATGGTGGAGAGAAGTTTCTATCCAGAAATCGCCGTAAGCACCCCGCAGGCAGCTTCCATTATGGAAGTGCTGAACCAAAATCCCGACCTTGCAGGTCAGATTTTGAAGAATCTGCTTCTTCAAATGGCTTATGCTCAACCGAACACCACAGTCACAGGTTTAGCAGGCGCATTAGCAGACTCAGCCGCGCCTGCTGCCGACGCATCCGATTAGCAGAGATACGGACAAGGGATACGATCCTTGTCCGCATCTCTCCCCTTCTCACAAACCCAACTGAGCTATAAAAAAATCACCCTCCGTGTCTATAACGGAAGGTGACATTTCGTGGAGCTGATGGCCGGATTCGAACCGGCGA
>OGDN01003483.1_pt1 | contig 16429 bp, 17 predicted proteins | sample 1570271 | NCBI WGS metagenome assembly OGDN01 (sample SAMEA4384481, study PRJEB24528) | human gut metagenome | reverse complement strand
TTACCTCCATTTCGATGTTGGGCGGTTGACGGGTCGGCAGATCGAAATGGAGGGGACGGCGGGGAGCGGCATCCGGGGGAGCAGCTCCCCACAGCCTCTGGCCACGATGGCCAGAAGTGACAGGAAACGACAACGCCCGCACAGCGTTGTACTGTGCGGGCGCGTGAAGTGACATAGTTCTCTATGTACTGGCAAATTTCGCGTTCGTGACCGGAGTAACCCGGCGGAGGGTCTATGCTTTTTTTGACAGGTTAGAGGGGGCCAGGATAAAAAAGGACATGACGATGCCTCCCGGATACCGCCGTGTCCTTAAAAATGGGCGACTTTAACACACCCTCCGTTTCCCATTTTTTCAAAAGAAAGCGGCGGCCTAATTGATCAAAGCCGCCGCTCAAGTGTTTAGCTGTCGCCAGCTATGATATTTATTCGCTTTTTATCCAGTTCAGAAGTTCTTGCTTCACTTGGTCTAAAATCTCTTGCGCGAAGTTTTCCTCAAAGGGTTCCCCAACGAGGGCACAATTCAATTTGCAGGTATCTCGGAAAGTGCTGATGGAAAGCTGAAAGTCAGGAGGTAAACGATATGTTCCCGTTACAAAGCAGTCAGTCATTTGACAGCCATTGAACAACAATTTTTCATGATCTATCATACCGATATTTGTATAAGAGATTGGCATAATATGATAGGTCTTTTTGATCGCCTGGGCCACGATCCATCGCGGGAATTTCGGATAAGCCCAGCTTAACAAGGGTATTCCAGAAAAACAGCGCCGCCGGGATTTCTGCAAATTCATTTCAATGCTGATTTGCGATAGTGTTCTGCTAAACCTGTCATCTGGCGAAACATCCACAGGAATTTCCCGGTAAATTCCTGTCATATTTGCAACAGTGAGCGTATCAGACATCGGATGAAAACGGCGGAGATCAGCCGGGCAGGAAATAGCTACTTGTCTTACGCTTTGTCGGCGGGCAATTACACGGGCATACGCCGCCATAAACACGTCATTCAGTGTTGCGTGGCTATACTTTGCTTTTGTCCTGATAGCTGTAAAATCATTCTCTGAAATAGAGTTGCATAGGCAGAAAAAATTTTTACATTGGCTTTGAGATCGCAACGGCTGGGTTGCGGGGGCTTTTCCATATCGAATCCGCATGGTCTGCCGCCCTACATGAATCCCCTTCAAAACGGAAGCGATTTCCCGTTTGTTATGAATCTCCAGATTTTCGCCATTGTAAAGAGCAGCTAATAAGTATAGATATTGCAAAAAACCTTTCCCGTCAGCCAGTATATGGCTCATTCCAAAAACAATAGAGGCTGTATGTTGTTTCTGACACACTGCAATTTTGAGTTGAGGTGCTTTGTCAAGCTCCCACTGCGGCAAAGTTGGTTCTGCTGTCTGAACCACATCCTTTGCCGTAAACCCTTTGTCGATAAAGCGGTTGTGCTGGTAATCATAAGCGCATAGTATTTCTGGGACAAATTGACTGGAGGCCGAAACAGCTTGTTTCAGTATATCTACATCCAGACGGCCCGACAATTCCGCATAGCAGTACATCAGCGGATAGACGCGCCTCCGATGAACCGCCTCTATAAAATCCATGCAGTTTTCACTTTCTCTTTTTTGGGTTTTCATTGTGTTACTTGTATATCTCCGTTCCGTGTCTCCACTTCAACGGTAACAGTTGGATGCAAACCAACTGAGCCGCTTGTGATCTGCCCATTGATGGAAATACTTTCTGGAAAGGTAGTAGAAACCGAGCCGTTCTTCGTAGTGGCACTAAATCGAAATTCCAGGTCAGCCGGGAGCGTCAAATTAATATTATCATTTTTATTGAACAGGTACAGGTCATTGTCCACCATGGTATAGGTCACATTCAATTCCCCGGAATTATTTGCTTTATAAGTGCCGGAGCCAGCAGCGGATTTTATTTCCAGATCGCCGCTGGTGGAGGAATATACCACATACCCCTCTACGCTATCACAGGATATACTTCCGCTGGTTGTCTCCAACTGAATCCGTTTTGCGTTGAGCTGTCCTATATCAATAGTTCCACTGGTAGACGACAGTTTGATGCTGTCTGCGGATACTTGAGAAATTTCAACCCGTCCCGACGTGCTGTCAACACAAAGCGTAGACAGTTCCAACGGTACTTCTGACAAGTCAATATTTCCGTCAGTAGTAGTTACTGTCAAATTGCCCTGATAGGACGCTGGTAAATAAACTTCAATGTAACGATTGAAACTTTCCTTGAAAACAGGCTTTCCGCCTTCGCTGATATGAAGATATTCCCCACGCTGATCTACTTTTGCATGGTACGCGGCCTTGTTTTCGGTCATGTACTCCCGAAGAACCAGTTCATCACTTTCGGCTTCAAAAAAAGTGATGCGCTCCTCGTCATAAGAGATCGTTACATCTGAAATACCGTTCAGCGAAAACCGAAGTTCATTGACGGGCTGCGGCTCTCCCCTATGAGAACAGCCAGATAGCAAAACAAGAAAAAGGACAACAAGAAAGGGAATGATTTTTTTCTGATAACGCATAATGACTACCTCCCCAAAAATAAATGAATTATTCATTCAATATATTTTGAAAATTAGTGGGCGCTCTGCGCCCAGCTAATTTATTTTTTGTAAGCTGATATGATATTGTCCAAACAGACCGTCTTTGCCGTTTCCAGCGGGATCGCGTGAGTTTCAAATGAGGTGTAACGCATATCCATCGCCCACCAGGACAAAGTTTCAATGATTAAAGTGGTGGTTAGCTCCAAGTGTTCCAGAGGCCGTACTTCTCCGCGCTCAATAAAAGCAGACAGGTATTGGTACATAGTCTGGAAAAACTTTTTTCGGTATTCCCGGTAGTGTTGATTCAAATATGGAAAGTCAAAGTAATTCTTTTCAATAAACAGACATCCCACCGCATATTTGGCTAAAAGATCAAATGCGTCTGATACAAGAGTTTCCAAATGATAGCCGCTGTCATCCAAATGGCTTGCAAAGCTCTCGCCGCTTTCCGCAAAGAGATTTACGATTTCATCTTCCAGGCCGTGAAACAATTTATCTGTAATAGGCCGCTCAAATTCACCCTCTCCAAATTGGGGGTCAATCGTGCATTTCAGGATAAACTGCATGATCTCCTTTTTCCCCGTGAAATCAAGATAAATTGTCCCTACTGATACACCCACTCTTTTTGCTATATGACTGATCTGCGTTTTTGCGTAGCCCTGCTGCAAAAATAGCATAGTTGCAGCCTCGGCTATCGTATTGATACGAGTTGACATATTTTCACCTCCCGACATAAATGAATGAGCAATTCATTTATTATAATACACCCGGTAGCTGGAAAAGTCAATCCCGCATTTTTCTACTGCTTAGTGAAATTAAATACTACTAAAACATAAAATATTGTTTCGTTCTCATATTTACTCCCGAAATGTAAAATGATATAGGGGTGATGTGAGAATGTACCAATATGAAAAGCGCCTGGATTGTCGCGCCCTGGGCAAAGAAATCAAGCGCAGACGCAAGGCCAAAGGTTGGACGCAGGAGCATCTGGCCCAGCTTGTAGACCTTACCCCCCGTTCCATCATGTATATTGAGAACAAAGGCCAGCACACCAGCCTCAACGCCTTTTATAAACTCGTCACACTTTTAGATATTTCCGTAGATGAATTTTTCTACCCGGACAGGCACAACGGAGAGGACGAACGCCGGAAACACATTGACCGTATGCTGAACGGCATGGACGAAAAAGAGCTAATCATCATGGAGAGCGCCGCAGAGGGCATCCGCAAAGCCCGTGAAAGGTCGGAGACGTAAGGAAAACGCCGCCGGCCTTTTTTTGCGGCGTTTCCGGGGGAACGCGTTAGCGGCAAGCAAGGCAAGTGTATAGACACTTGCGATTTCCGCGCCGCGAAAATGCTTGTTGGGGTTCCCCCAAACCCGATGGACTTCTGGCCAGTGTGGCCAGAAGCTCCCTTGTCTGCGGCCCTGTCGCTCACCGCTCCTGGGCCTTATTTTCCCGCCCGTCCGTCAGGCCGAGCAGATGATCCACACCGCCCTTGACGGCTACCAGCTCACGCATCTGCCGCTGGGCCTCCCGATACTCGGCATAGAGGGCCTTCTTCTTGTCGGCCAGTTCCCGGCGCTCCTTTTTGAGCGCGTCCATTTTGGGGAGCTTGGCCCCGCCCAAAATGTCATTGATTGCAGCCTTGGCCGCCCGGTAGTCGGCCAGCTCCGCCTCATGCTGGGCCAGATACTTTTTTGAATACTTAGCCGCCTTATACCCATCGAACACAGGCCGGGTCTTGGCATAGCTCACCACGGCGGCCATCAGCTCGGAAGTTTGGGAGAGCCGGGCCTCGGTGGACTGTATCTCCCCGGCCAGGGCATGAAAGCGATCCACCGCCGCCGTGGTCTGCTCCCCCAGCGCGTCATAGTCGGTCAGACCATGCTCCTGGAGGAATTGGAGGGCGGCAGCCATCTGTTTCAGGTTGTAGACCTTGGCCCACCGCTCATAGGCCGGGCCTTTGCCCTGGCGCATTTTTTCCTGAATGTCAATCAGCAGATTAACGCGCTGGGGCTTGGGCCGGGGCCGCGCCTGTTTAGGCTGGCGCGTGGGGGCCTTGCCGTCAATCACAGCCTGAATATCCTCCGGCCCATAGCCTACCCCCAGGGTGGATGCCCGGAGCCGGGCCGCCCGGTCATGGCCGGGAGCGCGGAATGAGATCACCCCGCCCCGTCCATGCACCACCTGAAAGCCCGCTGCCTCCATGCGCCGGAGAAAATCAGCGAAGTCGGCGGGGCGTTCAGACAGGGCCGCATCTATGGCCCAGCGTATCTGTTCCTTTTGGAACGGGGGCCGGGCCTCGCCCTGCCACTGCCCATAATGCAGAAAACGGCCCTTGCTGTGTAGCTTGGGCCGTTCTACCACGGATAGCGCGTGTTCCAGGCATACCCGGTCAGACAGCCGCCGCAGGGCAAAGCTGGAGCCGATGAAGTTGCGGAATTTCCTGGAGCGGTCATAGGCCGTGGAATTGTAGTAAATGTGATTGTGAATGTGGCCCTTGTCGGTATGGGTGCAGACAAAAAACTGATACTTGCCCTTTGTCCAGCGCATCGCCGTTTCATAGCCGATCCTGTTGGCCTCCTCCGGGGTGACTTCCCCCTGGGGAAAGGCTTGGCGGATCTGGTAGCACAGTGCCCCCTGCTCCGCCGTCCGGCCCGTTTCCGCCTGATACTGGCCCTTTACCAGCATAAATTCAGCGTGGGCGGTTTCCGGGTCGCAGAGGTAGGAGGACACCGCCCCCAGCTTCTCCGGGTTCAGGCCGTAGTCAAAACGGTCTTTCAGGCTTTGAATAGCCGTCCGCTTGGCGGCCTGTTTGTGGGGCTTGATATAGGTCGTGGCCGTGGGCGTTCCTCCATTTCTCAAAATTAGTCACAATGATGTTTGGGGCAATAATGCTTGTATTGAGCAAAGAGGTATGATACATTATATAGGAGATAGAGAGGTGATAATCGCTTGAATAAAACTGATACAATCGTTTTTATGAGTGCATACGAAACGACCAAATACTCAAAGTCCAGGCAAATCTTTAGGAAAACATCAACCTTGTCTACGCTATTAGACAAACATCATCTTTCTTACATATTGAAAGATAATAAGTTGATATCATCCAAGGGAGCATTGGAATTATGTGCAGAATACGACTATATTCAACAAAGCACCGCTTTTTCCTTTTCAACAATCAATGAAAAAAGTGATATCGACAATTTTGAGGAGCTTATAAAGCAAACTGGTTCCTGTATTAAGTTGCTTCATGCTCAATCTGTTCTGTCTGATCCGTTATATTTTAACATTGACTTTATTATTTCTATGGATCAATTCTTGGTGTATATTGGGGAACAAGCTTTTCAAATCGATCCAGTCATATTCTCATTAAACAGAGCATTGATTATTGCTTTTGAAGTCATAGATTTTGAAACAGGCAATCCTCTAAAAAAAGATGATGTTTTAGGAAAGCTGGGCAATTATAATCTGTTGACCGTTAATGGATATCAATATTTTGGTGAAGCATCTATAACTCCAGCTAACAACAAAATATCCGAGATCATATATAATAATATCAGCAGTTTCTTTTCTGAAATGACTGGGAAAAAGTTCGTACCCGAAGATTATTCTTTTATCCACAATACACTTGTACTATCAAATGACGTTGATGATATCGCAGGATATTTTTGTAAACTCATAGGTACAAAGGAAATACCCTCCCCGCTTGTAAATATTAGCACAACAGAGAACTATCAATACTATCCACAAGATGGAAGTTGTGTTATTACAAAATACAACTCAGATGACGTCAGTTTGCCATTGTATAACGGAATATTGTTTGAAGCCATTAAAATGTACGTATATTTGACACAAATTATCAATTTAGAAATAACCTCAGATGTAAATAAAGTTATGCGTAACGATCTATATTTAGAAAATTTGTTTTTTGCCCCTCATGTTCCAATAGAAACCCATAATTTGCTTAGCTACGTATATAAAACGAACTCCTTTCAGCACCACAAAGAGGCAACAAGACTGAAAATTTCATATATGACAGCAGAAAATGACTCAAAGAAAAGTAGAAATGGTGTACTTCTTAACATTTTGTTATATATTGTTTCGCTGATAGGAGCGATTGGGACTCTTGATACTTTAGAGTGCAGGCTAAATATTCCATTCAAATATAGCTTTAGTGCGGTGATTTTATTTTTCTCAGTATTTGGGATAATTTGGGGAATTACTGAGTGGCGACAAAATAAGCGTTTTTAGTTTGTATAAATGTGAATTTCCCGGCTTCTGGCCATACTGGCCAGAAGCCGGAGTAAAAGGGAGCGGCGCGGGGCCGCTCCCTTTCGTTCACAAGCGCACCACCTCGGAGAGCTTCTGGAGCAGGTCAGACAGCGGCCCCCACAGATCGGCATAGTCTTTTTGCAGAGATTTGATCTCTTCCTGGTACACCCCGTAGCTGTTGGCATGGGTCGCCACCTGATTGAGATTATTTGCACACCGCCGCTGGAGGGACACCAGCTCCTGGACGGGGGAAAGGTCAACATGGAGGATATAGCCGTTGAGGGCCATTTTGCGGATATAGGCGCTCATATTGCGGATGCCCGCCTCCTCCATGCGCCCCCGGATGGCCTCCAGCTCGTCAGGCCGTACCCATACATAGAGCGGCACATCCCGGACGCGCTTCTTTCCGGCCATGCTACCTGTCGCCCCGGTCAGGGGCCTCCCGCCTGGGCGGGGCCGGGGCCTGACGCTCCCCGGCCTGTTCCGCCGCCTCACGCATCTGCTGAACGATAGGCCGCTTGACTTCCCGCACCCGAAAGCGGCGCTGGTAGTCAGCGGCGCGGTCAGCGTAGTCCTTTTCCGCAGCGGCCCCGTCATCGTAGTAATGGCCCCAGTAGTAGTCCCGGCGGCCCTGCTCCTCGGTGAATTGCCACGTCACAAAGCCCTCCCTGGGATGTTCCCCCAGGGCAATCCCCCGCCCATTGTCAAACAAAATGGACTGCAGGATGACATAGCCTTGATTTTCGTCCATAGTAGCCTCCTCTCAAACTGTAAAATGTGGAATGTATCAGCCGGAAACAGGGGCAGGACGTGAAATGATACGCCCCGCCCCTGAACGGCCCCGGCAAAGCCTTGATACAGGCGGGTTTCAGGGGGCCTGATTTTCCACTCACCAGCCCCGCTTTTTCCGCATATAATCCCGCTTCTGTTCCCGGAGCGCGGCGCGGGCGCAAGCCCCGGAGCAGTAGCGCCGCCGCCCGTCCAGGAGGGCGGGCCGCCCGCAAACGGGGCAGGGCCGGGTTTCCGGGGCTGGCCCCTGGCCGGACAGGGCAGCCTCCAGTACCGGGTCAAGGGGGAGGACGGCCTCCCGGAAGTAGCGGCAGTAGCCCGAAGTCCAGCACTTCCCCAGCATATAGCACTCGCAATCCAAAGGCAAGCATCCGTACTCCCGGTCATAGTTGGCGCACCACTTTACCACCAGGGCGCGGATGGCCGCCTTTTCCTCGCGGGTCAGTTCCCGGCTCATTCCTCCGGCTCCCCGTCATCTTCATCCCAAGGGGCCTCGCCGTCATAGTCCTCCGGGCCGTCATAGGGATCGCCGCCGTAGTCCTCCTCCGGCTCCGCCACTTTCTGGTGCTTGGGGCGGTAAATCTTGAAGTACCACCCGGCCCCGCCGCCGATGACCACCACGGCCAGGGCCAGCAGGAGCGGCCCGGCCCCACCCTTTTTCTCCGGCACAGGCTCCGGCTCCGGGGTGGGGCCGGGTTCCGGGTCAGGCTCCGGCGTGGGTTCCGGGGCGGTGGGTTCCCCAGAGGACTCCGCCAGGGCCATCAGGTCGGCCACGGTCACGGCGTTCAGGAAGTACACATTTTCCGTTTCCCGCTGGCGGTCAATCACCAGATAAAACACCGCCTCCTCCGCCGTGGTAATGGTGAAAAATTCCTTGCCGTCCTGGTCGGTGGCGTTGTCCACCACCGTACCCGTCCCGTCCGGGGTGAACGGGTTCGGCTCCGTGGGGAGCGGCTCGGCGGGTTCCAGCCCCTCCCAGGGGATGTACTCGCCCACGCCGTCCTCGGACTCGTCACCGCCCCCGGCGTAGGCCGGAACGGTGAGTACCCCCACCATCAGGACGGCGCACAGCAGGGACGCCAGCAAACGGGGCTTTTTCATTCCGCCACCCCCGTTTCCGCCGGGGCAGACTTCTGGCCAGCCTGGCCAGAAGTGCCGCGGAGCTTCTGGAGCAGGAGGGGCAGCTCGTCCAGGGGGATGCTCATGCCCCGCACAATGTCAACGATTTCCTCGTTCTCAGCCTCCTTGTGCTTCTGCTCCAGCTCTTTCAGCCGGGTCTGCTGGTCGCTGATCTTGGCCTTGACCTTTTCCATTTCAGTCCAAATTTTTGCGCTTTTCGTTGTCGCCATAGATACCTCCATTCATGGTAAACGCCCGTAGGCGTAAAAGTGGGACTGCCAATAGCTGCTGTTCAGGTTGGCATATCCGATGGGATCGCCACAGTGGAGCATCCAGCCATCCCCCACATACAGGCCACAGTGGGTCACGCCGTTGGGGTCGGGGGCGGCGTAGGTGTTTTTGAAAAATACCAGGTCGCCGGGCCGTGGGGAGCTGGTTCTGGTGCAGTAGTTGTAAAGCCCCTGCGCCCCCAGCCGCCCGATGTCCCAGCCGCACTGGTTCAGCACATAGGACAGGTAGCCTGAGCAGTCAAAGGACGTGCTGGGGCTGTGGCCGCCCCACACATAGGGATAACCGATGTACTTTTCCGCCTCGGTGAGCAGGGCGGCAAAGGTGGGATCGGAGAGGTACGCCTCCGGCACGTCATGGAGGGTGGGGCCGTTCGTGACATATTTCCCGATATAGTCAGAGCCGGGGAACAGGTCTGGACGGTTCCCCAGGGTCGCCATGAACAGGGCGTACCGGGAGAGCTGGCCCTCGCCCATAATGTGAATAGGCAGGTGGGAGAGGTTGAAGTTTTCCAGGGTCACGGTGCAGATATAGTAATTATAGGGGACTCGCACCGTGTAGGAGCCGCCGTCCGGGGCCGTCCGGGTTTCCGTCCGATAGCGCACCTCCACCACCACATTCTCCGTCAGGATATACTGGCGGTCAAAAAGTGTCTGGAGCGTCCCCTCCACCTGGGCCAGCGTCCATTCCCCCTCATGGAGTGCGGAGAGAATAGAGATCAGCACATAGGGGTCATGCTCGATGTCATCCAAATCAAAGTGGTATTCATCGTAGCTGTGGGTGCTGGTGTAGGTGTCCAGGTAGTTTTGAAGCTCCGCCTCCAACGTGCAGTAGGCGGCCTCGGTCCCCAGCATATCCCCATCCTGGGCGGGATAGGTGCTGGCGGCCACCGCCCCCACCGTCCCATTCCCCACCGATACCAGGGAGGACATACACGACTGCATCACCACCAGGAGCAGAACACAGGCAATCAGGAGCAACGCCCCCACAGGATGCCGCCGCACCACACCCACCGCCCGCTCCGCCAGCTTCTCCGAAGTGGCGGCGGTCTTTTCGGCGGCCTTGGCCCCCTGCTTGGCGGCCTCCCGCGCCTGTTTCCGATACTGCCGTTTCAGCTTTTCCCTGTGCCACAGCCGGGCGGCGGCGCTTTTGAACGCCTCCGGCTGTTCCTGGGCCAGCTTGCGGGTCTGATAGTCTGCCTGGGCCTTGATAAATTGGGACTCGGCGCGGGCGGCGGCCCTGGCCGGGCGGGTTCGGACGCGCTTCTTGGCAAAGCGCACCATCTTCCCGCCCACCACCTCGCCCACCAGCTCGGAGCGGTGAGCGCCCTCGGTTCCCACATTCTCATGCTCCACCTCGTAGAGCTTGCCATGCACAAAGCCGTGTACCCCATGCCCGGCGGCCCCGCCCACCCGCCGGAGGGGGCCGCGCTTCTTGGGGGGCTTCTGGTTCGCCAGACGGTTCCGGGCCGTTTCCAGCTTGTCCCACCGCTTTTCCATCTGGAGCTTGGCCTTGGCGGTGCGCTCCTGCTGGCTTTCCATGCGGAATTTGGTCTTTTCCTGCTTCTGGCCACCCTGGCCAGAAGTGGCCCCGCCGGGGTTACTCGTCCTTTCGTTCATTGGCCTTGTCCTCCGGCTTGGTGGTGAGCAGGGTATAAAGCTCGGTGTCCTTGGGGAAACGGTCTACAAAGGGGATGGCGGTGCCGCCGTAGAACAGAAGCCCCTCGCCGGAGCCGGAGTGGGTCACATAGGAAAGCTGGTGCGGGGAAATCCCCAGGTGGCTGGCCAGCACCTCCCGATCCCCGGCGGCCTGGGAGAGCAGATAGAGGAAATCGCAGTTGCCGAAGATGGACTCGATCTCACTGCTTTCCAACAGGCTTTTCACGTTTTGGGTGATGCCGCTGGGGATCGCGCCCCATTTTCGGAAACGGCGGAAAATTTCAACGCTGTACGCCGCCGTCTGCGGGTCGGCCAGCAGAACATGAAACTCGTCCTGGTATACCCAGGTGGCCCGGCGCTTTTCCCGGTTGGCGGTGACGCGGCCCCACACCTGATCGGTGAGGATCAGAAGCCCGATTTTTTTCAGCATCTTCCCCAGGGCCTTGATGTCATAGCACAACAGGCGGTTGCTCACCTCCACATTGGTACGGTGGTTAAAGAGGTTGAGTGATCCCGTACAGTACAGCTCCAGGGCGGACGCTACCCGCCGGGCCTCCGGCTCCGGCTGTTGGAGCAGCTCCTCGTACAAGTCCTGGAGAATAGGCATCCGCTCCGGGGCCGGGTCTGCCAGATAGGGGCGGTACACGTTCCGCACCGCCCGGTCAATCACCGTCTTTTCCACCGGGGCCAGCCCGCCCCTGCCGCCCACGATCAGCTCGCACAGGGACAAAATGAAGTCACTTTTCAGAGACAGGGGATCTTCATCGTCCGCATAGTCCGGGTTGATGTCCATAGGGTTGATGTAAGTGCCGGAGCTGGCGGAGGGGGTCAGCTTCACCACCTGTCCCCCCAGGCGGTTGACAAGGGGGTAATATTCCCCCTCCGGGTCTGCTATGACAATATCATCCTCCGGCCACGTCAGAAACACATTGACGATCTCCCGCTTGGCGGCAAAGCTCTTGCCGGAGCCGGGCGTACCCAGGAACAGGCCGTTGGGATTTTTCAGCCGCTTTCGGTCTGCCATGATGATATTGCCCGACAGGGCGTTCATGCCGTAGTAGAGGGCCTGCCCGTCCATCCGCAGCTCCTTTGTCATAAAGGGAATGAAAATCGCCGTGGAGCTGGTTGTCATGCCCCGCTGTATCTCGATGCCGTTCCAGCCCAGGGGGAGGGAGGACATATAGCCCTGCTCCTGCTGCCAGTCCAGCCGCCGGAGGGTGCAGTTGTGCTTTTGGGCGATGCCGGACACGGTGAACACCTCGTTTTCCAGCCGCTCCCGCGTGGGGGCGGTATTTACCACCAGGAACGTGAGCAGGAACATCCGCTCGTTGCGCGATTGCAGGTCGGCCAGGAGGGCCGCCGCGTCCTTGGCGTAGGTGATGAGGTCAGGGGGCAGAATGTCGGGGTCGTAGCCGCTCCGGGTGGCCTTGCGCTGTTCCTCCACTTTCATCTTGTCGATGTCGGAGATTTTGCCCTTTACCGTCTTGATGGCCTTGGTCTGGTCTACCGTCTGGACGTGGAGGGTTACGGTCATTTCCGCGTCCAGCTCCAACAGCTCCAGCAGGAGCTTGTCAGACAGCTCCGAAGCCATGATTTGCAGAAAGGACGCCGCCCCCCAGGACTGGCCCACCCGGAACGTCCGGCTCTGGCGGAAGTCAAAGCTGTCGGGGACAATGAAATCCTTTGTCCCCATGCCCGTCTTGGGGATGTCCCCCCAGGAGAAGCGGAACGGCTCCCGGCCTCCGGGGTGGAGCTGGCCGTGGAGGGCCTCCAGCCGCTCCCAGCCGTTGAGGACGTGGGACTGCACCCCCAGCCGCTTGAAGTTACCCATGATGTCAGCCTCCACCCGCTCCAGCCGGGGCCGGGCGGCGGCGAGGTTGTCGGCGGGAGCGCCGAACGTGATGTACTTGGAGCGGACAATGCCGTTATTGCTCCGGGCAATCTGCCGTTTCAGCATATCCACATACTCGCCCCGGATGCTGTCAAATTCATCGTGGGCCATAGGGATATTGACCTTATAGCGGCCCCCGCCACGGGAGCGGTGGTTGACAAAGGAGAGCTGGAACGGCAGGGCGCTGTCGAAGTAGTTCAGGAACGAACACCACCCGCTGAAAATGGCCGCCTGATCCTCAGTGGATGCAACAGAATAGTTGATGTCCTCATAGGCGATGGTTTTGGTGTAGTAGCCGTCCCGCACCCGGCAAACGCCGTCTTTCAGCATTTCCAGGTAGGGGACGGTCTGCTGGGCGGAGAGGGCCGCCCGGCCTTTACCCCTTGCGGGGCCGTGTTTGGGTCGCTGATTTTTCTGCAATCGGTTCCTCCTTTTCCACCTGTCCGGCAAAGGGCGCGTACAGGTTTTCCGTCTGGTAGGGCCTCACGCCGGGGCGCAGGAGCTTGGCCCGGACAATGTTTCGCACCACCTTTTCAAAGGGCTGGCCGTCCTTTTCATACATCGCCATGAAAAAGGCGGGGAGCATGACGGCCAGCATCAGGAACATCGCCCCGCTGTTCCCGATGGCGCTCCGGGTCAGCAGAAAGGCGGGGATGCCCACCGCCGCCCCACAGCCGAAGCACACAAGCTGGCGGCTGGTCAGGTTAAAGGCCAGCTTGGTCTTGATTTTGGAAAGGTCATTGGGGATGCTCACATAGGCCATGTTTCAACCTCCTTTCCGGCTCAGCCGCTTCTGGCCACGATGGCCATAAGTTGACCGTAGGCTCCACCTCGTTTCCCCACACATCCCAGCCGGGCGGGGTCTGCCGGGCGAACAGCTCCACGCGGGGCAGGTCGCCCATCAAGGCCACAATTTTCTCGCGGGCCTCGTCCGGCTTTTTGCTGTGGCCCTCTATGGGGGAGATAATGAATTGATGCACATTCGCCGCCCGCCGCCGGGGATGGCCCCGCGTTGCCAGCAGACACACCTCCGCATTGGAGCGCGTCCAGAAGCCCAGCCCATAAAACCAGCTATCCGCCCGGCGGTTCTTTTTCAGCCAGACGAACGCCACGGATTTATAGGTGAAGCCCCACGCCTTAATCAGCCGCAGGGCCTCCGGGAGCTGGGGGAACGTGGCCCACAGGAACAGGGCGCTGTCCGGGGCCGCGAGTTCGGCCACAGGCAGGGCGCACAATTCCTCTATGCTCATGGTGGAATAGTGCCGCTCCGCCGCCCCCTGCAAGCCCTTTTGGGCGTAGCGCCAGGGCGGGTCGGCGTAGATAATGGAATATCCTCCGATAGTTACACCCCTTTCCCGCCCTGGGCCACGGCCTCCTCCGCCCGGCGCACCCGTTCGGCGGCGGGGCCGTAAAAGGCCGGGGCATTCTCAAAACAAATGTAGCGGCGGCCCGTGTTGACGGCGGCCACCGCCGTTGTGCCGCTCCCGGCGCAGATGTCCGCCACTACCTCGCCGGGGCGGGTGTAGGTGCGGATGAAATACTCGCACAGGGAAACGGGCTTTTGTGTAGGGTGGACGGCGTTTGCCACCGTGGGGAACGCCAGCACATTCCCAGGAAACCGCCGCCCGTCTGACTCGCCGCTGGTGCGCTCAAACTTCCCATAGTTGGAGCTATTTCCGCTCTGCCGGTGGATTTTCTTATACGGCTCCCCCTGTTCATACTGCGGATCATACAGGGGGGACTTCCGATAGAACACCAGAATGTTCTCCGATTTTTTCAGCGGTGCGCGGCGGGCGTTGAGAAAGCCGGAGCATCGGCTCTTGTACCACACCCATTCATAGCGGAGCATGGGGAGGTTGGACGCGCCCAGCACCTTGTCATAGGGACATTGAGCGAACAGCAGCACCGCCCCCTCCGGCTTCACCGCCCACCGCACCGCCTCCCACAGCTCCGGCAGGGGCAAAGGCACATCCCAGTAATTCCGGGTCGTGCCATAGGGCGGATCGGTCAGGAGCATATCAACCGAGTGCCGGGGCAGGGAGCGCAGCCCCTCGATGCCGTCCATGAGAAACAGGCCGTCCGGGGCCAGGGGCCGCCCGTCCGGGGCAAAGCTCTGGCCACACTGGCCAGAAGTAATACAATTTTCCATTGATCACGTTCCTTTTTGATGTACTTTTGTTGCTTCTAATGGTAAAATTGGGACAAGAGGTGATTACATTGCAATACAAAATTGAAATGGATTTATGTGAAGATTACAGTGAAATGGTGCAAAGCTGGATGAAAGAGCATGGTGTCCAGTCTGATAAAGATGGTGAGGATTTATGGTACGATTTTTTTAACTTACAGAAAAAATCTGTCAGTCCCCGAAAGCGCATAGTTCATTACTCAAAAGAATTTGCTTGTCCATCAGAAGTAGAACCGGGATTAAAGCTACTTGTGCAAAAATTTGAGAATGGTGACGATGTTTCTCTGCACTTGAGCAAAGATGCTACATCGCCATCCGAATTTGATGGATTACTTTACGACTGGGGAATTTACCATTTTCACCTTGGGGAAACGATTGATCATCAAACAGGACGTATTGAGCGTACTGGCCCAGTTTTATTTGCAAAAATTGACAATGAGAATGTCTATTGTATCAATGTATACAGCCACGGGAAAAATGTTCAGCAACCCTGGGCCAAACAGGATTTGCTGAAAATCATACATAATAATTGGCCCCAAACAATAGCAAGATGGAAACTACCAGATGGAATAAAACTGCATCCAGGTTGCATCGCACCTCCATCTGATACTCAATACGCATCTTTGCGAAAAAATGGAATTAGTACAGCTATTTTTGTTGACAAAGGTATTGCTTACATATCCCCCGGTGGTGGCTATATGTCTACTGGGCATAGTCAGGAAATTGTACTCTACTGCCAAAGAGTTCATAATACACTAAAACTCAATGAGCTTTATGTTCGGGACAATATCACCTCACTTGTGAGACAGATTGAAGAAATCACAGGGAAACCTGTTAGCTGTAGGTTGCTCTTTAAGCTGATTGAAATAGACAATGTTTTTTGTGTCGCGGAAATGCAATCAAACATAGCGTTATTCAAAGTCAAATTTCAGTGAGCGCCAAAGACGCGCTGGGCGATGCCGCCCGTTTTGAACAGCATGAAGCACAACAGCACCGTGTAGCCGATAGTCCCCCAAATGGCCCCTATGGGGTCGCCGCTGGTGGCGATGCCCTGAATGAGTACGGCGTAGATCGCTACGCATACCAGAATGAGCATCCCCTGGAACGCCACGGCAAACAGGGATTTCAGGTAGTTCTGCCCTGTCCCGCCCAGCTCCCGGTTGGAGAGGGTCGCCACGGGGATGGGGGCAAGGCTGGTGAGCAGATATATTTCAATCATGCGGCCATACACCAGCACAAAAATAATGATGTTCAGGGCCGTCATGGTGACGTTGATTAAAATGGACTGCATGAACAGGCCCAGCAGGGAGCCGATGTCCATTGTCTCCAGCGTGGCCTCCAGGTCGGCCAGCATATCCGGCGTGACGCTGGTACTGCCCCGTATCAGCCCCGCCGCGCTTGCAATCGCGCTCTGCGACACGTCAAACACCGCCATAACGATGTTAAATGTGTTCGTCAGAATGAGGATGGCACAGGACGTTTTGAATACCCACTTGTAGATATTCGCCACGTCAAATTCGTGCATATTATTTTTTTCGAGGATCATCTGGATCAGCTCGTAGGTTGCCACAAAGGTCAAGACCAGCCCGGCGATAGGCAGTATCACCGTTTCGGAAAGCTGGCGGATGAGGGAGAAAACCCCGGCGTTCCATGCCGCCGGGGT
>OGDN01003479.1_pt1 | contig 16456 bp, 10 predicted proteins | sample 1570271 | NCBI WGS metagenome assembly OGDN01 (sample SAMEA4384481, study PRJEB24528) | human gut metagenome | reverse complement strand
CATCTGCGCCGTGATGCTTTACGACGCCAAGCTGTCGCAGGACTTCGCCGCCCGGCTGCAGGACGAAGGGGTTTTCGTGACGGGCTTCTACTATCCGGTCGTGCCGAAGGGTCAGGCCCGCATCCGCGTGCAGGTCTCCGCAGGGCACACGACCGAACAGCTCGACCGCTGCATCGCCGCCTTCATCAAGGTCGGCAAAGAATTGAATGTCATCAAATAAAACCCTCAAGCCTATGCCGAAAACATCCTTAGACGCGATTGACCGCAAAATCCTCAAATACCTGATCAAGAACGCCCGCATGCCCTTTCTTGAGATCGCCCGCGAATGCGGCATCTCAGGCGCCGCGATCCATCAGCGCATCCGCAAGCTCGACGATTCGGGCGTGATTCTGGGCAGCCGGCTGATCGTCGATCCCAAAATGATGGGCTTCGACGTCTGCGCCCACATCAGCATCACGCTCAAGGACCCGCAGCTGCTCAAGCAAACCGTGGAACAGCTCAAGGAGATTCCCGAAATCGTGGAAGCGCACTTCATCACCGGTTCGGGCAATATCCTCGTGAAGCTCTACTGCGTGGACAACGAGCACCTTATGCGCACGATTTTCGACGGCATCCTGCGCATTCAGGGCGTCTCCTCGACCGAGACCCAGATCTCGCTGCAGGAAGCGTTCCAGCGGCAGGTGAACATCGATTTTATCGAGGAATAGCATCCGGCGGAGAATCTTCCGCTCTCCCCGCACGACGGAGACCCGATGGGGTCTCCGTTTTTTCGTGCCTGCGAGGGAAAGGGTGCAACCCGATTCGTTATCATATCCCGGAAAAACCCGCCGGTCCCTGATTTTCCGGACCTGCCGGGCACCGGAACCACGAAAAGCCGACATCCTGCAATATACCCCGAAAACCACCCCCGGCCAAACGCCGAACCTGCCGGCACAAAAGGAAAGCGCCCCGCCTGAAAACAGGCGGGGCACCCCGGCAAACAATTGTTTAACTGATGATTATCCCGGAAGCCTATTCTGCGGACGAAGCCGGTGCTTCCGATGCGGAGGAGGAGTTACCCTCACTTGACCCTTCACTCTCAACCTTACTCTCCTCCTTTGCGGATTCTCCGGCAGTCGAATCCGTCTTTCCCGCATCGTCAGCCGCCGATTTCTCCTGCGTGTCGGCAGTCGGAGCCGCAGCTTCGGTCGCTTCTTTCTTTTCGGGCTGCTGGGCGCAAGCCATCGCTCCGCCAGCCATCAGCAGCAAAGCTGCCATCGTTACAATTGTCTTTTTCATCGCTTTTAAAATTAAAAGGTTCCTTTTCACTTCTTCGGTTCGGATATGTCTCATCAACCGTTCTGACAAAATGGAGTTCAAGCGGCGTGCCATCCGGATAAAAAACGGCAAACCGCTGATAAACAGCGGTCGGCAAGGCACGCCGGAATCGTCCGGAGTGTGGAAAGGTGTGGAATCGCGCTACAAGGTGTGGAAATAATCCACACCCGGCGGCTATTCGATGCCGTAAAGATGCAACTTGTTGTAGAGGGTCTTGCGGTCGATGCCGAGCAGTTTGGCCGCCTGCGACTTGTTGCCCCCGGCCATCGCCAGCGCGCGGCGGATCTGCTCCTCCTCGCCAGCCGGATTGCGCAGCGGCACTGCAGGAGTTTCGGGGGCCTCGGACAACTCGGCGGGCAGTTCGCGGCAGGTGATATAATCCCCCGTGCAGAGCAGCGTCGCGGACATCACCGCGTTCTTCATCTGCCGCAGATTTCCGGGCCAGTCGTAGCGGGTCATGGCCGCGGCGGCCTGCGGGTCGAAGCCCACGATCCGCTTGTCCAGCTCCCGGTTCGCCGCGTCGAGAAAGAAGTCGGCGAAAAGCATGATGTCCCCGCGCATCTGCCGCAGTTCGGGCATGCGGAGCGTGAATTCGTTGATGCGGTGATAGAGATCGGCGCGGAACGCACCGCGCGCGATGGCGGCTTCGAGGTCCTCGTTCGTCGCAGCGATCAGCCGGATATCGACCGGAATTTCGCGGCTGCCGCCCACGGGACGAATGCGCCGCTCCTGCAGGGCGCGGAGCAGCTGCACCTGCGTTTCATAGGTCAGGTTGCCGACCTCGTCCAGAAAGAGCGTGCCGCCGTTCGCGGCTTCGAAGGCGCCCGTCTTGTCGCCCACGGCTCCCGTAAACGAACCCTTGACGTGGCCGAAAAACTCCGAAGCGGCCAGTTCGCGCCCAATCGCGCCGCAGTCCACGGCCACGAAAGGCTTCCCGGCACGCCTGCTTTCGCGGTGAATCAGCTGGGCCACATGCTCCTTGCCCGTGCCGCTGGCGCCGGTCACCAGCACCGACATGTTGGTCGGCGCTACGAGCCGGACATATTCGTAAAGCCGCTGCGCGGCATCGCTGCGTCCTTCGATGTAATTGGGACGCTCCTCCCGCGGTTTCTTCGCCGAAGCGGCGGGAACGGGAGGCTTCTCACTGCCGGCAGCCGGGACGTCGAGCGCTTCGCGGATCTTTTTCAGCAGCTCGTCGGGATTGACCGGCTTGGCCACGTAATCCCGCGCGCCGAGCTTCATGCAGCGCACGGCGTTCTGTATCTCGGCGTAACTCGTCATCACGATCACCGGAATCTCCATATGCTGCCCGGACATCCACTGCAGCAGGGCGATGCCGTCCTCGTCGGGCAGGCGCATATCGCTCAGCACGAGCGAGAATCCGCCCTCCGCGAGCGCCGTACGGGCCGCCGCGACGCTCGCCGCCGTCTCGGTCCGGAAGCCCTTTTTCGAGAGCCACGTCTTGAGCATCAGGGCGAAGGTGATATCGTCGTCTATGATTAAAATCCGTTCCATACTCAGGGCAAAGATACCTTTTTTTGCGCTTCCGCGACAATCGCACGGATATTTTCCGCCGCCGCACCGATCTCGCCGCGCAGGGCGTCGGTCAGCGGACCCTCCCAGCTTTCGGCCGTACGCAGCGTCGCGGCGACTCCGGCCGCCCCCAGCATCGTGAAGATCGGCAGCATCTTGTGCGCCACGGCTCTCAGCGCCGCGACGTCGCCGCTTTCGAGCGCCCGTTCGAGCAGCCGGCAATTCGCGGCGCTCTGTTCAGCGAAGGATTCCAGAATCCCGCGCGCCGCCTCCGCATCGTCGCCCGCATAGGCCGTCAGGGGGCCGAAATTCACACCGTCCTCCGAAACCTCCGCCGCATTGTCCGCCGCACCGTCCGCTTCCCTCTTGCCGACATGCCTCCCCGCACTGACGGGTTCTCCCGCGCCGACGACAGTTCCCGCAGCGCCGCTTTTCTCCGCACCTTCCGCATCCCCTGCGCTTCGGGCCTTTCCCGCGCCGCAAACGGCGTCCAGCACGGCAATCAGCTCGTTGGCCGTAAAGGGCTTGCGCAGGCACCCCGCAAAGCCGCGGTCCGAGAAATCCCCGGCTTCCAACTCCCCGCGTGCCGAAACCGCCACCACGGGAAGCACGGGATTCACGCCGCGCACCGCCGCAAGGACGCTGAAACCGTCGGCCGACGGCATCTGTATGTCGGTCAGCACCACGTCGAAGCCGCCTTCCACAACCAGTTTCGCGGCGTATTCGGGGTACTGACAGCACTCGGCTCCGACACCCGCCTGACGGCACATCGCGGCGGTCATTTCGAGCTGCAGAGGATCGTCGTCGATCAGCAGCGCCTTCACGCCGCCACACGCCGCCGGCAGGGCTGCTTCTGCAGGCCGCAGTTTGCGGCCGCCTCCGCCCGAAACGGTTCCCACAGGGATCGAAACGATGAATTTGCTCCCTTCTCCCAAGCGGCTTTCGAGCGATATGGTCCCCTCCAGCAGTTTCACGAGCCGATCGACGATCGACAGCCCCAGTCCGAATCCATCGACGCCCTGCGCCGAGCGCAGACGCACGAATTCCTGAAAAATCCGCTCCTTCTCTTCGCGTCCGATGCCGCGTCCCGTATCGCGGACCGAGAAGACGAGCCGGCCCTGCACCACATCGACACGGATCGTCACCGAGCCTTCGTCGGTAAATTTCAGGGCGTTGGAGATCAGGTTGTCGGCGATCTGCCGGATACGGAACGGATCGCCCGCCACCTCGCGCCCGGCCGCCGGTTCGACGTCGAGCGTCAGCCCGATGCCCTTCGCCGCGGCCTGCGCCGCAAATCCGGCGCGGATCGTTTCGAACAGCTGCGCCGGGCAGAACGCGACCTTATCGACGTCCACCTTGTTGATATCGAGGCGGTAGAAGTCCAGCAGGCTGTTCACCAGCGCCAGCAGATGTTCCGACGACTCCTTCATGTTGTGCAGGTACAGCTCCTCGCGCTTGTCGCCGGTCAGGCGCGAAAGCAGGTCGATATAGCCCATCACCGAACCCAGCGGCGCCTTGATGTCGTGCGTGATGGCCAGCATCAGCTTCTCGCGCGCCGCCAGCAGCGCTTCGTTGTCGCGGTTGGCCCGCTCCAGCGCCCGCCGGTAGCGGTTGCTGCGGTTGATGTCGCGCCACAGGATGCCGACGAACAGCAGCATGAGCACCACGGCCGCGACGGCGATCACGCCCAGCGTCAGCGACGAACGGCGGCGGATGGCCTCCGTCTGCTCGAAGCGGTTCATCAGGAAAGCCGTATCCTCGGCTTCGAAATCCATGATAAGGCGGTATATCTTCGTGTTCACCAGCTCGTTGCTGTACCGCAGGCGCATTCCTTCGTTCCACGCCCGATCGTAGATGCCGATGCGGTCGCTGGTCACCCGGTCCTGCAGCGTCCGCAGCACCACCGCGATCGTATCCTTCACCTCCGGCGCAGGCAGCGAATCCACGACCCGTTCGTGGCGGGAAATGATCATCCCGGCCTCCTCCTTCGGCGGGCTGAACAGGTCGGCGAAGCGGCGGAAGAACTTGCGCTTGCGCCGCGGGACGGTCACCGTATCCTGCACAACCACGCGCGAAGCGACGGTGTCCGCCGCCCGTACGACGACGCTGTCCCCGCGCGCCGCGCTGTCCGCCGGACCGATCAGCTCGCGGATATTCTTGTCCAGCAGGCTGGACGTGGCGGCCGAACGGATCGTCCGCCGCAGGCTCATCGTCCGCCGCTCCTTGTCGGACAGAAGACGCACGATGCTGTCCAGACGCATCGTCTGCAGCGAATCCTCCGCAGCGGTCAGCCCCCGCAGCGAGTCGATCAGGCCGCGCACGGTGCGCAGCTCGCGTTTGTAACGGGACTCGTAGGACTGGTATCCGGCGATCATCAGCTGACCGTAACTCTCGGCCTGATAAAGGTGATAGAGCGTCTGTCCCGCGACGCTGCGTTTGGTATGAAGCAGGGAATAGCTGCCGTCGGGAGTCGAAAAACGCACCACCGTCCGGTAGACATAGCCTACCGAAAGGACGCAGACCGCGATCAGGATCGCATATCCCGCGAAAATCTTGGTTTTGACGAATTTCGACTCTTTCATGCCTTCAAAGACAAGGGATGCGGAGCGACATTCGGCGGAAATCTACGTTTGCACACTCCCCGATCGCCGGACCTTTCCGGACAAAGATACGAAAAACCCGCGAATCCGGAATCTCTTTCGTTCCCGAAGCGCAAATCCGTCCCGCCCCGAAAACAGACCGGGCCGTACGATGTCGTACGGCCCGGTATTTTCAGCGATCGCGGTGCGGACTAATACTTGTACCGAATCCACTTGTAAAGTTCCTTGAACGTCGGCTTTTTGCCGTACATGAAGATTCCCACGCGGTAGATCTTGGCCGCCAGCCACACCATCGCGGTAAACGAGGCGTAAAGGATCGCCAGCGAAAGGATCACCTCCCAGAGGGGAATGCCGTACGGTATACGCGCCATCATCACCACGGGCGACGTGAAGGGGATCATCGAGAACCAGAAGGCCATCTGCGAATTGGGGTCGTTGATGACGGTTATCATCACCAGCAGGGCGAGGATGATCGGAATGGTGATCGGCGTCTGCAGCTGCTGGGCGTCCTGAATGCTGTCCACGGCCGAACCCACGGCGGCGAACATCGCCGAGTAGAAGAGGTATCCGCCGAAGACGAACAGCAGCAGGTCGGCGAAGATACGGAGGATATAGCCGAAGTCGGTCACGGCGGCCATCACCTGCAGCATCTCCGGATTCATGTCTATCGACGCCGCGGCGTCGGGAACCCCGTGCTGCATGGCCTGCACCCCGGCCAGCACGTCGGCCGGCATCATGTGCACCGCCACGGCCGCGCCGACGGCGCAGAGCACGCCCCAGATCAGCACCTGCACCACGGCCACCGAAGCCACACCGAGTATCTTGCCCAGCATCAGGTCGAAGGGCCGCACCGACGACACCATCACCTCCAGCACGCGGCTGTTCTTCTCCTCGATGACCGACTGCATGACCATCGAACCGTAAATGAGCAGGAACATGTAGAGGATCATGCCCAGCACGAACCCGACGCCGGTGGCGATGACCGACGACTTGGCCTGCGACTCCTCCTCCTGCGACTCGTCGTTGCGGAAGGTCTGCATGCCGACCGTGGTCTTCACCTCCTGCAGGATCTGCGAGAGGTTCTCGATGTTGTACGACTTGAGTTTTTCGGCCTCGATGATCTCTTCGAGCTGCCCCGTGATATTGCTCTCGACCGTCAGCGACGACGACGAGTTGACGTAAAGCTTCACGTTGTTGGGGTTGGTGAGGATGTCCGAGCCGATATAGAGCACGCCGAACTTGTCGGTCAGCTCCTTGCGGGCCGCTTCGGTCGAGAGGTCCGTAGTCTGGAAGACCAGCTCTTCGCCGCTCTGCAGCTTCGGAGCGACCAGCCCGCTTTCGTCGATGACGGCGATCTGCTTCTCGTCGCCGCGCGAATACTTCATGATGAGCATCGGGGCGAACATCAGGCCGATCATCAGCAGGGGCATGAGCAGCGTGGTGATGATGAAAGATTTTTTGCGGACGCGCTCGTTGAATTCGCGCCCTATGATAATGCTGACTTGTGACATGATCGTATCGTTTTAAAGGTTTCCGTTTACGGCGCGGATGAAAATATCGTTCATCGAGGGAATGATCTCCTGAAACGAGCGCAGTTCGACGGCGTCGTTCACCGCGGCGATCACTCCGCGCACCTCTTCGTCGCGCTCGACGTGCAGTTTGAGCGAGGTGTAGACCGCCTGCGCCTGCGAGCCTTCCAGAATCTCGCAACGGCCGTCGACGGCATTGCGCAGCGCCTGTTCGTCGCCGCGGTAGAACACTTCGAAGATGTTGCTTCCATGACGGCGGCGAATGTCGTCCACACGGCCCGAAAGGATATTGCGAGACTTGTTTATCAGCGTGATATGGTCGCAGATCTCCTCGACGGACGACATGTTGTGCGTCGAGAAGATGATCGTCGCCCCCTTGTCGCGCAGCGCCAGTATCTCGTCCTTCAGCAGGTTGGCGTTGATCGGGTCGAAACCCGAAAAAGGCTCGTCGAAGATCAGCAGTTCGGGTTCGTGCAGCACCGTGACGATGAACTGCACCTTCTGGGCCATGCCCTTCGACAACTCCTCGATCTTTTTGTCCCACCAGTCCTGAATGCCGAACTTCACGAACCACTGCTTGAGCCGTACGACGGCCTCGCGGCGCGAAAGGCCCTTCAGCCGGGCGAAAAAGACGGCCTGTTCGCCGACCTTCATCTTCTTGTAAAGTCCGCGCTCCTCAGGCAGGTAGCCGATGCGATAAACGTCCTCAGGCGAAATTTCGCGGCCGCCGAACATCACACGACCGCAGTCGGGCGCCGTAATGCGGTTGATGATGCGGATCAGGGTCGTCTTTCCGGCGCCGTTGGGACCGAGCAGGCCGTATACCGAACCCTTGGGGATGGCAAGCGATACGTCGTCGAGGGCCTTGTGCCCGGCGTACTGCTTGGTGACATGTTCTACTGTAAGTAAATCCATAGTCGCTGCGAGTTATTTTTGGGGTTTGTTCGGCGACAAATATAACAACAAATTTTGAATATCAAAAAATATTTATCGTTTTTCGATAATTCACATCCGCCGCATATCCGACCGCCACAAGGCGGCGGACCGGAGAGACCGGCCGTCCCCTCTGTAAAAGAAATCCCTATAAAAAAAGGCGGCCGGGAGTCCCGGCCGCCTTCGATCGCAGGATGTTTCATCCTGCCGGACGATACCCTACCAGACGATCACGCGCTCCTGTTCGGGCATGAACATGGCCCCGTCGGTAATGTCGAACGCATCGTAGAACGTCTGCAGGTTGCGCAGCGTGGCGTTCACGCGCCACTTGCCCAGCGAGTGCACGTCGATCTTGGTGAGACGGGCGATCTCCTCGTCGCGGATGTTCTGCGCCCACAAGGCCGCATAGGCCAGATAGAAACGCTGGTCGGCCGTGAAGTTGTCGATCGGCGCAGGCTCCGTGCCGTTCAGCGAGTTGTGGAACGCCGTGTACGCCACGCGCAGGCCGCCCTGATCGGCGATGTTCTCGCCCAGACTGAGCGAACCGTTGGCCATGACGGCGGGCTGGCCCTCCTTGGCGGGCAGCACCTCGATCGCGTCGAACTGTTTCACGAGAATATCGGTCTTGGCCTTGAACGCCTCGGCATCCGCCTCGGTCCACCAGTTGTTCATGTTGCCGTCCTTGTCAAAGTTGCGGCCCTGATCGTCGAATCCGTGGGTCATCTCGTGGCCGATGACCACGCCGATGGCACCGTAATTCACCGCGTCGTCGGCGTCGGGGTTGTAGAACGGCGGCTGGAGAATGGCGGCGGGGAAGCAGATTTCGTTGGTCGTGGGGTTGTAGTAGGCGTTCACCGTCTGGGGCGACATGTGCCATTTCTCCTTATCCACGGGCTTGCCGAGTTCCGAGATATTGTCGGCCGTATACCAGCGGTTGGCATTGACGATGTTCTCCCAATAGCTCTTCGAGGGGTCGATCTCCAGCGTCGAATAGTCCTTCCACTTGTCGGGATAGCCGATCTTCACCGTAAAGGCGGCCAGCTTCTCCTGCGCCTTGGCCTTGGTGGCGTCCGACATCCAGTCGAGCGCCGCGATGTGCTGGCCGAGCGCCGTCTGCAGGTTCTTCACCAGCGTCAGCATGCGCTCCTTGTCCTTGGCGGGGAAGTATTTGGCGACGTACATCTCGCCGACAGCCTCCGACAGCGTGCCGTTGGGCACCGACATCGCGCGCTTCCAGCGGGGTTTCATCTCCTGCTGGCCCGACATCACCTTGCCGTAGAAGTCGAACGACGCCTGCTGGAAGTCGTCGCTCAGGTAGGGTGCCGCAGCGTCGATATACTGCGCCGCGAGGTAGTAGCGGATATCCTCCAGCGGGGCGTTTTTCAGCAGGTCGTTGGCGTTGGCGACGGCCGACGGCGTGGTGACGATGATCGTCTCGAAGTCGCCGATGCCCATGGCCTTATAGTAGGCCTCCCAGTCTATGGCGTCGTAAGTCTTCTCGAAATCGGCCTTCGCCGTGGGGTTGTACTGCGCGGGAATGTTGCGCAGCTCGACGTTCGACCACGACTTCTCGGCCAGCTTCGTCTCGACGTTCATCACGCCGGCGACCGCCTTTTCGACGTCGGCTTCGGGAATGCCCGCAAAACGGAATATCCTGCCCAGATACTCCTTGTAGCCCTTGCGGATATGCTCGTTCTCAGGATCGAGGTAGTAGTCGCGGTTGCCCATCGTCAGCCCCGACTGCGAGATATAGAGGGCGTTGATGTCGCTGTTCATCAGATCGGCCTGCACGCCCACGCCGAAGAACGGATTGGCTACCGTCGTGTGGAGTTTGGCCACGATGCCGGTCAGCTGTCCGCGGTCCCCGACGGAGAGAATCTCCCCGACGGCGCTCTTCAGCGGCGCGGCGCCCTCGGCGTTCAGACGCGTCGAATCGAGCCCCATCTTGTAGAGGTCCGAAATCTTCTGCTCGACGCTTCCCGGCGCGGCGCTGATCTTGGTCATCTCCGAGAAAAGCTCGTTGATGCGCTTCTCGTTGTTGTCGCGCAGCACGTCGAACGAGCCGTAACGCGAATATTCGGGCTTCAGCGGGTTGTTCTTCTGCCAGCCGCCCGTGGCGTACTGGTAAAAATCGGCGTCGGGAGCGACCGAAAGGTCGAAATTGGCCATGTCGATAGCCGGCGTCTTGGATGTATTCTGACAACTTGCCATACAAGCTACTGTTGCTGCAAAAATGAAAATCTTTTTCATAGGTTCGGGTTTTTAGTGACGACAGGGGTGTCCGTACTTGCCGGAGCACCCCTGTCTGTTCGTATCTTGTTCGGAAGCCCGGCTTATTTGCGGATGGCCGCAACGCCCGGAAGCTCTTTGCCCTCCATGTACTCCAGCAGGGCGCCGCCGCCCGTCGAGACATAGGAAACCTTGTCGGCCAGCCCGAACTTGTTGATGCAGGCTACCGAGTCGCCGCCGCCGATGAGCGAGTAGGCGCCCTTCGAAGTGGCTTCGGCGATCGCTTCGGCCACGGCGCGCGAACCGGTCGCGAATTTGTCGATCTCGAACACGCCCACGGGACCGTTCCAGAGGATCGTCTTGCACTTGAGAATCTCCTCGCGGAAGACCTTCTTGCCCTCGTCGGCGATGTCCACGCCTTCCCAGCCGTCGGGAATGTTGTTGGCCGGAGCGACGTTCGTATTGGCGTCGGCCGAGAATGCGTCGGCGATCAGCGCGTCGGGCGACATCACGACCTTCACGCCCTTCTCCTTGGCCTTGGCCAGAATGTCGAGCGCCGTCTGGAACTGATCCGGCTCGCAGATCGAGTTGCCGACCTTGCCGCCCTCCGCAGCCGCGAAGGTATAGGTCATGCCGCCGCCCAGCACCAGCACGTCGACCTTTTCGAGCAGATTCTCGATGATGGTGATCTTGGTCGAAACCTTCGAACCGCCCAGAATGGCGCAGAACGGACGCTCCGGATTGAGCATGATGCCGTCGATGGCCTTCAGCTCGTTCTCCATCACGTAGCCGAACATCTTGTCGTTGGGGAAATAGTCGGCGATCAGGGCCGTCGAAGCGTGTGCGCGGTGCGCCGTACCGAACGCGTCGTTGATGTAGCAGTCGGCATACGATGCGAGCTTCTTGACGAACTCCTTCTGCGGACCCTCCTTCAGCGCCTTCTTGGCGGCCTTCTTCTCCTCGTCGGTGGCGTCTTCGGCCAGACCGCGGGGCTTGCCCTCCTCCTCGGCGTAGAAACGCAGGTTCTCCAGCAGCATCACCTCGCCGGGCTTGAGGTTCTTGGCCATCTCGGCGGCCTTCTCGCCCATGCAGTCGCCGGCGAACATCACCTTCACGCCCAGACGCTTCTCGATGGCGGGAACGATCTGCTCCAGCGAGAACTTGGGATCGGGATTCTTCTTGGGACGTCCCAGGTGCGACATCAGGATCACCGAACCGCCCTTTTCGAGCACCTTTTTGATGGTGGGAATCGCCGCACGGATGCGGGTGTCGTCCGTCACCTCGCCCTTTTCGTTGAGGGGCACATTGAAATCCACGCGGATGATTGCGCGCTTGCCTTTGAAATCGTAATTGTCGATTGCGAACATAGCTCTTTGATTTTGAATTATTTTGATGAATTGATCTTTCAGCTCCTTATTCCGGGGCAAATTTATGAAAATATTTTAGAAATCTGTTATTCCGATAACAGAAAAAATGATGCGGAACCGGGTCCGGAAGGCCGGAAATCCCTCCGCCGGCGCTTCGCCGGCAGGAGCCGCTCCACCCCGCGCGCCGTCAATAGAAGGTTCCCTTCGGGGCGAAGATCGCATAGCCGAAGTTGAACGTCAGGTACATGTTCTTCCAGTTGCGCAGGTCGTATTTGGTGAGCGCGAGACTCACCGGACCGATCGGGGTGTGATAGACCAGCGACGCCTCGGCGATATAGTGCCAGCGTTCGTCCGCGGTCGTGCTCAGCGATCCGGGCACATAGTCGCGTTTGGCGCGGAACATCGTATAGAAACCCGTGCGGAAGAAGAAGTTGGGCATCAGGTCGAAGGTCGGCATCACGCCGCCCGCGACGAAACGCTTGCCCCGGAAGTCGGGCATGTAGATCATCTGCGCATGCGAAACCGGCGTATAGGCAGGCATCGACATCAGCGTCGCGCCTCCCGTGGTGAATTCGGGATGGTTGGTAATCACGCCGTCGACGTTGACACCCAGCGAGAACCACCCCGTGCCGGGCATGTCGAAATACTTGTCCCACGTGAAACGCGCCCCGACCCACTGGCGGGTGGTCCGCGACAGGAACCGGTCGGCATTGAAAGGCTCGTACTTGTCGCGCCCCGTCACGAAGATGCCCGAAAGCCGCAGGTCGGAGCCTTTGCGCGGATAGAGGAACTTGTCGAGGGTGTTGCGGGCCAGCTCGGCCTTGAGACCGAAGAACGAATAGCGCGAATGGTCGGTGTCGTCGGCGAAAAGCACGTCCGAATCGTATCTGTAATTGATGTGTCCGCCGTTGGCGCGGAGCAGGAAGACCCCGCGGTGGGCGAGGGGCATGCCGGCGGCCACCGAGAAGAAGCTCTCGCTGTTCTTGACCTGCTGGGTGTTGTCGATCTTGGTGAGGTTGCCGAAAGCGCCGTGCCGGAAGTTGCGCACCGCGAAATTGTAGGAGTAGTCGAGGAACACCGGCTTCCACATGTAGAAATCCGTACGTCCGCCGATCGCGCCCCACGTATAGATCGGCCCCAGATAGAGATCGGCGCCCAGCTGCTGGCCCACGCGGCCGATCGTCTCGTAGTTGACGCCGATATAGGCTTGGTTGAAGGCCGTGGAGGAGATGTTGCCGCCGATGGTCAGTTTGAAGTTGGGCTTGGTGTGGAACTGCGCGGCGAACGAATAGCTTCCCCGGAGCGAGTCGTAGCGCACATGCGGGAAATCCATCGTGAAATCGCCGCCGGCGAGCACCGCATACAAGTTGTCGCGCAGCTCTTCGAATCCCATCGGGCGCTGGCGTCCGGGCGTGCGGCGGTCCACCTTCACGAAGTCGCGGATGTAAGACTCCGGCGCTTCGGCCAGCCCCTCCAGCTTATAGTCGCTGAACCACAGCGGCGGCCATTTGGCACGGAACTCCTCGCGGCGCTCGGCGTAACGTTCGGGCGACCAGCGTTCGGAAACGCGTTCCAGTATCTGCGGCATGGCCTCCTTCGCATCGGCATAGCCAGCGTCCATGATCGCCACGGCGCTGTCGAAATCGAGCATGTTGACATCCACGGCGCGGCGCACCGTCACGCTGCGCCCTTTGGGCAGGTCGTAGTCGGTGTCGTGCATCGCCAGCATGAATGCCTGATCGAGGATGCTGCTGTTTTCGCTCGGCGGGGCGTTTCCCGCGGTGCAGATACTGCCCACGATCAGATCGGGGCGGAATCCCACGTCGAGGGGCCGCCACGGAAAGTTATCGTAGATGCCGCCGTCGTAAAGCAGCATCGAATCCTTCTTCATCGGTTTGAAAACCAGCGGAATGGACATCGACGAACGCACCGCTTCGCTCAGGTCGCCGTTGCGCATCACCACGGGTTCGCGGGCGTTCATGTCGCTCGAAACGCACAGGAAAGGCACCATCAGGCGGTCGAAATCGCCCTCGGCGGCTGCCGTCGCCGGCGCGAAAAGCTCCGTCAGCGCCATGTCGATCGGCGTCGAGGAGAGCAGGTTCGTCACCCGGAACCGCTTGCCGGCGCCTCCCACGTTCATACGCACGCTCAGAAACGCCGGATTGTGACCGATCTGCCGGTAATAAGGGGTATAGCGGGGGTCGATGCGCCCCGAAACCCAGTCCTTGACCACGCCCGACGCGACGATCTCGCGCATCTCGGCGGGCGAATAGCCCGCGGCGTACATCGCGGCGATGATCGAACCCATCGAGGTTCCGGCCACGTAGTCGATCGGCACGCCGTTCTCTTCGAGCGCTTCCAAAACGCCGATATGGTAAAGCCCCTTTGCGCCGCCGCCGCTCATCACGACGCCCACCGTACGGGGCCGCGCAGCCGGAGTCTCCGGATTCTGCGCCCCGGCAGCCCCTGCGACCAGCAGCAGCACCGAGATAAATGAGAGGGTTTTACGCAACATATCTCAATTTTTTTATAACTTTGCACGTTATACGAGTGGTAAAAGTAGGGAAAAAGCGTAAACAAACAAAATATGACCGACAAAATCAATGAACTCCTCCGACGTGTCGAAGAGTTTAAACCCAAGGCAGCGGCCGAGATCGAGGAATTCCGCATCAAAATCCTCGGCAAGAAAGGCGAACTGAACGCCCTGATGGAAGATTTCAAAACGGTGGCTCCGGAACTCAAACGCGAGCTAGGCCAGCAGCTCAACAAACTCAAAACCACGGCGCTCGACCGCATCAACAGCCTGCGCGAACAGCTGCAGGACGCAGCCTCCGACGACGGCGCCGCAACCGAAGACATGACCCGCCCCGGCTCGGCCGAACAACTCGGTTCGCGCCATCCGATTTCGCTGGTCAAGAACCAGATCGTCGAGGTCTTCTCGCGGCTGGGCTACACCGTCGCCGACGGTCCCGAAATCGAGGACGACTGGCACGTCTTCTCGGCGCTCAACTTCCCGCCCGAACATCCGGCGCGCGACATGCAGGACACGTTCTTCATCGAGAAGAACCCCGACATCCTGCTGCGCACGCACACCTCGTCGATTCAGGTACGCACCATGGAGCGCCAGAAACCGCCCATCCGCGTCATCTGCCCGGGCCGCGTGTTCCGCAACGAGGCTATCTCGTACCGCGCGCACTGCATTTTCCATCAGGTCGAAGGACTCTACGTCGACGAAAATGTCTCGTTCGCAGACATGAAGCAGAGCATCCTCTACTTTGCCAAAGAGATGTTCGGCGAGAAGAGCCGGATCCGTATGCGCCCCTCCTATTTCCCGTTCACCGAACCGTCGGCCGAAGTAGACGTCTCCTGCAACCTCTGCGGGGGCAAGGGATGCAACGTCTGCAAGCACACCGGATGGCTCGAAATCATGGGCTGTGGAATGGTAGACCCCAATGTACTCGAGGCATCGGGTATCGATCCGGAAAAATATTCCGGCTTCGCATTCGGCATGGGAGTTGAACGGATCGCGATGCTGAAATTCGGAGTAAAAGACCTGCGCCTCTATTTTGAAAACGACGTCAGGTTCCTGCGCCAGTTCGATTCGGTGATCTAATCCCCCACCGATCCAAGCCTATGAAGGGAAGCAACTTGTTCTATATCGCCGTTACGGCCACCGTTCTCCTCTCCTGCTCCGTCGTTTCGCACGGAGGGTCGCGGGGGGCTGCGGCAGATCCGGCCGTGCGTGCCGCCAAATACTATCCGACACCGGAACGGGCCACTTTCCTCTATACGGAAGGACTCAAAAACAGCCTGATGCACGGTGATCCCCGTCGCAGTGCCGCACTGTTCGGCGAGGTGCTCAAACTGGATTCGCTGCACGCACCGACCTATTACGAGTTGGCCAACCTGTTTGCCCAAACACCCCAACAGGCAATTCCTTACAGCCGCAACGCTTTGCGGCTCGATTCGGCGAATACGTGGTATCTCACCCAACTCGGACAGCTCTATCTGGGAACGAAAGCTTACGATTCAGCGCTGCGGGTTTACAACAAACTGCTGAAACTCGCACCAGGCAATCCCGATAACTACGTACGCCTCGCAGCTTTGTACGAACAGCAGGGACAGCCTTTTTCGGCCATCTCGGTACTCGACACGGCCGAAACCCGTTTCGGGATCATCGAAGGAGTGTCAGGCTACAAACGGCAGTTGTTGATCAATGTAAAACTGTACGATAAAGCGCTCCGGGAAGCCAAGGAACTGACGGCAAACTTCCCGTACGATGCCTCGAATTTCGTCGCACTGGCCGAAACCTATGCGGCGATAGGACGCGACTCGCTGGCGCTGGACGCCTACAAGCAGGCCCGGACGCTCAGCCCCAACAATACACAGGTATTGGTCTCGCTGAACGAATTTTACAAACGCCGGGGCGACGACGTGAATTTCCTCTCGACAGCCCGCCAGCTATTCGAAGCCAGCGACATTCCGCTCGAGACGAAGATAGATTTCTTCAAAGAGATCACCTCTTCGAAAGATTTCTACCGCGCCAATTTTTTCCAGATCAACAACCTGATCTCGGATCTGGCAATCAAAAACCCGAACGATTTTCGCATCACGCAACTGTACGGCAACCACCTGATTTCATCGGGCAATCTCGAAGGTGCGCTGCAACTCTACAAATCCCATGTCACCGACTCGGCTCCGCAACGGGAGGTATTTACCGAGATTCTCGACATGGAGTCATACCTCAAACATCCTGATTCGGTAGCCAAATACACCACACTGGCGCTCGAAAAATTTCCGTCCGATCCTGAATTTTACCTGCGCAAAGGATTCGGCATGTTCTACTTCATGGAAGATTATGCCGGTGCGGAAAAGGAGTTTCTCAAGGCATTGAAACTGACCCGTACCGATTCGCTGCGAAGTGTGATTTACGGAACATTGGGCGACA
>OGDN01003476.1_pt1 | contig 16462 bp, 9 predicted proteins | sample 1570271 | NCBI WGS metagenome assembly OGDN01 (sample SAMEA4384481, study PRJEB24528) | human gut metagenome | reverse complement strand
AAAAGCCTGTGGACTCTGGGGGAAAACTGCTTCGAGGAACTTTATCAGTTCCTTGAAGATGTGACAATAACCGCAGTGAATGAAGCAGGAAGCTTCGACCTCTTTAGGTGGGAGTAGTTCACTTTTATATATGAATTTTATTTTTTCTGAAATCTCTCATATTTGTAATAGAAAGAAAAAATCAGAAAGGAAGTATTTAAATATGGAATATAATTATTTAGTAACATATAAAGCAAGAAAAAACAATGAAAACGAGGAGATCAATTCTACAATCCCGATCATTTTGGATTGCCCAATCTATCAGCCAGAAGTCCTGATGCATGTCAATGAGGCAATTAAAGATCTTCATCGATATGATGATATCATGCTGATGAACGTAGAAGTTCTAAACCTTGAAAATGAAGAAAAGAGGACAGGTTGTGAAAATCCATTTTACTGCACTTGTGGTGAGGAAAAAGAAGAATTGCATGAAGAAGATCCTGAAACAAAATGCGATGAAAAAGATCTAAAAGTATATGCAGACCTGGATCAGCAGCTAGGAAAAGTATTTGGAGATAGAGAACTTGGTCATGAAGTTTTAAAAGCACTTGTTCAGTTTGTCTGTGAGAATCCTTTGTGCTTAATTGCAATGGGAGTGTAGTTTAACTACAAAAAAAAGGAGAAGACGAATGAGAAGAAAAAGGATAACGATCGGATTGCTGTCAATGATGATGACTGTTAGCAATGTGCTTGGTGGAGTTAATGTTTCTGCTGCCACACCTAAATTAACAGTCAATCAAGTGTACAAGAATGCAACAAGGATCACAGGAAAAGCAAAAAAGAAAAGCACTGTTAAGATCAAGATAGGGACAAAGACTTATCGGGCGAAAGTGTCAAAAAAAGGAAACTATTCTATTAAAGTTCCTAAAATAAAAAAAAACGTAAAATATACGATCAAAGGATATCAGAAGAAAAAATTATATGCGAAAAAGAGTTTTTATGCAGTTGTGAAAGGAATTGAAGTTGATCCATTTACAGAAAAGGATCACGTGATCTCAGGATATACAGCTCAGACAGCTTATGTTGTTCTGAAATCAAATGGAAAAGTGTATACTACAACATCAAAGAACTCTGGATACTTTAAAATTGATACAAAAACACCACTTGAAAAAAATAATATTGAAATTAAAGTATACAAAAAAGGAAAAGTCGTTGCAAAATACTGGGAAGAATATCAGGAAACAAGCCAGAAAATAGATCAGAATGATGAAACAGATCAGATATCAGAACATGATCATTCTTATAATATTCCGGTATACGAAACAAAGCATGTAAAAGAGTCAGGTCATTATGAAACGATCACAACTCCTGATTCTTATCCGAAACAAGAAGTAACACATGACATCTGCCTGACATGTAAAAAGGATCTGACACAAGAATATGTTGATGGAATCAGAAAAGGAAAATATAAAGAGATCAAGATTCCTGCAAGCAGCAAACATGTAGACACTACAAAAAGTAGAGAGATCTTAAACTCTTATCCTGATATCCAGTGGAATGATGATATACCGCTATATGAAGATTTCTTGGCATATGGTGGATGGGATCATACATGTGCAAAACATAGTCTGAGAGAAGAAACCGGTATACATGCACATAAAACAGATGACGAGGTGTTAACAAAATGGGTTGTTGACCAAGTTGCTCATGATGAACAAGAACTCATTGGCTTCCAATGTAGCTGCGGAGAAACATATAAAATTGAAAACTACTAATATGTCAATTAAGAAAGGAAAAGAAACATGAGAAAAAAGAGAATAACAATTGGAATGCTGTCCATGATGATGGCAGTTACTAGTGTGTTTGGCGGAGTCAATGTATCTGCTGCCACACCTAAATTAACAGCGAATCAGGTATATGACAGTACAACCACGATCAAAGGAAAAGTAAAAAAAGGAACAACTGTTAAAGTAAAAATTGGAAAGAAAACTTATCGTTCAAAGATCAAAAAGAAACGATACAGTGTCAAAATTCCAAAAACCAAAGCAGGTGTAAAATATACGATCAAAGCATATAATGGGAAAAAATTGTATGCGAAAAAGACATCCAAAGTAAAACACTTGTATAAAAAACCAGTCTACAAAACGGTCCAATATCAAGAAAAAGGGCATTGGGAGTGGATCGATACTGGAAAATTCAGTTACAATATGAAGTTCGATTGTGATGTCTGTGATACTTGTGGCAAGAATCTGACAAAAGAATATTTAACTGCAATTGCTGCCGGAACTCATACAATGAATGAAATGTCTTACAATGATTTCCTGAAAAATGGTGGATGGGATCATAGTTGCATCAATCATAAGATTGTAAAGAAAACGATTGAAAAATCCGAACAGAAAGACAATGAGAAAATTAAAATGTGGGTCGTAGATCAGCAGGCATCTACAAAGAAAGAACTTGTTGGATATGAGTGCAGCTGTGGTGCGATCAAAGGAAAATAGAAAGGAAAAGAAATATGACAAAGGGAAAAATAATTAAGATCACAGAAGAGATCATTACGATCGGAATGGATAATGGAACAATTAAGGAAGTTAGAAGATGTGATCTGGATTTTACACCAAAACTTGAAGACTTAGTAGATGTTTTTGAAGATAAGGATCAGATCATCGTAACAAGGAGAAAAGAAACATCCAATGCTGCAAATGGCGGGATCAATATCAATATGACGAATAGCGTGCATACAGGAGAGTATGTTGCAACAGAAGGAAAGAAAGTTGTCAACAAGATTGCATATTGCCTATTTGCATTTCTCCTTGGATCGTTTGGAGCTCAATATTTCTACTCTAGAAAGTTTGGAAAAGCAATTGCTTGTGTTCTGTTTTTCTGGACAGGAATTCCATGCATCATTGGTGTAGTTGTAGCAATTCTCGCTCTAATTAAACCAGCAGATCCGAATGGAAACATTTTGGTATAAGACAACAAGAAGGAACAGGTCAGAAATGGCCTGTTTTTTTATATGTGAAAATATTTTTTTCTCATATCTCTCATATTTGAAGTAGGGGATAAAAAATACTCCAAAGCATGATTTTTTTTGCCGAAAACTTTCATATTTATAGTGTAAGTATCTTTTAAGAAAGGAGGAGATAGCCGAAGGGGCTATCGAAGAAAAAATATGGGTTTAAAAAAGGTATTTAAAAAAGTTATGTACACATGTATGGCAGTTGCAATGGCTGCTGTACCAACAGTTCCCGCTTTTGCAGCGCAATCAGATGTCATTGATTCAACCAGAACAGGGTCTTTAACGATCCACAAATATGATATGACAGCTGCAGAAAAAAATGGTGTGGACCTGAATCAGTTTACCTCAACAGGGAAACAGGATCAGAAAGCAGAGGATGCTTTAAAAAAATACGCGATCAAAGGCGTAGAATTTAGCTATCTGCGAGTAGGTGATGTGGAACAGCAAAGTGAAAACGGAAAAGTTCAGATGATCTATGAACTTCCAGATGAACTGCAGAAGATCATTGGATTATCCAGTGATGACGCTGCAAAAACAGAAGGAAGTAAAGTTTACTTTACATCTCAGATCATCAATCAGAAATTAGCTGAAGCTTTAGAAGATAACACAGTTACAAAAGATAAACTGGAATCTTATATGGGAAAAAGCGGAACAGCTATGGATCTGACAGATGCAAAAGGTGTAACAAAAAAAGATAAACTGCCATTAGGCCTTTATCTGATCGTTGAAACAAAAGTCCCAGAAGATGTAACTTATACAACAAATCCTTGGTTTGTTCAGTTACCATCTACAGATGCTGAAGGTGATGATTGGTTCTATGACGTTGTATGCTATCCTAAAAATGAAACAGGCGTGCCAACTCTTGATAAAAGAGTTCGAAACAATCCTGATCAGGATAATGTAACAACAGCAAATGCAGATTCATTAGAAACATTCACAAAAGCAAGAGATGAATATAAATATCAGAGTACTGTGACAGCTTCCAAAGCTGAAAAGCTCGATTATCAGTTTATCTCAAAATTACCACATATCACATCTTCTACCACTTATCTGTCTACTTATACATTTAATGACACAATGGCAAAAGGTATGACATATAACAAGAATGCCGTTATCGCTATTTATGATAATAAAGATGCTGCTGATACAACAAATGTAAATAATGTAGATCAAAGTGGAGCACTTGCTGTATGGAAGAGCTCTGATAATGATCCAAAATTCACAACAACTTATGGAAAATCTGGAGATGATTCTACAATGAAGATTGAGATGACAAAATCCGGACTAAACGAGTTAAATAAAAAATATTCTGACAAATACATTGTTGTTTATTACACAGCAGACGTAAACACTAATGATACTGTCGTTCTTGGTGATAAAGGTAATCCAAATGATGTATCTCTGACATGGAAGAGAACTTCTACAGATTACTGGGATATCTTAAAAGACAAATGTATTGTTTATTCTTATGGATACAATCTGACAAAGAAATTCTCTGATAATAAAGGAGATGCAACAAAAGTTAAGTTTGTAGTCCGTAACAAAGAAGATAATTATTATTTAATCGGAAAAGCTGATCGTGATGGAATTTATCAAGTAACAGGTAAATCTGCAACAGAAGAAGGAGCTACACAGTTTAGCCCTAACGCTGATGGACAGCTTGTGATCAACGGAATTGAAGCTGATAAATATGGATTTACAGAAACACATTCCGATGCAGGTTACACATTATTGAAAAAAGAAGTGATCGTAGATATTACATCTACAAAGGCAAATATCACACCAACAGAAGCAAATATTACAGGAATCCAGAGTAAAACTGGAGATGATTCTACTGCAAATGATGGCATTTCAAATGGTGCAGAATTAGCAAATGATGTGATCGTTCAGACGATCAATGCATCATCAGTTGTAGATGACACAAAAGCTCATATGAGTTCTCAGGATGAATCTACAAATGCATATGTTGATATGGAAATCACAAACCAGAAACAGTTTATGCTGCCAATGACAGGTGGAGCAGGAAGTTATCTTCTGATCATTGCAGGAGTTGTCGTTGCTGGATGCGGATTCCTTATTGTAAAGAAGAATCAGGGACAGAGAAAAGTTCAGTAACATTGTCTCTGCTATCATGCAGGTGAGATATGAGAGAAAAGATCATTTCAATTCTGATCATTTTATTTGGATTTGGTTTATTGTCATATCCATTTCTCAGCAATTATCTTTTTGAGAAAAGCGCTGGATCTACGATCAAGACATATCAACAATCTGAAAAAACATATGATCAGAAAAAGAAAGAACAGGAAATTCAAAAAGCAGAAAGATATAATGAACTTTTAACACGTTCGACCGTAGAGTTGACAGACCCTTTTAAAGCAAAGAAAACAGACGGGGAAACTGCTGCATATAACAATATTTTGAATCTGGATCACTCCGGGATCATGGGATATTTGAATGTTCCATGTATCAACATAAACCTTCCGATTTATCACGGAACAGAAGCAGAGATCTTGGAAAAAGGTATTGGACACCTCGCAGCATCCTCCCTGCCAGTTGGCGGAAAGAGTACACATAGTATTCTAACGGGTCATACAGGATTAAGTTCCGCAAAATTATTTACAGATCTGACAGAAATGAAAAAAGGTGATTACTTTTTCATCCATGTATTAGATAAAACACTGGCATACCAAGTGGATCAAATTTCTGTTGTTTTGCCTGAGGATACAAAAAAGCTTCAGATCATCAACGGAAAAGATTATGTAACGCTTGTAACGTGTACTCCGTACGGAGTCAATGATCATCGATTACTGGTTCGTGGTGTACGTACAACCTATCATGAAAAAGATGAACATATAAAAGCCAGAGTACATCATTCTCAATGGATGGATATTTATCGAAAAGCGATCATAATCGGAATATTGATCGTCATTGGAATTGTAATTGTTCGAAATTGCTTTTCTAAAATGAAAGGAAAGAAAAATGAGAAAAAAGATATTTAATATCATCGGTTGTATATTGATCGTGTTCAGTATTTTATGTTTTCTCTATCCTGAGATCAGTTCCGTGTCTGATAATGTTCGCTCTGATAAAGTAATAACAGATATTCAAAAATATCCGAAAAAGAAAAAAGCTCTATTATATCAGAAAGCATCAAAGTATAATCAAAAAATTTATGAAAGTGGGCAAAATGAATTAAAAGATGTATGGAGTTATCGATCTACCCCTATTAAATTAACAAAAGGACAAAAAACTTTTGGTTATGTCCAGATTCCTAAAATGAAAGTAAAATTACCGCTGTATCTTGGCGCAACAATGGAAAATTTAAGAAAAGGAGCTGCGATCATGGGCCAAACATCACTTCCTTTAGGTCAAGTGAATGGCAATTGCGTGATCGCAGCACATCGCGGATATCAAGGAATTCCATATTTCAGAGATATTGAGCGATTAAAGATCGGAGATAAAGTATATCTTCGAAATCCATGGAAGAAAATGAAGTATCGGGTTCAAAAGATTCAGATCATTGATCCATATGATACAGATAAGATCAAGATAAAAAAAGGAAAAGACATGATCACTTTATTAACGTGTCACCCATATCGTGGGCATGGAAAATATCGTTATCTTGTCTATTGCATTCGGGATCATGGGCAAAAGATAAAGAATGAAACAAAGAAAGCATCATTCCTTTCTTCAGAAAAGGATATCGAAAAAGAAAATTTTATGAGATATATTGGATTATTCATGGTCTGTCTGGTTGGATTTGGAATGATCTTAAGAAGAAGGAGGTGAAAGAAAATTGAAAAAGAAAATAAAAAAAAGAGGGAAAATAGTCGCTGCTTTGATCACTGTGATATCTTTTGCTACTGCGTTAACATGGTATCAGATGCAAAATGCTTGCGCATATGAGCATGGAACAGAAAGTGAATCAACAACTCTTAGTAAGGGCTATGCAGACGTGATCATTCATGGTCCAAATAATAAAGAAGAATGGATCAATGTTGAATTTTTCTATTCTGGGAAAAAGATGAACCAAGACAAATTCAACAATAGTGGACATAATATTACTGTGAAACGTAAAGATGGAGAAAAATCAGGCGTTTATTCTGCAAATGTTCCAACTCAAACAGTAAAAACATTCGCAAATAGTGGTGGAAATTATACGAGAATTAAATTTAATGTTGAATATTGGCAACCTGCACATGAAGAGTATTCTTGGGAGTCAGCAGATTCAGTTAGTGCAGATTATTTAAGCTCCAAATACCAAAAAGCTTCCAGCGATTTTCAATCCCAATCTTGGCATGGTACAGAAGGACGAAAGGTCACTGTTAGCGTTGAGATGTCGATTTATGCTGTAGGAATCTGCACATATAATTATAAAGGAAAATATCATAAAGTATGGAATACAGCAGTTCATTTAGGATTACAAAAACCATCTAGAAGCGTTTATTATAATACGAATGGTGGAACGAATCATGGAGATACGTGGTATTTTACAGATGGAGATAAATTTTCATTTCCATCAACAGAACGCACGGGATATACGTTTGATGGATGGAGAAAAAATAACGGAAGCGGTGACTGGGTAGATACTAATGATATTGTTTGTGGAGGCAACTATACTGTAGCTGCCCAATGGACAGCAAATACATATAGTATTTCGTATGATGCAGGCGATGGTGACGGAGATATGAGTGAAACTTCTGCGACTTATGATAAGACTGTAACTTTGAGTCAAAACAAATTTACAAGAAAAGGATATAAGTTTTTAGGATGGAGCCTGAAAAACGATGGATCTTCTGTAGACTATCAGGATGGAGCCTCATTTACTTATGATAAGGCAGATGACATTACATTATATGCAGTCTGGGAAAAGGACAATTATGAAGTGAAGTTCCATGGAAATGGATCATCTGCTGCCGATTATACCCGAAATTTACCATATAATAAGACGACAAATCTACCAGCAAATGTATTTGAACGTCCAGGATATACCTTTATGGGCTGGGCTCCGGAAGAAGAACTTGATGGATATAAGGTTATTCCGAAATATACAAATGGAGCAGAGGTAAAAGATCTTTGTGAACCTGGTGAAACTTGTAATCTATATGCGATCTGGAGAAAAACAGACGGATCATTCGAAACCAAAAATATCATACATGATGACAAGATGTTTTTCGGTGATGTAAATATCACTGGTGGAAATGGAACAGAGTATGATCAAGGAGTGTATGATTCAAAAGCAGCAAAGATTGATAAAGAAAATGATCCAGGATATTTTACGGACCGATACAAAAAAGAAGATTAAAAAACAGCAGTGGGAGTCAATTCCTGCTGCTGATAAATATCTTATGATTATATGGAAGAGGAGGAAAAGTTCATGAAACATAAGATGATGAAAGCATTCAAACGATCCAGTGCAATGATCTTATCTCTGTTTACTGCATGTTCATCCACTTTAACAGGGTTGGGAAGTATCGTTCCAACAGCAGATGTGAAAGCAAGTAGCGGAACAGCAACCGTAAAAATGAGTAAAGAAAGAAACAGTTTTAAGATCAGTGAACTCAATCGTCCTATGAGTGAAGGATTATGGAAGATTTCTGCAGGAAGTCATCAGACGTTCTGCCTAGATTCAGGAAAAAGCATGTGTAATGGAGATACTGTTGAATATAAGACTGCAAATGCAGTAACTTATAAAGATCAGTCCATTGCAAAAGCTTTAACATATTATGAGAACAGTTCAAAGAATAATAAAGCATTTGCTTTAACACAAGCTTATATTTGGGCATGTGGAAAAGGGAAAAGTAAGCAGACCGTTGTATATCAGGCAGGGAAAAATCTTGATAGCGGATATTCAACTTCAGATGCAAAGAAATTTTGTGAAAAAATAAATGATAGTTATCCGGAAGGAACCATTTATTATTATAATGTTAAAAAATGTGTGAAGGGGAAGAAACACAATTCTCACCAGAAATTATATCGGTTAGATGCTGGTTCTCCCCATGAACCCCCAAAACGTAAAAGTCTGAAAGAATCTTATCAGGATACGAAACCAAAAGAGATTCAGGTTAGTGTAAAAAAGAGAGATGCTGATACAGGCGCAGCTTTAGCAGGCGCAACTTTCTTATTCTATTGTGATAATGTATACATGGGAAAAGCAACGACCAATGATGAAGGTGTTGCAAGTTTTACCTATTCCAGAATGATCAATAGTGGAAAATTGTATTCAGGGGATAAAACTTATGTAACGAACTGGAAATCATTATCTCATGACCAGCAGGCCAAGGCCACAAAAAATGGATGGTATGATTCTGAAGCAAAAGCTAAAAAAGCAGCGTTAAAAGAAGCAAAGAAAAAAGTATCCGATTACATCAATAGCAAGATGAATGAAACTCATGTGTGGAGTGTCAAAGAAGCAGATCCCCCTTTTGGACATCTTTTGAATGATACTTCTCAAACAAAACAAGAGGGTAAAGGGAAGAAAACAAAATTAAAGTTTTCTGATGTCTCAAATACATGGAATCCAGTTCATATTCATCTTCATAAACAGTCCGATTCAAAGGATCTTGGTGTAGAGGCTTCTTATAAAGATGCAATTTATGGTATTTACGCAAAAGAAGATATTTTAAATTCTGATAATAAAACTGTTCTTTATAAAGCTGGTACAGAAGTTGGACAGATCACAACAGATGACGCGGGAAATGGAAGTTCTGGGGATCTTCATCCTGGAAGCTATTATTTAAAAGAGATCAAAGCCCCAAGAGGATTTAAGGTCAGCAGCAAAGAAGTCGATGTAGTCTTAAATAACGATGATAAAACAGTTCCTGCAAATGAACAAGTATATACTGGAAAATTAAGTATTACAAAATATTATCAGGATGGAGATGAAAAAGTTCCAGAACCTGCGGCAGTGTTCGAAATCAGAAATAAGAATAAGAAACTAGTTGACACGATCACCACAGACAATAATGGAGTCGCAACAACAAAAGAACTTCCATATGGATCTTATTATATCCATCAGACAAAAGGAAAAGTCGGGTATGAAATGGCAACAGATATGTATAAGACCATTGTGGGATCTGATAAAAATGAGGTTCCGATCTATCGTTTTGAAGCATATAACAGGAAGCAGAAGGCCTGTATTGCGATCACAAAAACGATCAACATCTCAGATAAGGAAACAGATACTTATCAGAAAAAAGAAGAAGAAGGAGCTCAATTCCAGATCATTGACAAAGCAACAAAAAAAGTTGTGGAAACATTAACAACAAATAAAGAAGGATATGCGGAATCAAAGGAATTACAGCCTGGAACATATACGGTACATCAGATCAAAGGAACAGAAAATTATACATATTGCAAAGATTTTGATGTAACGATCAACGATGGTGATCATTCAAAACATGAATATGAAAAAGAGAATATGGGTAGTCCAAAACTCCGTATTAGCAAAACCATGGCAAAGAATAAGATCAGCAAAGCTGAGGTTGGAGCCGCATTTACAGTGTTAGATGCAAAATATACAAAAGACATTGAAAAACAGGATCTTGGTAATTCTGAAAAAAGAATCACATATATCAATTCTTTAGATAAAAAAGCAATACTTGGAGAAGTTGTTACAGATTCTGAAGGAAAAGCAGCTGTGTTATTGGATAAATATCATAAAGAAGATGGATTCGTTGTGATCCAGACAAAGGGTGCTGAAAATTATGACCTTGCAGATATCTATTATTCTAAAGATCATGATCCAAAAATAGAAGATGGACAGGATGTTTATGAATTTAAGGCGCAGGATCCATATTCTGATTCTGGATGGATTGAAATTCATAAGAATAAACAGATCGCAGCAAATGAAACTGCTCCAGAAGAAGGTGCAAAATTTGAGTTAAAAGAACCAAATGGACGCGTTGTGGAAACATTAACAATCGGCAAAGATGGAAAAGCAAAAACATCTGAAAAAGTAGCTTTAGGTGCTTATATCCTTCATCAGGTAGCTGGTGAAAATGGATGCACCAGACAACAAGATAAACACGAGTGGATTGATGATCAAGATATTGTCTTAACAAAGGACAACAAGAACAAAACGATCAATTTCACTTATGAAGATGCTGCAAAAGATATTGAAATCGAACTTGTAAAACGCTCTTCTAAAACAAATAAGTTGTTAAATGGTGCTGTGTATAAAATCTATGACAGTGAAAAAAATCAGGTAGCAACATTGACTACAGGTGTCAATGGAGATGGAAAGGCATCTTGTAAACTTCCTTATGGTACTTATACGATCAAAGAAACGACTGCTCCGGATGGATACAATCTGGATGGCGCGAAAGAAAAAACATTTACTTTAAGTGAAAAAGATGACAGCGTAAAGATCGTATATGACAATGCCGGAAATGGAAAATATACGATCAAAGAAACAGATACTCCGGTTATGGGATCTATTTCTTTAAAGAAAACTGGTGAATTTTTAACAGGACATGAAGATGATCAGGGATTTGTTTATGAAAATGACAATATCACTGGCGCAGTTTATGGATTATTTGCAAAAGAAGACATCGTAAAAGATGATGGTACAGTCGTATGGAAAGCTGGAAAGCAGATTGATACAAAAACAACATCAAAAGCTGGAGAGATCAAATTCTCAAGAACTGGTGAAGATGGAGAAGAAACAACAGATTTCTACCAAGGACATTATTATGTAAAAGAGATCTCTGGACCAAAAGGTTATACAATCGATACTGAAGAACATGATGTTATCATCAATTGGGATACAAAAGCTTCCAATATGAATGATATTCGGAAAAATGATAATTCAGCAGATATTGAAAAACCAATGGGCAGTGACGATGCAAGTCCATCAACAGGACTTTATGTTTTGGAAACAGGCGAAAAATTAAATGAAGAGCTAAAAGATGCAACAAAAGTGATTTTCACTTGGGAAAAAGCTCCAGATGGAACGCAAACGAAAGATGTATCTGAAAATCAAAATGGAAGCATTCTTTTATGGGAAGATAACAAAACAGTTTACATTTCCAGTCAAAGAGCTGGGCAGGTGATTTATTTCAATGCTGTATCAAGTAAGATGTTCTTAAAATGTACATCTTTAGAAGAAATACAGTTTGATAATATTGATACATCAAATGTAGTTGATATGTCTGAAATGTTTGCAGCTTGTACAGAATTAAAAGAATTAGATCTTTCTAGTTTTAATACTTCAAATGTTGAAGATACGAGTAAAATGTTCTATGGATGCTCTCAGTTAAAGACAGCTTATACGCAGGATCAGAAATTGCAGCTTACAGATGATTATGTAGCGCCAAAAGGTCAGGAGATTACAGCGATCGCTAAAAAAGACTTTATGTTAAATGAACGATATAAAGCAGAAGATTTTGACTTTACAATGTTGTTCGATGATAATGGAGCACAGGAGCTTAGCGATGTGACAGATGATGATGTTAGTTTTAATCCAACTTACGCAGATATGTCTGGAAATCAGAAGATTCAGATCAGCTTTAAGTCCGGAACAAAATATCAAAAATATGGAACGATCGAAACGACAGTCAAAGTGATTGATCCAAATGATACAAGCGATGTATCTTTAGATACAGCAAAACATATTGATATCAATCTTGATGTGACAGATACTCTACAAAAATACAGTATTCAGCTTATCAAAACGGATGAAAAGGGAGACATGCTTCCAAATGCAAAATTTGCATTAAAAGCAGCGTGTGAGATCGTTGACAGAAATGGAAAAACAATCTTCAAAAAAGGTGATACGATCGCAACGACACTTTCTGGAGATGATCAGTTTGGTTATCTGGAATTCTTCGGACTGCCAACTGGTATTTATGCAAAAGATGGTGTTGGAAAAGAAATGTATACTGTCGAAGAGGTTGAAGCACCGCTTGGATATATTAAATCAGATAAGTCATTAACGTTTAGTGGAGAAGTTTTAAACAATACATCAACAGATTTTGTTCATGATGTGGCGTCATTAAACAATGCAGATGATGCAAATACAACTTACAAACATGATTCTGATACTTTTGTAAATAAGAAATCTGATTATATTCAGGTGAAAAAGTATTGGATTGATGATAATAATTCCATGAGTACAAGACCTGTTACAGTGACCATCAAAGCAGAAAACAAGAATACACATGAAGTAAAAAATTATGTGTTAAACAAAGAGAATGACTGGCAGATGCAGACAGACATTAAGAAAGATGAAAAAAATAATTATACTTTCAGTGAAGTTTGTAATGCAGATGGTTATACTAGAATCAGTAAAGATACCGGAGACTGGAATGACAATACTTATGTTTTATCTTATACAAACAGATATAAAGTAGAAAATAAAGTAAGAATTGTTGTTAAGAAAAACTGGAATGATTCCGATAATAGTGATGGTATCCGTCCGGATTCTGTTGTTGTGAGAGTTTATCAAAATGGCACAGAAATAAATCATAAAACATTAGATGTGAGCAATAACTGGACTGCAGAGTTTAATGATCTTCCTAAAACGGATGATCTTGGCGAAAAGTATGAATATGAAGTCAAAGAAGATTCATCCTCTGTTGTTAATGGAAATGCCAAAACAGGTTATGAAGTTGCATATGAAGTAAAGAAATCAACGGATAAATCCACTGGTATTACAACGATTACAAACGATATTACTAATGCACATACCCCAGATCCAACCACAAGATCCATTATGAAAAAATGGGATGATAAAAACGATGTTGATGGGATTCGTCCAGAATCCGTTACCTTCCATCTTTTAGGAAATGGGACAGTTGTAGATACTGTTACGTTAACAGATCAGAATGGATGGAAAGCAACATCTAAATTACTTCCTAAGAAAGATCATGGAAAAGAGATCACTTACAAATGGGAAGAAGTGAAAGAAGGCGTGGTTACTGGAGAAAGTCAGATTGGTTACAAAACATCTTACACAACAGATAAAGATGATCCAGATCTGACCATTGCAACAAATACTCATGAGGAATCCAAACCTGGTTCTATCACGGTTACGAAAGAACTGGATCCATTAAACTTAAATATGGATATTGGAAATGCGAAATTTACGTTTACGCTCACAGGAAAAGATGTGTATGGTAAGAAACATACTTACAAAAAAGACGTGGAATTCAGTAAAAATGAAGTCGAAAAACAGATGAAAGCACATCCTGGAGAAAAAATAAGACTTTCTACAACATTTGATGATCTGATCTATGGAACATACACTTGTAGTGAAAGTGGTGGAGAAAAGTATTTCAAGCAGTTAGCAGTAACATCCGATGATGCAAATGCAGAAGTTGATTCAAAAGCTGGAACGGTAACATTTAAGATCGGACCAGAAGGAACTTTGGGAAATGCAAAATTAACTTCCAACGCAACTTTCTTGAATCAGATGATCCGTGGTTCTGTAAAACTGATCAAAAAGGATTCCAATGGACAAGTGTTAAAAGGTGTTGAATTTACGATCTATGACAGTGATGGAAACGAGATTGCTAGTGATGTAACAAATAACAGCGGCGAGATCAAATTTGACGGATTAATCCCAGATACGTATAAGATCGTTGAGACAAAAACAAAAGCTGGAAATACTCTGTTAAAAGAACCGCTTGCTGTAACAATTCCACTGACAGTCACACAAACTGAGGTGGATAAAGAAAATATTGATACGAGCAAAGCGATCAAGCAGGGAAATAATTATTATTTCTATCATTTGACATATGAAATTAAGAATGATGCCAGATTAAAATTACCATCTACGGGTGGATTTCGTAACATCAAAACATATCTGCCACTAATTGGTGGATCTGTATTGATCTTGATCGCAGCATATTTCGTATTAAAAAGAAAATATCAGAATTAAACAGAAAAGCCGATGGCATAAATGCTGTCGGTTTTTTTATATGTGAATTTTGTTTTTCTAAAAATCTCTCATATTTATGATATAATAAAAATAAGAAAGGAAAATGGCTATGAAAAAAAGAAAAATAATCACAGCTGCATTAGCAATGACACTATCTGCTGCAACAGCCACAACAGGTATTGTTTCAAATCCACAAGTATATGTACAGGCAGCGGAAAATACAACGGTAAAGAAATTGGCTGATTCCAGTGTTTCTGGATTTTATTATCAGCATGATAAATATGGTGATATTCAATGTACAACAGATAAAACTTATGTATACACATCTTATGATGAAGCAGTCAAAGAGATTGGAGCAATGGCAAAAAAGATTTATCTGGAAGACAAGTATGATAAATTTTCGCTAAAAATTCCAATGGAAATTAAAATTGGTGAAAAAGTTGAAAAAATTGAAAATAATCAGTTTGACAAGGATATTCAAAAAGTAATTCGTGAAGATACTGGTAAAGCAGATGAGGGATATACGTTAGTATTCATGCAACGATGTGGTGGAGAAGTTTATTCAGAGGATGGAGATTCATTTCGTTCCTCATATACAAACGGAACATATAAGGGGTATTATGGTGGAATTGGTGGCTACCGTGATATGAGCGATCGATATCATCAAACAGTAAAAAAAATAAATACAGTTATTGAATCATTAAATCTTGATGGAAAATCTGATTATGATAAGTTTAAAGCGATCACAAACTGGATTGTTTCGAATGTAAAATATGATTCACATTACAATGGAGAACCAAATACTCCGGCAGGCACAAAATATCCTCATGACATGACAGGTGCTGTGCTTGATGGCTATGCAGTCTGTGATGGTTATGCTGGTCTGTTCTATTATATGGCGAATGAAGTAGGGATTAAAGCGTTGTATGAAGACGGAACATCAATTTCTGAAAACAGAGGGCATGCATGGAATCTGCTTGAAATGGATAATGCATATTATTATGTAGATCCTACAAATGCTTATTTTAAAGAAGATGGAGAGCCGGGAAGCGAAGTATTATATGGACAGAAATACTTTTTCTCTCTGTACAGACCAGACAGTACTACGATAGAAGATACCTACAAAAATATCTCACAGGATGATTGGTTAAAAGAACATTCTATATGTAAAGGAAATCACAATCTTCGAGAGAATGGAGGAAAATCTGCTCAATGTACAACACCTGCTACAATACATTATGAATGTACAAACCCTGGCTGCCTATATGAATACGATGTAGAATCATCCCCAGCTTTAGGACATGCATGGGATGAAGGCAAGATCACACAGGAACAATCCTGTGATAATCCAGAAATTACAACATATACATGTACCAGAAGTAATTGTAAAAAGAAGAAACAGGTAGAAACCAAACCCGCACTTGGCCATACATGGGATGAAGGAAAGATTACAAAAAAAGCTACCTGTTCCGAAACAGGAGTTAAAACTTATACATGTAGTCGCTGTGGTGGAACAAAGACCGAAGAAATCCCAAAAACAAAACATGACTATGAAGAGCATGTAGTAAAAGCTCCTACTTGCA
>OGDN01003452.1_pt1 | contig 16634 bp, 14 predicted proteins | sample 1570271 | NCBI WGS metagenome assembly OGDN01 (sample SAMEA4384481, study PRJEB24528) | human gut metagenome | reverse complement strand
CGGTGAACAGCCAGGAGGAAAAGCGCATGAGCATTTCCGCCGAGGTGGACGAGCGCGCGCTGCGCGAAATTTACCTGCGAGCCTTTGAGCTGGTGGTGAAGGGCGCAAAGCCAGCCGCCGTGATGGCAAGCTATAACAAGGTGAACGGCACCTATGCCTGCGAACACATGCAGCTTCTGCGGCATATTCTGCGCGAGGAATGGGGCTTTCAGGGGCTTGTCATGACCGACTGGGGTGCGATGAACGACCGTGTGAAGTCATTAAACGCCGGCCTTGACCTGGAGATGCCGGACTGCCACGGCGAGACAGACAAGCTGATCGTCAAAGCAGTGCAGGAGGGCACCGTTTCCATGAAGACATTAGACAGAACCGTAGAACGGATTCTGACGGCTGTGGATCGTTATTATTCTAATAAGAAAGAAAACGCTTCCTACGATATGGAGGCACATCACCAGCTAGCCCGCAAGGTTGCGGATAACAGTGCTGTTCTCCTGAAAAACGATGGCATTCTTCCATTGAAGGAGTCACAGAAGGTTGCCATTATCGGCGAATTTGCCGAGACGCCCCGAACACAGGGCGGCGGTTCCAGCCACATCAACTGCTTCCGCATCGAGAGTGCTCTGGATGCCCTGAGGGATAATCCAAACATTACATACAAAAAAGGATATGTCGCCGAAAAGGACGAGGTTGATGAGACACTTCTTTCCGAGGCAGTTGCCGCCGCAAAGGGAGCTGAGGTTGCTGTTATTTTCGCAGGACTGCCGGATTCCTTCGAGAGTGAGGGCTTCGACCGCACCCACCTGAATATGCCGGAAAGCCAGAATACGCTGATCCATGAGATCTGTAAGGTACAGCCAAACACTGTTGTCGTGCTGCACAACGGTTCACCGATCCTGATGCCATGGCTGTCCGAGGTAAAGGGCGTACTCGATCTGTATCTTGCCGGACAGGCTGCCGGTGCCGCCGCAGTCGATCTTCTCTATGGCAAAGCAAATCCATCCGGTAAACTTGCCGAGACCTATCCTCTGCGCATGGAGGATCACCCTGCATTCTTAAACTTCCCGGGTACACACAACGAAGTCCACTATCAGGAGGGTATTTTTATCGGATACCGCTATTACGACAAGCGCAAAATGGACGTATTATTCCCATTCGGTTACGGATTAAGCTATACCTCCTTCCGGTATTCCAATGCAAAGCTGATCGTAAACGGTCAGTCTGTCAGCAGCTCTTCCACAAGTGCGGCAAATGGGCAGAATACAGGGATAGACGTGATCCCGTCTATCCCTGCCAAGCCGGATGATACGATCCAGGTTTCTGTTGATATCACCAACACCGGTGATATTGCAGGCCGGGAGGTTGTCCAGCTCTACGTAAAGAACGCCGCCTGCGAAGAGATCCGTCCGGAACAGGAGCTGAAAAACTTTGCCAAGGTAGCTCTGGAGCCGGGCGAGACGAAAACGATCCTGCTTGATCTGGACGCACGCTCCTTCTCCTATTACAGCATGCAGATCCATGACTGGTATGCACCGTCCGGAGATTATGAGCTTTTGATCAGCGCTTCCTCCAGAGATGTGCGCCAGCGTCTGACGCTCCATCTGGAAAATGATAAAAAGCTTCCGTTCTACGTCGAAGAAACGTCATCCTGCGATGATGTTTACAACTACGCAAATGATCCTTCGCCATTAGATGCCATGCTGGCAAAGAGCGGCTTTACAGACACCTCGGGCGGCGAGAATGACAGCATGGGAGCCGGCACCGCCCAGATGATGCGTGCGATGTTTGCCGACACTCCGCTGCACTCCATTCTCTCGTTCAGTTCCGATAAACTAACATGGAAAGACATTCAGGACACGATCCGTGCGATCAACGAAAAACAGCCGTGATCACACGCTGATTCATTTTGATGTCACACAGAATCCGGGACAGGAGCGATTCCGTGCATTTAATATGCATTTCGGAATTTCTCCTGTTCTTTTTCTTTCAGAAGATATTTCTCCTTAGTCGCCAATCCGCCACGAATATGACGCTCGGACTTATTGATATCAAGCACCTGACGCACCTGCGCCGCCAATGCATGATTGATCACCGGAAGCTTTTCCGTCAGATCCTTATGTACCGTGCTTTTGCTGACCCCGAATACAGACGCTGTCTGACGGACAGTCGCTTTATGCTCAATCATATACTGTGCCAGTAAAACAGCCCTCTCCTCCAGACATTCCGACAGAGATCCTAAATGATATTTTTCATATTTTTTCTTTTCCACTGAGTATTTCTCCTCATTGATTACCTTATTTCATCCTATGCGTAAAATCGCTGCTTATGAATCAAACGAAATTTTTCTTGAAAGTTATGAGAAAAAAGCATATAGTATAGAGGTGTTTAGATATGTGTCCCTGACCCACATTGTTCGGATGCTGCAGGTCAGGGTATCTGTTTTGGGAGGTAAGAATATGTTAATCGCAAAAAAACCAGCGAAACAGGGTTTAAGTATTATTATCGTTGGCTGCGGCAAAGTAGGACTTACACTAATCGAACAGCTTGTGAAAGAAGGACACGATATCACAATCATTGACCAGAATGCCAAAAGGGTACAGGAGGTTGCAAACACTTACGATGTCATGGGGATCACCGGCAACGGCGCAAGCCACAGAGTCGGACGAACTGAACCTGTTGTGCTGTACGGTCGCTAATCAGGTGGCGAATTGCTCCACCATTGCGCGTGTCCGTACACCTGACTACAGCGGTGAGGCAGCATATCTGCGGGACAAGCTCGGGCTTGCCATGATCATCAATCCGGAGCTTGAGGCAGCAAAGGAAATCTCCCGTATTCTCTATCTGCCGACCGCACTCGAAGTCAATTCCTTTGCTCACGGACAGGCAGAGCTGATTAAGATTCAGATTCCAGAGAATAATATATTAGACGGTATAAGCATTTCCATGCTCAGCAAGAAGATCAACACAGGCGTGCTGATTTGCGGCATTGAACGAAACAGTGCCATGTACATTCCATCCGGTGATTCCCTGCTGCTCGGCGGAGATAAGATCTCCTTCGTTGCACCAAAGGGTCACGGACGCTTTTTCCTTGAGGACATCGGTATCAAGACGAATCAGGTCAAGAGCACGATGATCATCGGCGGCAGCAAGGCAGCTTATTATCTGGCAAAACAGCTTCTCCCGATGGGCGTATCCGTTAAGATCGTGGAACAGGATCTGAAGCGCTGCGAAACGCTCAGCGAACTTCTTCCAAAGGCCACCATCATCAACGGAGACGGTACAGATGAAGAGCTTCTCGAGGAGGAGGGCATTGATTCAATTGAATCCTTTGTCCCTCTGACCGGTATTGACGAGGAAAATATCCTGCTGACACTTCACGCCAAGCAGATTTCAAATGCAAAGGTCATTACCAAGATCAACCGTATGAACTTCAAGGATGTTATCAGCCGGCTTGATCTGGGAAGTGTGGTATATCCTCGATATATCACTTCCGAAGCGATCGTTGCGTACGTCCGCGCCAAGAAGGATTCCATGGGCAGCAACATTGAGACATTGTATCATATGTTTGATTCCCGTGCAGAGGCGATTGAATTCCGCGTCAACGAGCCATCTGCCGTGACCAATATCCCTCTCATGGATCTTTCCCTGAAGGATAATCTGCTGATCTGCTTTATCAGCCGTAACGGATCGATCCTGATCCCAAGCGGTTCTGATTCTATTAGGGTCGGGGATACCGTTATGGTCGTGACAACGCACACCGGTTTTAATGATCTACGGGATATTCTGAAGTAAAGGATGTAAGGTTATGAATTATTCAATATTAAGATATATTCTCGGTTATGTATTAAAGATCGAAGCGGCATTTATGCTGCTTCCATGTGTTACGTCCCTCATTTATCATGAAGAGGAGGGACGTTACTTTTTTGTAGTTGCCTGTATCTGCATGCTCATCGGTGTTCTGATGACACTGCACAAGCCTAAAAGCACCACCTTCTATCTTAAGGAAGGATGTCTTGCTACCTCCCTGAGCTGGATCCTGCTCAGTCTTTTCGGTGCAATTCCATTCTGGATCAGCGGCGAGATCCCACATTGGGAGGATGCACTTTTTGAAACGATCTCCGGCTTTACCACAACCGGCGCCACCGTGCTTGGCAATGTGGAGGCACTTTCCCACACAGCTCTGATCTGGCGAAGCTTCACGCACTGGATCGGCGGTATGGGTGTTCTCGTTTTCCTGCTTGCCATTCTTCCGTTAAGCGGTGGCTCCAGCATCAATCTGATGCGCGCAGAAAGCCCGGGACCGTCCGTTGGAAAGCTTGTTCCAAAAGTGCGTTATACTGCAATGATCCTTTACACGATCTATTTCGGCATGACAGTGATCGAGTTTATTTTCCTGCTGGCAGGACATATGCCACTGTTTGATGCACTGACAACTGCATTCGGTACGGCAGGTACCGGTGGCTTTGGCATCAAGAACGACAGCATAATGGGGTACTCCCCCTATATTCAATGGGTTGTCGCCATCTTTATGATCCTGTTCGGTATTAATTTTAACTTTTATTTCTATCTTTTGTACCGGCATTTCAAAAAGGCAGTTTCCATGGAAGAGATCCATTATTATCTCGCCATGATCCTGATCGCCATAACGATCATTTTCCTGAATGTCCGTACGATGTATCCGACCGGATTTGAGGCAATGACACATTCCGTATTTCAGGTAGCTTCGCTGGCAACCTCAACCGGATTTTCGACAACCGACTTTGACCTGTGGCCGCAGACAAGCCAGACGATCCTGATCATCGTCATGTTTGTGGGAGCCTGTGCGGGAAGCACCGGCGGCGGCATCAAGGTTTCGCGTATTGTCATTCTTTTCAAAACGGTTCTGAAGGAATTAAACAGCTACATTCATCCGAAGAGTGTGCGCAAGATCAATGTGGAGGGCAAGCCGGTCGATCATGAGGTGGTCCGCTCCATCAACGTATTTTTCATTACGTTTATTATTATCTTTACAATCTCTGTCTTTGCAATTTCCTTCGAGGATAAGGATCTGGTCACCAACTTTACAGCGGTTCTGACCACCATCAACAACATGGGACCCGGACTTGCAAAGGTCGGACCGACACAGAATTTCGGACAGTTCAATGTATTCTCCAAGCTTGTACTGATGTTTGACATGCTGGCCGGTCGACTGGAGCTGTTCCCACTGCTGATCCTCTTCCACCCGGCGATCTGGAAGGAATCGATCGAGAGTCACCGTAAGAAGAGAGCCAACAAATAATTTCGTATAGATAATGAAAGCTTAGTGATTTTCGAAAAAGTCAGCAGGTTGTTTCATAAAAATGTAAATTTGAATATTTCCCAATAAAAAATCGCTTAGACCGTATGGTTTAAGCGATTTTTAAGTATCATTCATTTGAGCTGCAATTCCTCTACCGGACAAAGATCCGACACTTTGCGGATGCTCCGCTCTTCATAACAACCTTCACTACTGCTTTTCCTTTTCTGCGTCCTTTGACAACACCCTTCTTGCTGACACGGATGTATTTCTTACCCTTGATAATCTTATACTTCTTCACGCGATCCTTCGACATCTTCCTGCGGATCACGATCTTAGCTTTTCTGCCTTTCTTAATCTTAAGGACTTTCTTCTTAAGTATCACATATTTGCCATTTGTGCCACCATTATTCAGGCTGCCATTGTCAAAGCCTGTACCGCTTTGTCCGCTGTTTCCTACACCGGATGTATTATTTCCGGCAGACGAGGTTCCCGATGGAACCTTTGTCGAAGACGGTTGATTCGTTGTCCCCGGCTTCGTGGTGTTCTGCGGCTGATTCGGTGTATTGCTTGCTGTCGGAACCGGCGGATTGCTCACAGACGGCTGACCGGATGCTCCCGGTGCGGCTGTTACCGAAGGACCATTGCTCGTCCCCGGTGCTGACGTTACGGACGGATTTCCGCTTGTTCCCGGCGCAGCAGATGACGATGGTTCACTGCTCGTTCCAGGTGCCGGTGTCCGCTGTGTATCCTCGTTGTTTTCCGCATCCTGATGCGCCCGGTAAGTATTCACTAACCAGATTCCGGTCGTTGTCAGATCGGACTCTTCAAAGCCACCCGTTGTCTTGTTGCAGGAGGTCTTCAGATAAGAAGCGGACTCACCTTTATTGCAGAAGCTCCAGCAGGCATAACTGATATTCATCGAATCCAGAAATTCGATCCATTCGTCTGCATTTGCCGTGTCATAGCCGCCGTTTCCGCTGGCATCACAGATGCCAAACTCGGTGACAAAGATCGGTGTTCCTGCCGCTACCGCGGTCCGCACCTTCTGACGCTTGTCCTCATAATGCGTTCCGGAGTAGAAATGGAATGTGTACATGATGTCCTCAAAACCGTCATCCTTGAGCGGCTTCTTCGCCACATCCTCAACATCCTGCGACCAGTTATTGGTTCCGCAGACGATCAGTGCCTTGCTTCCGCAGTCACGGATAATGCCTGCGATATCTTTACAATAAGAATAAAGATCATTGCCGCCGGTATACCACTGCACACCGGTCGGCTCGTTGCAGATCTCAAAGATCACGTTATCGTAATCCTTGTACAGCGTCGCATACTTCTTGAAAAACTGCTCTGCCACAGTCTTTGTGGTATGTGGATTTTCCTCATGGATATGCCAGTCCACGATCACATACATGCCAAGCTCTTTTGCCGCCTGTACGCCCTCAACGATCTTGGAGTCGATCAGGCTCTGACCGCCATTGGTATAACCATTATACTGAGTGACATAGCATGCCATACGCAGCGCCCCACTCATCACGGAGCGTCTGCATCGCTCCCTTATTGATATATTCCGGGAACCACTGCACACCATGGGTGCTGGCTCCACGCATCTGGAACGGCTTGCCGTACTGATCCACGATCACCGGCGCATTACCGTAGCCGTCCACCTTTGCGAGATGAAGTCTTCCATGCTTTCCAACCGGTGTCTCCGCATACGGCGTATCCTTCAGCTGACCGGTTAAGGTATATTTCAGCTCACCGCCTGAGGTTCCCTCACCCTTTGGCGGATTGCAGTTTACGGCACGCACATATGGCGTTCCGAGAGTAACAGAGGATGGCTTGAAGCCGACCTTACCGCCGATCGTTACGGTTGCTCCCGCACCGATCTCCCCGGCATAATATACGATCAATCCGCCAACCGTCTTATTGTAAACAACATTGATGGACTCAAAGCTCTGGAAGTTCTCCGGCTCCGCGCTGGTCGGGAGCACCATCTGAACCTTGGATACAGCAGATGAGGTATGATTCGTGATCGAGAAGGTGTACTCGGAATACCACTGGTCATGCGGATGCTGCGTTACCTCTGCCGAATACAGCGATGCATCCTCTCTGGCACCGGCATCGAGACTGTCCGCTGTCGTGCCGCCCTCACTTCCGCCGGCAGAACCGCTGTCCGGGCTGTTCACCGTCACGGTTGCAGAGGTGATCGTATAGGAAATACTTGATGTATTCACTGCATCATCTGCAAAACGAATACCGAGCTTTGCCAGCGTTGTTTCCTTCCATGACATGGAAGAAAGGTCATAGCTTACCGTAATCTCCTTACCCGCGGACACGTCCACAGCTTTACTGTTGTTCCAGTTATAGCTGCTGTCCTGTGCATAGAGCATCGCATGGATCGAACCGGTGTCACTGCTGATGCTGTTGATCTTCATCGTCACCTGCACGACCGGCTTTGCCGCCTGCACCTTACTCTTGTCGGCGATCACATCCGGAACCTGAAACAGGATATCCGCAATGTAATCATCGCCCCACTGATTCTTTGCAAGCGTAAGCGGGCTTGCCCCCTCTGATACGCTCAGGTTATACGACGTACCCGCCGCCTTCACCTGCTGCCCCTGTGGCAGAGCCACACCGGACAGTACCATGGCAAGCACAAGAATCCATGATAATACCGTTCTCTTCATTTTTTTCATTGAAACCTCCTTAACTTTTGCCGAAGCCTTGCGCTTTAGGCTTGTCGTTCGCCTTTCAGCCGCTTACTGCCTCAGCAATACACACGCCTTTTCATACGGAATACCCGCATATACCATATGCATTACACCAACATTCTCGAGCATCTGAAGTGCTTCTTCCCGGCTCACGGTGATCGTTCCATCGATAATAAATGTCACCAGTCCCTGTGTATAGATCACGACTGTATTCATGAACTCATGTGCTTTCTCCTCGCTGAAGCCTACCACGCGGCTAAGTGCCTCGCACAGGGTTTTATTCTTCGTTTCGTCAAATACAGCCCCGATTCCTCCCATCGCAACAAGCCCCTTGGAATCTGTCCGCAGATAACGGATCAGGTTCGGCTCATCAAATGCCATATTCACATATGTCTCTCCTACCGAAAACAACGCCGCTCCCGGATTGTTTCCATTCGACCGCATCTTGGAATTCATATAATTCAGTGCGTATCGGAACAGTTCCTCACGAAATGTTTCCATGTTGCCAAACGACCAGGAGATCGGCTGTGTCGAACATCCGATCTCCTGCGCCAGACGTTTAATATTGATAACCTCATATCCCTCACGGATCACAAGATCCAGTCCTGTACGAAGAATTTTTTCTTTTGGTATTTGTGTCTTTGGCGGCATACTTGTCATACCTCCTCTCCTGCATGTATTATGTAATCTAATTTACATATTATTCGCAAATGCGCCAATTGTCAAGAAATTTTGCAGATGAAGACCTGTATTACCACAGGTCTTCATCTGCATCGTCCGATGTAAAATCGCCGAAACCATTCATGTCTTCTTCGCCAAGAAGTGAAAACCCATCCCCCTCTGACATCTTTTTCTGTTCCTTCTCCTGTGCTTTTAAAACCATTTCTTCCTCTTCTCCAAAAGAAAATAAATCGTCCATAATCGTTCTGCCTTTCTTTCTGTCAATGCACAGTTTCTATGATGCTTCTCCCTTTTAACGCACGGCTTTCACGTTACTGAAGCCGCTGAAATATTTCTTTCCAAGGACAACCTTATAAACCTTGACCTTGTAGTAATATTTTCGGTTCTTTTTTAATTTCTTCGCCTTCTGGCTGAACTTGCAGACGGATGCCTTGCTGATCGTTTTAACCTTTTTGTAGCCGCCGTTCTTCTTCGTGGAACGGTACACCACATACCCCTTCGCATCTGCTGTCTTTTTCCAGCGGATCGTCAGCTTCTTTCCTTTCCGCTTCGCCTGATTCAACTTTGTCTTCCCTACCTTGACATTAAGTGCGATCGCTGTGGTGTCCACGCCGTCAAAGCTTGTGTTGGAAATATAGGTGACACCCTTCGGAATATTGATGGAATGGATATTCCGGCAGCCTGCAAATGCTCCGTCACCGATCGTTTTCAACGTGTCCGGCAGCACGACCGTGTTCAGATTCTGGCAGCCGTTGAAGGTATTGTTCTCGATGGCTGTCACCCCCTCCGGAATGTTGACGGTATGCAGATTGCCGCATTTTGCAAATGCACCCTCCCTGATCTGCGTCAGTGCTGCATCAAAGATTACCTCATTCAGATTGTTGCACTCCGAAAATGCATATGCACCCACGCTCGTCACTGTCTGCGGCAGCGTCAGGTTATGCAGGTTATCACAATTGTAAAACAGATAATCCGGAATCTCTGTAATGCTTGATTTCGAAATATCGATCTGAATATTGGAGCATTCGGCAAATGCATAAACACCAAGCTTCGTCACGGATGCCGGCAACGCACTCTGATCCAAAAGCTTTAGATTGGTGCATTTGTAAAAGGCAAAGGTTCCGATCGTCTGCGTTCCCTCTTCCCATTTGGTGACGCCGTTAAAATTACGGGTATTGGCAAATGCATAATCGCCGATCACGCGCACATTGGAGGGTATCTCAATTCCCGGCGTGTTATAGCCCTCAAATGCATAGCCTCCAACATTGACAACGCCTGCCGGGATGCGGTAGGTTCCTGAGCTTTGATGCTTTCCAACCGGGTAACGCAACAGAAGTGATCCGTCCTTACTGAAAAGCACACCATCCGCATCACTGGAAAGACCTGCGTTTGCAGGGTCTACCGTGAAGCCGGTAATCCCATAGCAGCCGGCGAAGGCAGTCTCATCCACAGAAACAACCCCTGCCGGAATCGTAACCTTCGTGATCCTGTCATGATTCTGATAGGTGCCGGACAGAGCCGCCACGCTGATGCCGTCCATTGTCGCCGGCACCGCCACCTCGGTGTCCTGTCCTAAGTATGCTGTCAAAACGGCATGTCCATTGGCATCCAGCTCGTACTGATATGCACCATCCGATGAGACTGCCGCCTGTGCTTCTTTCTGCCCTGTGCCGGACAGAACCGCACACAATAACAGTGCTGTCATGATTTCAAGAAATTTCACAGCAAAGCATTCTTTACGATTCATAGCAATCTTCCTTTCTTTGCCTAAAGTACTATTTGAAAACTACTTCTTTCAAGTATAACGAATTTTGTTTTAAAATGCGATAGTTTTTTCAAATTTTCTATTTTGTTTTCACAGAAGTCTTTATCTCTGTTTTAAAATAGGTTATACTATTTGTAGTTATAATTTGTGACAAAATTTAAGGTGGAGATCTACAGTGGTGAAACGATATTTCGTCAGAATCCGCGACCTGCAGACCGGGATGCGGATCGATCAGGACATCCAGAACAGCTGGGGACGTTCATTGATCGTGCGTGGCTCTTATCTGGACGAGTACCAGATCGAGGCACTAAAGAAACTGAATATCAACGGTATTTATATCAAGGAGGGAGAGGACGACGAGGATCTCTCTGCTTCTGCTGAACCGGTTTCTGCCATCGCGCGGAATAACATTGCCAAATACCGCGAAGCAGATCCTGCCAAGGTCAGTCTGTCTGTCAGCGTCAAGAAGAGGATTTCCGAGGGTGTCCAGCATCTGTACAGCGACACAAACAATCCTCATTTCACCCGGACGACCACGACGATCACCAGCGATCTGATGCGTGCCATTGATGACAGCGAGGCGATCGCAGTGGATATCAGCGCCCTGCGCACCAGCGATGAATACACCTTCAAGCACAGCGTGGATGTTGCCACGATGTCCATGATCATTGCCAAGAATATGAAAATGTCCTCACAGGATGTCTACAATATCGGCATCGCCGGACTGCTGCACGACATGGGCAAGTCCAAGATCCCGCTTGAGATTCTCAACAAGCCGGGCAAGCTGACCACCGAGGAGTTCTCTCTTATGAAGGAGCATTCTCTTATGGGTTACCGCATCATCAAAGAGAAAAATGAATTCAACGACAGCATCTGCTTCGCGGTTCTGCAGCATCACGAGAAGATGAACGGCTCCGGCTATCCGATGGGCGTTTCCAGTGATAAGATTGTTCCGTATGCCAAGATTCTTTCCGTGGTTGACGTCTATGACGCACTCGTAACCGAGCGCCCTTACAAGAAAGCGTACTCCCAGCGGACTGCCGTGGAGATGGTCATGTCCATGTCCGGCGAGCTGGATATTAACGCCATGCGAAGCTTTCTATCCAGCGTTATTCTTTATCCGGTCGACTCTACCGTAGAGCTCAGTAACGGCGAGAAAGCCCGCGTTGTCAAAAACAGCGAGCTTTCTGCACTTCGTCCGACAGTTGTCGGTCTGCAGAGCGGCAAGGTCTACAATCTGGCTGAGGATCTTTCCTGCGCCAGCATCGTAATCCTGTGATCGCTTTACAACACACGACAACATCGTATCTTTTATTCTTGTATTTTTATTGATCGGCATGCGCCGCACAGTCTTTCCTGTCAGACCGGACCATTGATATGCTCATCCAGCTTCCGGATCAGCTCATCCACATCACAAGAATGCACCCGGCACGCCTGCTCCAGCGTCTCTCTCGGAGACATATGACAGGATACACAGTGCATTCCCATCTCATTAAAGCATTTCTCTGCGGACGGATATGCCTGAAGCACCGCCCCGATCAATGAATATTTCGTCACTACCATTATCGTTTCTCCTTTTACAGATATGCCACAAAAATATATGCAACTGCCACCAGCACGATCTGATAAATACAGAATCGGAAAACAACCTGTGTATCTGACCATTCCTTATTCTTACGGACATGATCGTGAAGCGGTGTCAGCGTATTTTTTAAAATACTGATCTTGAAGAATCTCTTGAGAAAAATCTTTACCAGACCAATTCCACCATCTATGATAACCACAAGCGCAAGGATTATGTATGCGAACGGATGCCCCGTCTTCATTGCGATCACCGCAATATAAAAGCCCAGCGCGCGGGAACCGGCATCACCCATCAGCATAGAGCTTGGCTTGGAGTTGAAGTACAGATACGCAAGCAGCACGCCCATAAACATCAAACTCGCAATGCCATACTGTCCAAGATCCTTCGAGAAAAGCACCGTAAAGCCACCGAGCACAACCATGCAGAGACTCGCACACAAACCGTCAACGCCATCGGTACAATTCGTTACATTGACCGATACCCACAGAAGTACCACGCCAAGGATAAAATAAACCGGAACCGGAATCGCGATCGTATTGCCGAACAGCATAATATCGGTTGAGTTATTGGTCACGAAGGTCCACATTGCAACAAGGGACAGCACCAGATCAATGGCGCCCTTCTTGTAATCGTTCCATGGCTTGTCGGATGCATCGTCAAGATATCCGCTGAGCATCATCGCAAACAAAAGAATACAATAGATCACATACTCTCTCGTGATCGGCAGAAACAGCAGCGAGCAGACAATAAACGCACAAACGAAAGTCAGTCCCACGCCTCGCAGCTTGCCCTTGGACAATGCACCGTTTACCGCAAATGCACGTCCCTGATCCTTCGGCAGGAACGGAAACGGAAAGCGCAGCATCAGAAATGTCAGCAAAAATGATACCAGAACGCCCAGCATGGCAATCTGATTGGTTGTTAATAAATCCTTCAGTACATAATACATAGTTTATCCTTTCCTCCGCATGTCCATACATGCAGACAGGCATGAAAACGAGTGCTTCCATGCCTTAATGTATTCTTAATTATTAAATGAGCCGGAAAACCGCCCAGACGCCAATGACAGCTGCCACGACGATCACTGCTGCGATCACACGATGCTTCCACGCCTGCTTCGTCTCCTCACGTTCGACTGCTTTCTTACAAACATCAATCCGTTCCTTACAGTCCTTGTAATCCGGAAAACGATTCAGCTCCGAGATCGCTGTCCGGTAATCCATCTTCGTGACTGCTTCCTCACACAGCTTTACTGCCTCCCGGTACGCTTTCTCTATACCTTTCTTCTCATATGCCCCGGCGCGCTTTCTGCAGTCCGCTGCACGCTTTGCGCTGTCCCCGTAATCGTTGATCTCCTCAAACATTGCCGCCGCATCAAGAAGCGTTTTCACACCCTGTTCGTAACGCGTCACACACGCAAGCGAATCTAACAGCTCCTGGGCACTCCGGTATTTCTGCTCCTCTGTGGTAAGTTCCTCTTCCTCAATAAAATCTTCATCCGGAACCGGCACACTGTTCTTATCTTCCTCTGTCTCTTCAATGATTATCATATAACATACCGATCTTTCTATTCAGAATCCTGTCCTCATAGGGTTACCTACTTATAATAAGCAGGAACGACCGGCTTGTCAACACCGCTGCCGTATCACGGTATTAAAAAGGGTAAAACCCATTTGTGTGTCGCATCAAAATCCCGGCTAATATAAGTACCTGCATCTACAGAAGCATCCGGCACTTGTTTACGATGCGGCGAAGAATATTTTTCTTTCCTTCCAGTTCCTGCAGTCTCCGGCGCTGCAGATCCTGCTCTCTTTTCAGATCAAACAGTGCCTTTCCAAAGAAAAGAATCGTATCCTCGTACTGCAGGTCATTGTCCTTCTTCCATTCCGGCAGCTCCTTCTCCGGTCTGGCATCGAAAAGCGTCTCTTGTCCCATATATTCTCTGGCGATCCGCTGATTGATCTCACCGAAGCGCTCCATAAATTTCTGTCGCTCTTCCACGGAAAACATAGAGCTTTCATATTGCTTTTTCTCTGTGCGCGAACAATCCACGACAAGCTTCTCCAGCCAGCACTGTTCTCTGTTCCACCGGGAAGGTTCGTCGGAAAGAAGTCCGTTTAAGATTCTCTTGATCTCCGCATAATTATTATTCAAGCTTAAATTCACCTTACTCTCTAACGGTTCAAATGCGTCCGTGTCAGTGATTCCAAGCACACGCAGAAAGTCGCTGCACAGGTCAAAATTTCCTTCATAGTAAGGCTGCACAATGATATTTTCTTTCCCGGCAAACCCTGCCAGCACCTGCAGATGATGATAATAATCTAACACAATGTAATGCGGCGTCTGCTTCACCATCCGGCCCCATTTCCAGGTCACGCCCTTGCGCCTTATCTGCTGTTTCCAGTAAGATTCCAGATACTGATCCTGACGGCGCAGATAAACGATCAGCTTTAACGCAATGCCGTGCCGCTCACAAAATGCTCCGATCTTTTCCAGACATTCCGGATGATCCCCCTTATAGGTATTCCAGATTGCTTCATCACTGAGAATAACCCGGTCTGTCCGTTGAAACGCCTGTTCCAAAAGCTCGAAGGACTGTTTCTCGATCTCTTTCGTTTTCTCCATATCTGCACTGCCGTCCGCATTCATGATCTTTCCGACCAGAAAATGTGCATTGCGGTTCGGAGATACCATCGGATATCTTCCGGGCATCATCGGATAACTGCAGTTATTCTGCGCTAACGCTTCCGGATTCTGCATCAGAAATAATTGCAGAGAGCTCGTTCCTGTCTTTGGCATTCCGATATGAAGATATAATATTTTGTCCGTATTCATGCGCTTCTTTACTCCTCTTCCTGTCGTCATCGGTGATATTCTACCCGGCAAAGGTGAAATAAAGATTAAAAAAATGTGGCAATTTTGTGGAATTTTCTGTCGGCGACCCGCCACCAATCTCCGACTAAGCCGCTAATCTTCACTTCGAAGGACATAGCCGACACCGCGGATCGTATGGATCAGCTTTTTGTCAAAGCCCTCATCGATCTTTTTGCGCAGATAGCGGATATAAACATCGACCACATTCGACGAACTCTCACTCCGGTAATCCCAGCTGTTCGTCTCAAGCTGTTCGCGCGTCAGCACGATATTGCGGTTGCGCATCATATATAACAGCATCGAGTATTCCTTCGGAGACAGCTCGATCTGCTTCCCGGCTCTGCGCACCATTTGATCATTGACATTAATTTCAAGGTCGCCGCAGCGATATACATTTCCGCGGACACCGTCCTTTTTGCGGATCAGTACGCGGATCCGTGCCATCAGCTCTGAAAAATGAATCGGCTTAACCATATACTCATCCGCACCGGCATCCAGTCCCCGCACAATATCGGCAACCTCCGCCTGTGCCGTCAGAAGCATTACCGGGGTCTGAATATCCTTTCGCCGTATCGCATCGACAATATCTACTCCACTTCGGTCAGGAAGATCAACATCCATCAATACTACGTCATATTCTGCCAACTGCAGATAATCTAATGCTGCGCCCCCGGAATTACAGGAATCCACCATGCAGTTCTCCCGCAAAAGCTTTTCTTTGATCACTGTTTTCAATTCCGGATCATCACCAACTGTCAATATGCGCACTGCCGTTCCTCCTTTGCCCGTTTCTCTTTTTATGTAAATTTTTCCATTAATATTTATCTTTTTGGTATGTCATTTTTGTGGCACACCCCTTTTTCACAAATAATGTATGACTTTCTCAATATCTACCATACTATTATAAGATTAAAAAAGAATTAAAACAGGGATGGTGCGCTATGGATGTATTTTCATCGGCGTTTCACCCGGGATCGCGCCGAAGCTTGCACGGATATTGACCCCGTTTTTTGCGCAAAAAAAAGAGCGCGGAATCTACCGCTACTCCTTTATGGCTGCTGATATTGCGTTAATCTCTTCCCACTGTTCTGCAATCGTCCTGTCTTACCGCCTAGAACTTCTTCCCTTTATTAATGAAGCGCATCTCCGACTTCTGCTCTGCATACTGCTGCGCAACAATCTTAAGCCCCTGCAGTCTGTGACACTCCGGACACAGTGTTCCAAATTCGATCGGCTTACCGCAGATCTGACAATAAATGCTGGAAATCGTCTTGCCTGCCTCTCCCTTATACTGGATCCTTCCCTCGCGGATCCACTTTCTGACCTTCGCGATCGGTATATCAAAGTGTTCCGCCACATCAAGTTCCCGCACATCGTTCTCACGGATGAAATCCTTTACCTCTGCAAACAGATTCGCCTCCCTGCAGCTCGGACAGATATCGTCCTCCTCGTAGACATCCGGCAGAATACGTCCACACTGCGTACACCGCGGTGTATCCGCAAATAATTCCCCTGATCTTGCAAGCATGAAAACACCTCCTGTTCTCGTCATGTATCACCACTCCCAAAGGAAACCCTTGAAAAACAGCTTTCCTGCGCTTGTGCATTTGAAATTATTATACTCCAAACATACGTCCTCCGCAAGAATGAATTATTTCGTAGAGTCAGCCATCTGTCCCAAAAAGCGTACACACAAAACTACGACTCTCTGCTGTACTGCAGCGAGGTTACATTCCCGGTGGACAA
>OGDN01003439.1_pt1 | contig 16730 bp, 11 predicted proteins | sample 1570271 | NCBI WGS metagenome assembly OGDN01 (sample SAMEA4384481, study PRJEB24528) | human gut metagenome | reverse complement strand
GATCCCATTCCGAACTCGGCAGTTAAGCCCCACCTCGCCGAAAGTACTGCGGCGCCAGGCCGCGGGAGGACAGGTCGTTCCGCTCGCAGGGGGCGCTTTTCTGCGTTCCGGCCGCCCTGGCGGGACGGCCGGACCTGCCGATGCCGCGGCTCCGACGGGCGCCCGGCCTCGCCCCTTGTTTGGGGCTCGGCGCGGCGCGGAGGCCGCTCGGCCCCGAGGCGGGGCAATTCCGGGCGCCCGTCGGACCCTCGCCGACTTCCTCGGGCGAACCTGTGCGACAAAACTATATTGTTATTTGGACGCCCATGCGGGCGTCTTTTTGTTTTTGTGCGCCCTTAACCGTGAAATGGGAACGGCTTCTTTCTTTGAAAATATAAGGACGCGTATAATGTTTTCTGGAAAACTGGCGTCGATGACAGAGCCGTAGGGCTCGTCAGGAAAGGGAGGTTTCCCTTGAGTTCAGAGACCCCTGAAGATAAGAAGCGCGTTGAGGAGGCGCTGAAGGATTCGGCGAAGCTGAAGGAGTTGGTGGAGGCTCTTTCCGATGGGAGCCGCCGCGGCCGCCAGCAGGCAGCGAAGGTCATTGCAGGCGTGGCTGCTGAGAATCCTGAAATACTCGTGCCTTTCGCGTCCGATCTCGTCGACGCATTGGAGCGCCCTGAGGCTCAGACGCGTTGGGAATGTCTTGATGCGCTGACTTACGTCGTGCCCTTCGACTCTCGGCCCTGCGACAAGGCCATCCCCGGCGCCGAGGCGGCCCTGTTCGACGAGGACAGCGGTCCTTTGCGTTTGGCCGCCATGCGCTTTCTGTGCAAGCTGGGTGCGACGACCGAGAAACGCTCGGAAAAAGTATGGCCTCTCATCGACGAGGGCATCCAGTGCTATCACGGCGATTTGGAATTCCAGGATATGCTTCTGGCGGTCATCGACTTCTCCCAGGGGAAGCTGGACGGGTCTGTGAAAAGCGCCCTGGCTGATCGTATGCGCTTCGATGCCGAGAACGGCAAGGGCATGCTCAAGCGCCGTGCCAACCAAATCATCGAGAATGTTGCCTAGTTCCAAGGAGATTGTTGCATGAGCTTTGAAGCTTCTTTGAAGGTGGGCGATGGGGCCTACACCTATTACCCGGTGAGCGAGATAGAGGGGGCGGCGCAGCTGCCTTACTCCCTTACCGTGCTTTTGGAGAATGCGCTGCGCTGCGGGCGCACGCCCGAAGAGGCCCAGGCCATGGCCGAGCGCATCGTAACTGCCGGCTTGGCGGGCCAGACGGGCGAGGAAGTGGAGTTCTCGCCGGCGCGCGTGTTGTTCCAGGACTTCACGGGTGTGCCGGTGTTCGTCGATTTCGCCGTCATGCGCGAGGCCTGCGCCGATCTGGGCGGCGATCCGAAGAAAATTAATCCCCAAGTGCCGTGCGATTTGGTCATCGACCATTCGGTCATCGCGGATGTGGCCGGGTGCGACGGCTGCATGGATGAGAACATGAAGCTGGAGTTCAAGCGCAATGGCGAGCGCTACGACTTTTTGAAGTGGGCCCAGGAGTCCTTCGAGAACGTGCGCATCGTGCCGCCGGGACAGGGCATCTGCCACCAGCTGAACATCGAGAAGTTCGCCAGCGTGGTCATGGAGTCTCCCGCCGGCCTTACCGGCGCCGATGGCACGCCCGTGGTGTACTTCGATACGCTTGTGGGCACCGACTCCCATACGCCCACGGCCAACGGCATCGGTGTGCTCGGCTGGGGCGTGGGCGGCATCGAAGCGGAGGCGGCCGCGCTGGGCCAACCCATCACGACGCTTGTGCCCCGCGTCATCGGCGTGAAGCTGACGGGCGACTTGTCCGAAGGCGTGTCGGCCATGGACGTGTCGCTGACGTTCGCACAAATGCTGCGCGAGCGCGGTGTGGTGGGCTGCTTTGTGGAATGCTTCGGCCCCGGTGTGGCGGCGCTTTCCGCCACCCAGCGCGCCTGCATCTCGAACATGACCCCGGAGTACGGCTGCACCTGCACGCTGTTCCCGGTGGACGACCGCACCCTGGACTACCTGCGCCTCACGGGCCGCAGCGCCGAGCAGGTGGCTCTGGTTGAAGCCTACGCGAAGGCCCAGGGCTACTGGAATGATCCCGAGGCGGCGCCGCGCACCTATGCCGAGGTGATCGAGCTCGATCTTTCCACGGTTCAACCTTCTCTGGCGGGCCCCTCGCGCCCCCACGATCGCATTCCGCTCGCCAAGGCCGGCGAGCGCTTCCGCGCCATCTGCGCCGAGCGCGGCCTCGACGATGCGACGGTGCATGTGGAAGTTGACGGCGAGGACTACGAGCTGACCCACGGAGCCATTGCTATCGCCGCCGTGACGAGCTGCACCACGGCTACCGACCAGGCCATGATGCTGGCCACGGGCCTCATGGCGCGCAACGCCGCCGAGCGCGGGCTTGCGCCGGCACCCTGGGTGAAGACCATCTTGGCTCCCGGTAGCCGCGCCACCGAGCTTCTGCTCGAGCGGGCGGAGCTTACTGATCCCTTGCGCCAGCTGGGCTTCTATACCTGCGGTTTCGGCTGCATGAGCTGCATTGGCAACTCGGGCCCTCTGTCCGAGGCCATGCATGCCGTGGCCGACGACATCGAACTGGCCAGCGTTCTGTCGGGCAACCGCAACTTCGAGGGCCGCATTTCGCCGGACGTGTCGCAGAACTACCTGATGCAGCCGGCCAATGTCATCGCCTACGCCATCGCCGGCACCATGGACATCGATCTGGAGAAGGATCCCCTTGGCACGGATGCTGAGGGCAATCCCGTGTTCTATGCCGACATCGTGCCCGCCGCCGATGAGGTGGCCGCTCTTGTGGACGAGTTCGTGACGGCCGACTTGTACGAGCAGGGCGCCGCAGACATGTTTGAGGGCGATGCCGCGTGGCAGGCCCTGGGGGCCGAGCCGAGCGATACCTTCGCTTGGGACGACGGCTCTACCTACGTGCGCCGCCCGCCCTATTTCGACGGCATGACCCGCGAGGTTGCGGGCCAGGATGCCATCGAGGGCGCCCGCGTGCTCGGCAACTTCGGCGACTTCATCACGACCGATCATATCTCGCCGGCCGGTGCCATCGCGCCGGACATGCCGGCGGCCGAGTACCTGGAGGCCCATGGCGTGGCCCCGGCCGACTTCAACACCTACGGCAGCCGCCGCGGCAACCACGAGGTGATGATGCGCGGCACCTTCGCTAACGTGAAGCTGCAGAACAAGTTGGCCGATGGACGCAAGGGCGGCTGGACCCGCGACTTTACCACCGGCGAGATCACGCCTCTGTATTATGCCGCCGAGAACTACGCCGCCTCCGACACGCCGGCGGCGGTGCTCGCGGGCAAGATGTACGGAAGTGGCTCGTCCCGCGACTGGGCGGCCAAAGGCCCGATGCTGCTCGGCGTGCGCGTGGCCATCGCCGAGAGCTTCGAGCGCATTCACCGCTCCAACCTCATCGGCATGGGCATCCTGCCGCTGCAGTTCATCGAGGGGCAAAACGCGGAGACGCTGGGCCTCGACGGCTCCGAGACCATCACCGTGGCGCCCATCGACTTCTCGGCGGGGCTGCCGAGCCCGGCTGTCGTGAAGGTGACGGCCGAGAAGCCCGATGGAAGCGCCGTGACCTTCGATGCCACCGTGCGCATCGACACGCCCACGGAGGGCCGCTACTACGAAAATGGCGGCATCCTCCAGTACGTGCTGCGCGATCTGATTGAAGGATAAGAGCCGATCGCGCATTGTCCAGCCCCCGTCGCTGCTTGTGAGCGACGGGGGCTTTTTGCTGCCGTCTGTGCGCTTTTCCGTTGCCGAACGCGCCGAAAGCTAGCTTGCGCGCCTGCAATGCGGTACGATTACGGGCACGTGATTTTTGACCCCTAGGAGCAACGAAACGACTATGGAAGACTTCCGCAACGAATATTGCATGCATACCGCCACCTGCGGGCAGCTGCGTGCGACTGATGTGAACCAAGAGGTGACCTTGTGCGGTTGGGCGTGGCACACCCGCGACCACGGCGGCCTCATCTTCATCGACCTGCGCGACCGTGATGGCTATACTCAGGTGGTGGTCGATCCCGATTGCGTGAGCGAGGAGGACTTCCATGCGGCCGAGCACTTGGGCCGCGAGTACGTGCTGAAGGTGTCCGGGCGCGTGCGCGAGCGTGCACCGGAGGCGATCAACCCGAATATGATCACGGGCGAGATCGAGGTTTTGGCCAATGCGGTACAGGTGCTGAACACGTCGGTGACGCCGCCCTTCTCCATTGAGGATGGCATCGAGACCGATGAGATCACGCGCATGAAGTGGCGCTACCTGGACATCCGCCGCCCGGAGATGCTCGCCAACCTGAAGCTGCGCCACACGGTGACCCAGGCCATGCGCCGGGCCCTCGACGAGCGCGGTTTCCTGGAGATCGAGACCCCGATTCTGGCGAACTCCACGCCCGAGGGCGCCCGCGACTACATCGTGCCGTCGCGGCCGAACCCGGGCAAGTTCTACGCTCTGCCCCAGAGCCCCCAGCAGTTCAAGCAGATGCTCATGTGCGCCGGCGTGGAGCGCTACTACCAGATCGCCCGGTGCTTCCGCGACGAGGACCTGCGCGCCGATCGCCAGCCCGAGTTCACCCAGGTAGATATCGAGATGTCCTTCGTCGAGGGCGACGATGTGTGCGACATGATGGAAGGCGTCATGGCCGAGACCTTGAAGGCCGTGGGCGTGACCGACGTCGCCTTCCCGCTGCAGAAGATGCAGTACGCCGACGCCATGCGCCTGTACGGCTGCGATCGCCCCGACGTGCGCTTCGGCATGCTGCTCCACGACATCACCGACATTGTGAAGGATACCGGCTTCAAGGTGTTCGCGAGCGTGGCCCAGTCCGGCGGCGTGGTGAAGGCCATCAACGTCAAGGGTGCCGGCGACTGGTCCCGCGGCGAGGTGGAGAAGCTCGCCAGCATCGCCGAGGCCAACGGCGCCAAGGGCATGGCCTGGGTGGCGTTCACCACCGATGGCCAGGAGAAGAGCCCCATCAAGAAGTTCTTCACCGACGAGGAGTGGGCGGCCCTGAAGGCCGAGATGGAAGTGGAGCCCGGCGACCTTCTGCTGTTCGCGGCCGATAAGCCCGAGATCGCCAACGCGGTGCTCTCCGCCCTGCGCCTGCACATGGCCGACGCCATGAACATCCCCCGCGAGGGCCACGCGCTGCTGTGGGTCGTGAACTTCCCCATGTTCCGCTACGACGAGGACGAGAAGAAGTACGCTGCCGAGCACCATCCCTTCACCCATGTGTTGAAGGAGGATCTGGACAAGATCGAGAGCGATCCGCTGGCCTGCGGCAGCTACTCCTACGACTTGGTCATGGACGGCTTCGAGGTGGGCGGCGGCACCATCCGCATCCACAACGCCGAGGAGCAGCGCCGCATCCTGCGCGTCGTGGGGCTGACCGATGATGAGATCGACGAGAAGTTCGGCCACCTCATCCGCGCGCTGGAGCTGGGCGCCCCGCCGCACGGCGGCATCGCGCTGGGCTTGGATCGCCTCGTGATGCTTCTGGCCCGCAAGGACTCCATCCGCGACGTCATCGCCTTCCCGAAGACGAGCAGCGCGAGCGACCCCATGACGGGCGCTCCGAGTGCCGTCACCGGCCGCCAGCTGAAGGACGTGAGCCTGCGCATCCTGTAAGCTTTGGTTATTGGCCTCTGCGAGGGCGCCCGCGTTGCGGGCGCCCTTTCTCGTTCTAGGCCACCAGGGCGCGGAGGCTCTCGATTGCTTCGGGGGTGAGATGCAGGCCCTCGCGCAGGTAGGTGGCGAAGCTGCCGTAGAGGCGGTCGATCTCGTCGAAGTAGGCGCGCAGGTAGGCCGGGCGCGCTTCCAGAAACGACATCAGGATGGCGCGCTCGTGGTCGGTCATGCCGCCGTCGAGGTGCGCGGCCTCCTCCGCGATGAGGTCGGCGTGGTCGGTGTTCACCCGCAGGTAGTCCTCCATGATGGCGTCCTCGTCGGCGCCGGTGGCGCGCAGCAAGGTGGCGCATAGCACTCCGGTGCGGTCCTTGCCGTTCACGCAGTGGATGAGCGCGGGGCGTCCCTCGGCGGCCATGGAGCGCAGGGCCTGCCCCACCAGCGGATACTCGCGCACGTAGCGGCGGTAGTTCGCGGCCATGCGCTCCTCGGGCTCGCCGTAGCGCTCGATGACGCCGGCGATCAGGCGCTTGTCGGAATCCTTGCGGCGATGCTCAGTGGAGGGCTCCAGGGCCACGGTGCGCATGCCCACGATATAGGGCTCCGGATGCGCCGCCACTTCGGCGGCCGTGCGCAGGTCGTAAATGGTGGCGATGCCGAGGGCACCCGAGAGGAAGGCCGCCTCTTCACCGGTGAGGTTCGCGAGCTCCCGCGAGCGGAAGATGCGCGCGTCCTTGAACGAGCCGCCCACGGCCCGGATGCGCGCATCCCCGTAAGTGCCCCCGGCGGGCAGCGCCTCGAAGGCGAAGCCGGCCACGAGCGCGGAGGGCTCGCCGTCCTCGGTCACGGGTCGCACCTTCAGCAGATAGCGCCCAGGGGCTTCGGGCGTGTAGACGAACCGCCAGTTCACGCCGCGGCTCTTGTCCACGGCGGCGGTGGGGTAGGCCGTCCAGGAGGCGCCGTCGTCCAGCGAGAACTCCATGGCGCAGATGGTGCGGTCGAAGTCGTCAACATAGCCGGCGAACTCGATGGGTGCCCCGGCATAGTAGGGCGGTCGCGTGCGTGGAGCGAGAGGATTATCGGGAGCGTCGGCCACGGGCCCTCCTACACCAAGTCGCCGCGGATTTCCAGCAGGGTGCGGGCGAGGTGGGCGAAGGCCTGCTCGCCGGCGGCCGAGTCGGGCGCATTGGTCATGATGGTTATGAGGTAGTCGCGACCGTTGATCGTGACGATGCCCGAATCGCACACGGCGTCGTCGTCTTGGCCGTCGATCCAGCCGGCTTTGTTGCGCACGGTGATGTTCGTGCCGATAGACGCGACGGTCTTGTCCTCTTCAATGAGCGCCTGGCCGCCCTCCGCGTCTTCGGCGAGCACGGGGCCGTCGCCTTCGGAGCCGTCGGCGGCCGTGCTCTCCTCGGAGCCCTTCTCGTCGCTTCCGTCGTCTTCCACGCCCTCCTCGCCGCCGGAACCCTCTTCCGGCAGGTAGTCGGTGTGCCCTGCGCTCGTGGTGCCCAGGGCGCCGTTGCGCAGGAATGAGACTTCGGTTTTGCCGAAGGTGTCGGAGAGCCACTGGGCTGCCGAGGTGTCGGCAGTCGTCAGGTACTCGTAGATCTTCAACCACATGAGGGCCGACTGGCGTGCCGTGTAGGTGGGGAAGTACGTGTCGTTCACCAGCGCCGTATCGACGCCGGCCTCGGCCAGCCATGCTTCCATGCCGTCGTTTCCGTAGGTGCGGCGCAGCTTGCCGTAGGAGGAATTGTCCGACCAGACAATGGTGTTTTCCACCTGAGTGAGGCGCGAAGATGAGGCGCGGTCGATGTCGTTGGGGAACTCCTTGTTCACCACATAGGCGCAATAGGGGCCCTTGAACGAGCTGGCGCCGTAGATGGGCACGTCCACGTTGCCGGCAATGCCGCGTCCCGTGCCCAGATCCATGATGAGGTAGCTGGCCTCATAGCCATTGTTGTCGTAGTAGGAGAGCGCGTTGTTCAAGCTCACGAGGGAACGGTCGGAGAGCACGGGCGCGGCGGGCTGTTCGCCGGCGTCGTTGGTCGCGTTGCCGAGGGCGAAGGCGAAGGGGGCCTTCTGACCGGCGAGGTTGGTGAGGTCGTCGCGGGTCGGCGTGTAGGCGGGCAGCTGGGCCAGCTCCGGCTCGACGGGGCGGGCGAGGCTTACCTGGGTGGCGACGTTCTGCGCGAAGTAGGAAGCGTTGTTGCCCACGGCGTTGGCGCTGGCGACACCGACGTGCTTGCTGCCGTCTTTGGCGGCGGCCGATGCGAAAGGACCGATGTGGAAAAGCGCCATGGCGAAGATGACGGCCAGCGCGATGGCGATGAGCGCCATCGCCGCCCGTGCGAGGCTGAAGCCGCCGGCCGGGGCGAGGGTGTGCATCTGGGGGGCGAATGCGGCGCCAGCGCGAGGGGCGTGGCTGCCGCGGCCAGAGGGAGCGCCGTTGCGCGAACGCCCCTGGGCGCTGCGATTGCCGGCGGGCGCTTGATTGCCGCGGGGCCTCTCGCCGCGTGCAGAGCGCTCGCCGCCCGAGTGCCGGCGTCCCGACTCGGGTTCGCGACGCCGGTCGCGACTTGAGGGGTACTCGTCGCGCAGGGGATTATGGCGGGTGCTGCGCGGGCGGTTATCGGAGGATGAAGACGAACGGGCGGCACCAGTGGAGCGGCCATCGAAGCGGCCCGTGGAAAGAGAGAGGCCGCCTTGGGAGCGTCTGGGTTCGTCGTCGTAGCGGCTGTAATCGGATCGGGCCATGACATCCTCGGGACTGATGTGTTTGAGTTACGTTTAAGGGTCGAAAGAATAGTAGCAATTCCCCCGGTTTTTGCGAAGACCTTACGAAGATCTTAACAAGGATCGCGTAGTGAAAATGCCCGCAGACGGTCTTTAGCGGGCGCCCTATGGACTTTTAGTTGCCGGAGGGGAGCGCCGTCGCCAGTCGTGCGCGCTTCCCCTATACTTAGGCCTTACGAGTTCGAGTGCCTCGAATGGGTATGGGCGGCGACATGTTCCGAACCTGGTCAGGTCCGGGAGGAAGCAGCCATAAGGGACCGCTGACGAGCGCCCATACCTATTCGAGGCACTTTTGCGCGAAGGGCGCACCGCGGTGCCAACGTAAAATTACCGTGGCGCTTTTGCGCAGGGCCTCGTTGCCGTGACCTCTGAAAATACAATGGGGCCGGCGGCGCGCCGCCTTCTACGTTATTCTGCAGATTGGAGACTCGGTGGGCATCATCGACTTTTTCATCAACCTTTTGAAAGACCCGCGCGGCTTCATCGCCGGCTGGATCATCGCTTTGGGCCCGGTGTGGGTGTACACGCCGCTGTTCCTCATCGTGTTCGTGGAGACGGGGCTCGTGTTCTTCCCGTTTCTGCCGGGCGACTCGCTCCTGTTCGCAGCGGGCGTGTTCTCCGCCGACGGCGGCGGCTTGAACGTGTGGGCCACGCTCATCGTGTTCTGGGCGGCGGCCATTCTGGGCAACACCTCGAACTATTGGATCGCGCGCCTGTTCGGCAGCCGCATCATCGATTCGGGGAAGGTGAAGGCGCTCACGCCCGAGCGCATGGCCAAGCTCGATCACTTCTTCGAGCGCTATGGCGGACTCACGATCATCATCACGCGGTTCATGCCGTTTTTCCGCACCTTCGCGCCGTTCATCGCCGGTACCGGACACATGAACTTCGGGAAGTTCACGTTCTTCAACGCCGTCGGCGGCATCTCTTGGGTGAGCCTGTTCGTGCTGGTGGGATACTTCTTCGGCGGCATTCCGTTTGTGCAGGAGCACTTCGAGGTGATCGTTCTGGGCATTGTGGCCGTGTCGGTGGCGCCGGCGTTCATCGGCGTCATCAAGGCCGCGCTGAACAGTCGTCGCGCCAAGGAGGGCGATCCGGTGGCCCAGGCGGCCGAGCGCGTGAACGAGGCCGAGTACGAGCGCGAGCTGACCGAGGAGCGCGTGATGCGCGCCGAGGCCGAGGCGAAGGTGGAGGCGCGGCGGCGAGTGGCGGCCGCGCAGACCGTGCGGCCGGCCGAGGGCGCGCAGGCGCCGGCTTCCGAGACTGAGGAGAAAGGCGGGGAGTAGGCCATGGCCGAGGCACTCTATCGCAAGTACCGACCGCAGATCTTCGAGGACGTGGTCGGTCAGGAGCACATCGAGCGCACCATCAAAAACGCCATCGCCCAGGACAAGGTGAGCCACGCCTACCTGTTCACGGGCCCGCGCGGCACCGGCAAGACCACCACGGCGCGTCTTCTGGCCAAGGCGCTTCTGTGCGAGAAGGGACCCACGGCCGAGCCCGACGGCACCTGCGACGACTGCGAGATGATTGCCGCCGGCGAGCACCCGGATGTCTACGAGCTGGACGCTGCGAGCCGCACTGGCGTGGAAAACGTCCGCGAGGAGATCATCGGCCGCGTGCAGTTCGCGCCGACGCGCGGGCGCTACAAGGTGTACATCATCGACGAGGTGCACATGCTCTCGACGGCCGCCTTCAACGCGCTGTTGAAGACACTGGAGGAGCCGCCGAGTCACGTGGTGTTCATCCTGGCCACCACCGACCCTCAGAAGGTGCCCGAGACCATTCACTCGCGGTGCCAGCGCTTCGATTTCCGCCGCATTTCCACCGAGGCCATGGTATCGCGCCTCGGTGCCATCTGCACCGCCGAGAACGTGGAATTCGAAGGGGAGGCCCTGGAGCTCATCGCGCATCGGGCCGAGGGCGGCATGCGTAATGCGCTCACTTCGTTGGAGCAGCTCATCGCCTTCGGTGACGGCGCGGTGACCATGGAGGTGGCCGAGCGGATGCTGGGAGCTGTGGACTCCACGGATTTGGCCGACATCGTGCGGACGATAGGCGCCCGCGACGCGGCGGCGTGCTTCCGCTGGGTGGCCGAGTACGTGGAAACCGGTGCCGACATGGCCCAGTTCGTCGCGAACTTGGCCGAGCATATGCGCAACATGTACGTTATGGCCGTGGCGGGGCCTGAGGTGGTACTCGACGTGTCCGAGACGACGCGCCGCGAGCTTTCTGAGGAGCTGCCGCTGTTCGGCGTCGACCGCCTGGCGCGGCTTCTGGGCGTTTTGGGGGATGTAGCCGGCGAGCTGAAGACGTCCACGAACCCGCGGCTTACCTTCGAGATCGCGCTGACGCGCATGGTGCGCCCCGACGCCGATGTGACGCTGGAGGCTCTGGCCGAGCGTGTGGAAACCCTGGAGCGTCAGCTGGCCGGCGCCTCTGTCGTGGCTGCCGCGGCGCCCGCGTCCGCAGGCGTGCCGGTGGCTGCTCCTGCGCCTGTGCCTGCCGCTGCTCCGGCGGTGGTCGTTCCGGCAGCGGTTGCCCCTGCGTCTGCGGCAACCGCCCCGGCTGCTGTTGCCCCTGCAGGAGCGAACCCGGCTGCGGTTGCCCCTGCTGGAGCGAGCCCCGTAGGGGGCGACCTTGGTCGCCCCTCGGCTCCGGCTGGATCAGCGTCGTGCGACAGCCCGTCCGCCTCGCTCGCGGAGGGCAGACCAAGGTCTGCCCCTACGGAAGAGATTGCCCCGGCGGCAGCCCCTGCCGCGGCGACTCCGGCCGCAGTTGCCCCCGCCCCGTCTACGGCATGCACCCCGGTTCCCGCACCATCCGTTCCGGCGGTCGCGGGCTCCCTGTCGCCCGAGATTGTCGCCACGCTTTCGAACATGGCATCGCTGCAGCGTCTCTGGGCTGGTGTTCTCGCCTCGCTGAAGAAGTCCAAGGCGGCCTATGGCGTGCTGTTCATGAACACCAAGGCGGTCTTCGATGCGGCGGCGGGCGCGCTTCTCATCGAGTTCCCCGCCGAGAACGACTTCGCCTTCCGCGCCGTGCAGAAACCCGACGTGCAGGCCGAGCTCGCCCAGGCTCTGCGCCGTGAAGCCCACGGGGACATTCCCTTCGAGCTGCGCAAGGGCGGCGCCTCGGCTCCGATGGCCTCTGCCCCCGCCGCGGCTTCCGCATTTAACGCACCCGCACCGGTAGCTCAATCGGTACCTGCCCCGTCCGCTGCCTCTTCCGCTGCTTCGGCGAGCTCGATGTCCGGCGCGCCTTCTAGCGTGAACGCGCCCGCGGTTCCCGTTCCCGCCGCCGCGTCGGCGTCCTCTCCGGCTCCCGCGCCCGATGATGATCGGCCGCCCTACGACGACTACGTCCCCTACGACGATGCGGATATCCCTTTCGAGGACCCCTTCGCCTCCCGGGGCGCCTCGCCCCAAGGCGCAGCGACCTCCCCGGCGCCGAGCGTCTCCGCAAATGCCGCTCCCGCAGCTCCTTCCGAGGTGCCCCCGTGGGAGGACGCGCCGCAGGTACCGGCGCCGTCTGGTGCGACACCTGCGGCGCCTGCGTCCGCTCCTGCCCCCTCGCCGGCCCCTTCGATGGCAACACCGTCCGCCTCCGCGCTTCCCCCCGAGCCCGATGCCGTGTCCGGGCCTTCCCCGAATCCCGTCGAGGAGCCCGACCTCGCCGCCTCGCTTGCCTTCGGCTTCGGCGACGGCGTCAACTTCGAGGAAGTCATCTAGGCGAGATAAGGCGAGATGCCCTAGAATACGTTAGCAGTCGGGCGCGACCCGCAAATCAGCAAAGGAGACCCTTTCATGGACATGAAGAAAATGATGAAGCAGGCCCAGAAGATGCAGCGCGATGCTGCCGCGGCTCAGCAGGAGATCGCTGCCATGACCTTCGAGGCCTCGGCCGGCGGCGGCATGGTAAAGGCCACGGCCACGGGCGAGATGGCCATCACCGACATTACCATCGACCCCGCTGCCGTGGATCCCGAGGACGTGGAGATGCTGCAGGATATGGTCGTCGCCGCCGTGAACGAGGCGCTGCGCGCCGCCAGCGAGGCGGCCAACGCCCGCATGAACGCCGTCATGGGCGGCATGAAGATCCCCGGCCTGATGTAGCCGGGCCGTCTCCATCTCAAGGCGACATTCGTGCAAGCGGCACCTTCCATTCAAAAGCTCCTCGACGAGCTGGAGCGTCTGCCCGGCGTGGGACCGAAGTCGGCCCAGCGCATGGCCTACTGGATCCTGAACACCGACGCCGCCGAGGCGCTGCGTCTGGCCGATGCTATCCGCGAGGTGAAGGCGGGTGTGCACTTCTGCGCCCGCTGCTTCAACTACGCTGAAGGCGATTTGTGCGAGATCTGCGCCAGCTCCAAGCGCGACGGCGCGGTCATCTGCGTGGTGAGCGAGCCTCGCGACATTCCGCCCATCGAGCGCACGGCCGTGTTCAACGGCGTCTACCATGTGCTCGGCGGCGTGCTGGCACCCATGGAGGGCGTCGGCCCCGGCGACTTGCGCATCGCCGAGCTGATGGCGCGCCTCGGTCGCGAGGACGTGACCGAGGTGGTGCTCGCCATGAACCCCAACATTGAAGGGGAGACCACGGCCGCCTACCTCGCGCGGCTCATCAAGCCCTTGGGCGTGAAGGTGACGCGCCCGGCCAGCGGGCTTCCCGTCGGCGGCGACTTGGAATTCGCCGACGAAGTCACCTTGGGCCGCGCCCTGGAGGGCCGCTTGCCGCTGTAGGCTCTCAGACTGCGAAAAAAGAAAGGCCGTTGCGAGATGCTTTTCGCAACGGCCTTTCTTTATGGGCTGAAAAGGCCAGGTTACTTGCAGCAGGCGGGAACCTCGTGCTTGACGCGGTCGTGCTCCTCGGCGCGCTTGGCGTCGTTGAAGCGGTCGAGCGTACCCACCAGGTAACCGGTGATGCGGCGGATGCGGTCGAACTTCACCGGTGCGAGCCCGTAGTGGATGCCGACGTCCTCACCGTCGACGTCAAGCGTCAGCGACTCCAGCTGCCCGTGGGGGTACTTGTCGTAGGCGCGCTTGATGTAGGCCTTGATCTCGTCGTCGGACACGGGGGCGTCGCTGGCCTGGGCGTAGTTCACGGCCACCTTCACGCCGTCGATCATCTTGTTCTCCATGGTGGGCTCCTTGTCGTTTGCGGTTCGGTTAATGCCTCGCTGGTTCACTATATCTAGTTAGCGAAACGGAATTCTAACACAATATGTGGCCCTTTGGGGTCATGTTCTCGAGATGTAGAAAAAACCTTGCGAAAGGGGGAGGAGCCACGAGGAGAGGGGTTCCCGCAGTTTAGCGCTCCCAGAAGTCGGCGGCCAGCTCGGCGCGGTTGGCGTGGCCGGTCTTCTTCAGGATGTTGTGCATGTGCACCTTCACGGTGCCGGCGGAAAGCGTCAGCGCGCTTGCGATGTTCTGGTTGTCCTTCCCCATGAGCGCGTGGCGCAATACCTCCTCTTCGCGTTTGGAGAGGTCGTAGGTGCGGCTATACAAAGGCAGCAGACGATCGATGGACTCCGCGAGCAAAGGATCGTCGCCTTCGGGCAGCTCGCGGGCTCGCAGCTGCAGGGACACCGACGCGCCCCGCAGAACCGCCAGGCCGTAGCAGATGAACAGGAGGTTCTCCATGGGGCTGCGCTCGGCGAGAACCCACATGCCGCGGGGAATGCTGCCGGGGTCGAAGATCAGCTGGACGTACACGTTCTCCAGAATGATGCCGCAGGTAAGACCGATGGCCCAGAAGAACGCGGTGCGGTGGCTCTTCATGATGGAGCGCCGCTCGGGGTCGGGGGAGCGCGTGTACCACCAGGCGAGCAGGCCGTAGCAGACCAGCTGCAGCACAGCGCGCAGGTTGTAGTAGGCGAACTCCCTCCATTGCGGGTTCTCGATGAGCTGATAGGCGGCCAGCGACAGCACGGCCCACAGCGCCACGGGCGCGAAGCGAACGACAGGGCGTTCTTCCCGGCAGTAGCGGCAGGCGGCCAGCCACAGAAAGAGGAATGCGCCGCCGCCGGTGATGATGGAGGTGTAAGGATGTCCCACATCGTAGAACGAGGCGGCTTCGAACACGGCATCGGGGGTGATGAAATTGTCCTTAAAGACGAGGGAAACATCGAAGAAATAGAACGTGAACCCGAGCGTGGCGTACAAGAACGTGCGACGATGCGACACGTAGAAGGCTGACAGGCTCGTGGCCGCCACGATGGTGTAGAAGAACATGATGAGAAGCGTGTAGTAAAACAGCAGGGTCATGGTGCTCCTCGAAAGCAGATGCGGCGGCAGGGCTCGCTCGGCATGGTTTGCCGGCGTAGCGGTAGTGTAGCGAATCGCGGCGGGGGCCGTCGAGCCGCTATGGCGTTTTGTTGACGGATCGGCAACGGCGATATTCCTACCTGCGGTTTAGTCCGTGTATAGATGGAGGTCTTCGCAATATCTCCAAGTTATACCTGCTGCGCTCGAGAAACATCCCCGGCTTATGCCTTGGCTGCGCGCAGCCCGCGCCCCTACACTCGGATCATCACATCCTCCCATGGCTCGCGGTCGAAAGCAGTGGCTCCGATGGCGATTCCGATGGCGGCCCATGGGAAGGCGTCACGGCGTTTCGCCCCGATTCAGACAGGAGATCATCATGGCCGAGACAACCATGGAAGCCGTTCCCATCCCGACCGAAGAGCCCAAGAGGGAGAAAAAGAAGCGCAAGTTCTCTTTTCCCTCGGCGTTCACGATTCTGTTTATCGTGACCATCATTGCCGTCATTTGCACGTGGTTCGTGCCGGCCGGCCAGTACTCGAAGCTGCTCTACGATTCCGAGAGCGGCAAATTGGAGATGACGACACCGACCGGCGAGGTGTCCGAGCTTGATGCGACCCAGCAAACGCTCGATGAGCTGGGCGTGAAAATCGACATCGATCAATTCACGAGCGGCGCCATCACCAAGGCCGTGTCCATTCCCGGCACCTACGAGGGGCTCGACCCGCACCCGGTGTCCATCGCCGACATTCCGTACTCCATGGTATGGGGCGTGATCGACGGCATCGACGTCATGGTGTTCATCCTGTGCTTGGGCGGTCTCATCGGCGTAGTGAAGGTGACCGGCGCCTTCGAATCGGGGCTTGCGGCCCTCACGAAGAAGACCAAGGGCCGCGAGTTTTTGCTGGTGTTCGGCGTGTCGGTGTTCATGATCTTCGGCGGCACCATGTGCGGCCTAGAGGAGGAGGCCGTGGCCTTCTACCCGATTCTCGCACCCATATTCATCGCGCTCGGCTACGACTCCATCGTGGTCGTGGGCGCCATCTTCATGGCCGGCTCCATCGGCACCACCTTCTCCACGGTGAATCCCTTCTCGGCCGTCATCGCCTCGAACGCCGCTGGCACCGTGTTCACCGAGGGCATCGCCGTGCGCGCCTTCGCGCTGGTGGTGGGCGCCATCGTGTTTCTGCTGTACCTGCACTGGTACGCCAAGAAGGTGCAGGCCGATCCGAAGTTCAGCTACTCCTACGAGGACCGCGACAAGTTCAACGCTCAGTGGGAGCTTAACGACAACACCGCCGCGGCCCACGAGTTCACCCTGCGCAAGAAGATCGTGCTCGTCATCTTCGTGGCCGCCTTCGTGCTCATGATCATCGGCGTCATGAACCTCAGCTGGTGGTTTCCGCAGATGGCCGCCGAGTTCGTGACCCTGGCCATTCTCGTGATGTTCATCGGCGGTACGGGCAAGGACGGCGTGGGCGAGTCGAAGATGGTGGATGCCTTCGGATCCGGCGCCTCCAGCCTGGTGCCCGTGGCCCTCATCATCGGCCTGGCCCGCGGCGTGAACCATGTGCTTACCGAGGGCATGATCAGCGACACCATGCTGAACGCCGCCTCGAACCTCGTGGCCGGCATGAGCGGCCCTCTGTTCGTCATCTGCCTGCTGCTCATCTTCTTCGTGCTGGGCTTTGTGGTGCCCTCCTCCAGCGGCCTGGCCGTGCTGGCCATGCCCATCTTCGCGCCTTTGGCCGACACCGTGGGCATTCCCCGCTGGATCATCGTGGCGGCTTACCAGTTCGGTCAGTATGCCATGCTCTACATCGCACCGACGGGCCTGGTGATGGCAACGTTGCAGATGCTGGACATGAAGATGTCCCACTGGTTCAAGTTCGTCTGGCCCATGATGGTGTTCACCCTCGTGTTCGGCGGTACTGTCAATAATCTTGCGCAAATTCCAGCAGGCGACCGCCAGCCGTCGGCAT
>OGDN01003438.1_pt1 | contig 16733 bp, 18 predicted proteins | sample 1570271 | NCBI WGS metagenome assembly OGDN01 (sample SAMEA4384481, study PRJEB24528) | human gut metagenome | reverse complement strand
TCCGGCTTTCAGAACAACATCAACCAGACCGATACCATTAACTACATTACATTTATCCCACGCATCTGCTCTGTCCCAGATCTTTGCTCTGTCTTCCTCGATAGTTGCCTCGTAAATCAGCTCGGAGCGATAATCTGCTGAGTTTACGCTTTCTGCAATTCTCAGGCCATTTGCCTTATTTTTCTTGTAGTTGGTGTTTCTCTTTCTGATCTTTGCATATTCATCCTCTGACAGAGGACGGATTCTGAACTCCAAGACAACTGCCTTGTGTCTAACAATCTGGATTGTTGCCACTTCGTCCATATCAGTCTTGTAAGAAGCTGCAGCCATTAAGCCTCCCAGGATATCATCTTCATACATTCTTACATTTGCTTTTGCTTCTTCCGGTGACATCTGAACTTCTGTTACGTTTTCTGTAGTCTTTGCCATTTATTTTTCCTCCTAAATGAAATAAGGGCCGCAAACTTAACGCTGCGGCCCAATTACTATTGTCTATTTAATTTTCTTCTTTTCAGGCCTTTAATTTTCCCTGTGGCTTTACTTCACCATTTATGAACAGGGACCACTGACGTTTTACGATGCTTCCGATTGCAATATTCTGCAGATCGATATTACCGGAAGGCACGCAGTTTGGATAAATGAAACGCTCTTCGCTTCCATTGCTTCCCTTTAACACGCCCTGGAACTTCCAATCCGGCTGAACACCGGTACTCTGCATTTTCAGAAGATCGCTGATGAATCCGCTGTCTTCTACTACACATTCAGTGAATGTGAGAGTAGTTCCAATGGAATCCAGGACCTCCTGCTCTCTTAATGCTCCGAGCGGATGGTACTTCTGGTTACTTACTGCCATCTGCGCCTGAAATGTTTCTACAGTAGCCAGAAGTTTTCCTTTGCCATTGTACAGCGCACCGTCTTTACCGGTACGAACTTTTCTTGCATCTGCTGTTGCCTGTGTATTGATAATGCTCATAGTAGCTTATCTCCTTTCTTATTCTTCCTCTTCTTCCGGAGCAAATCTGTAACGATAGGTCAGGTAGATAATTTCCATACTGTCGATATCGTCAACTGAAATGCTGAACCATGCGCTGTCTCCCTTCGGTGGGTTGGAAGCATCAAGTGCAACGGTTCCTCCGGCTTCTACTTTGTTTTCGCCAGCCATTGCATCCAGAACATCAACGATTGCAGACATTACGGTTGCCCGGCCATTATCGTTATTGTCAATGGAGCCATCCATCGCTTCCAGGGTTGCATCTACACGATTCTCCAGCTCAAATCTGGTCTTCATACGGCGGATCTTTTTCCATCCTGCGTCCTGATCTGCTGACAGAACAGTGAGAGTGTTGATTGCTTTCTCAATCCACACCTGGCGACTCTTGCTAAGAGACAGAACCAGGCATCCTGCTTTGAGTGCTTTCTTAATGACCCCATTTTTTAGTGACTCGTTCAAGCTTGCAGCCCCGGTGATTACTGAATGGGTAAGAGATGCGTTGGAAGCAACCGCAATAATCATTCCGATAATTCTTGCAGCAGCTAAATATCCTTCATACACAACTCCATCTGCACCAACCCAACTGTTCAGCACATAGTGCATTTTAAAATCGTTAAAAGCTGCGGCGTGCTGGATTCTCGTGTCAAGATCCACGCTCTTAGGCTCACCAACGCAGGCATACGGATACATTCCTTCCTCAAACTTTCTATTGATGAAGGTATAAAGAAGCATATGTACTGCCGGCTCCTCAGAATCTACGGCAATGCCATCCCAACTTTCTTCCTCGCTCGCTTCAAATCCTGCGCTGTAAGCTTCAGTATTTACCGTAGGATCTGTTCCTCCAGCAAACTTTGACTGGGAAACTGCCTTTAACTTTCCAGTTCCATCAGCTTTTTTAACAGCTTTTACATATGCACTGTTTTTGAGAGCGGCGATAATTCCAGTCACTTCGGCAGAACCTACAGCAAAAGTTACTGCTTCCAGTTCCTTGGTTCCTTCCTGGATGATCGCCATTTTCTGTGTATCGTCTTCCAGGGATTCTTTAATGGTTACTGTAAATGCTCTACTGGTTGGGTGTAATGTTGTCAGTGTAACAACGTCTGCTTCTTTATCATCTTTAAGGGTGATAGTTGCAGGCGTTCCACCTGATCCAACTCGAACTACTACGATGTTATTTACACCGCCGATTCTCATCTGGGTAATTACATTTGCTCCCTTGCCACTTCCGATAATCGAAGCGACATCATCGGAAGCATCTGTAACCATCGGCTTATTCAGTGGTCCCCATGTTCCGCTTACAACAGCCAGGCCGACACCCTCCGCTGCTCCGGCAACTTCTGTACCCCCTGCGTTAACATGCTGTCTGTATACGCCAGGACGTTCCTTTTCTTCTCCTGCTCTAAAAGATCCGCTCATTACTCTTTTACCTCCTCGCCTAAGAATTTTTTGATAATAACTGATGCTTCTTTCTTAGTTGCCTCTTTTGCTCCTGCCAAAAGAAAAGCAGCACGAACGATATCCGGACTGTAAGGCCTTTCAAACGCTGTTGCTGCTGCTTTTGCAAACTCATTGATTGTGTAGGTAGATTCCCCTTCTGATGCTGCTGTGGATTCGTTGCCGGGTCTGGCTTCGTTTTTTTCTCCCTCAGCAATGGAATTTAAGGGTTCGTTGTTTTCAGCTGTATTCGCAGCTTCTACGGCTTTTTTTGTTGCCATTCACTTTTCCTCCTTCTGGCTTACTTTAATCTTGCTCAGTGGGTGTTCAACCTCACCGATCCTTGGAATAGAATATTGTGCCTTCACCATCACCTGTCCTCTTGTTAAATAGTCGGCGTTGTTTTCCACGGACACCTCAAATATCAGCATTGGGCTATCATCCAACATGGTTACTTCCCCAGCCATATTCAGTCTGTCCGCAATGTATCTCGCCCATAAGCTACGGTTTTCTGGCTCCGGCACGATTATATGAATTGCCAAATTGCAATCCACCCATGTAAGCGCATAGGTCGCTCTGTTCGTTTTGTACGACTGCACACGAACGTAAAAAGCCGGGTGTTCTCCACTCGGCTCAAAGAATTTTTCAATATGATCTTTTCCTATAACCAGGCTTTCTTTTTCCAGGTCCTTCAACCATCTGCTCAATGCCTGTACTGGGTCTGGATTCGCTGTTTCCTGCCGGCTGTACTCCAGAATATCAAACCGGACAGAGGCTCCAACTATCATTGTGTCAACGCCTCTATCTCTCGCACTCCGTTCCAGGGAAAACATTTCTGTTCTCGCCCAAGCAAACGCATAGTGTGAATTTCCTTCCGGCTTCACGATGAGATTTACCAGGCACTTTCTGATGTATGGCTCGATATCTTCCGGAAGAGTTTTTCTCTCATCGCAGTAGAGATCTACCTGCATGACACCTGCGCTTTTTCTCTCTTCATCTGCCTGCATATCAATCGTATATACGATTCTCGGGTACTGTTCTCCTTCCCAACCTTTTTGCCTATCGTCCGGTGCTCCCTGGTAAAAAACTGCAGGCAGTCCAGCGTATACCGCCATTTGATCTTTAAAAAACGAATACGTGGCAAATCGTTCATGCATCAACTCTTCAAGAATCACTCGCTTTTACCTCCGTTTTCTCCGGATCATATTCTTCAATGCTCTCCAAATTTTCAGACCAGCGGATTTTCCACTGGCCTGTCACAACATCATCTGCCTGGATTGTGAGAAAATTGGTAACATTCGCAATAGCCGGCTGATATAATATCTTGATTTCCTCCGGCGTAACTGCAGATACAATTCCGGATTTCGGTTCTTTCCAACAGGAATGCTGTGCGCTTATCAGATCGCCCCTTTTAATTGTGCTGCAATCAAACACTTTTTCCTGTTTGTCCATAATCAGACTCATTTCTGCGCATCACCTCCTACAAATATGGTTCATTAAAGATTGCTTTAATCGGTGGCAATGCTTTCTGTGTGATCCGGTCCTTGAATGGTCTTCGTGCCATCTTTCTTGTACCGTTTTCCAAATAACCGGCATAAAACTCTGCACTTTCAAGCTCCAGAGTGATATTGCCTCCACCGCCTTTTACATTTCCTGTCCAATGCAACCTTAAATTGCCTGTACGCCTTGCCGGAGGTTCTCCAGGAGCGGATGCCTGGTAGGTTGACTTATATGGATATTTCCTGTAAGTTCTTCCGCTTCCTTTTCCTCTGAGGACTTCCAATTCGGCGTTTCTGAGCTGGTTGACCGCTCTTGTTCCTCTTGACAACACCTGTTGATTTACTCTGGCTTTCATTTCGCCAACCTTTGCCTGTACTGCTTGGCCTGCTGTTCCAAGTGCTGCCGTATCTATCCACAACCTCACTTCACATCCATCCTTTCCTCGACATAGTAAATGGTGCAGACTCCGATACTTCCCGGATCATCTATGCCCTGAATCAAGAATATTCTTTCTCCCAGTATCAGCTTGTCTTCTGCCTTCGCCTTCGGCCGCCCATCCTGTATGATCGTGTGGGAAATCGGATGCTGAAGCTGTTGCCACTCAACCTTTTGCTTCGGTGTTGCTTCCGCAAGTGCTCCCTTTAGCGTCCGGCTTCCGTCACCAGAAAACGAAGCTGTGGCCCTTCCTGTTTTACCGATATCAGCTTTGTTATCTTCGATCACAAACTCTTTATATAGATTTCCTGGCCGCAGATACATCATTGCTCTTCTCATCATTCATCCAACCTTCCTGTTCTTGGATTCCGCAGCATACCTGTATAGAAATACGGGTCTTTATAGCTGTTTCCGGTCGGCGGTGATGGAACTGCCATTGATTCCAGGCTTACTTCCTTTTTCAGACTTAGGTAATCTTCTTTCCAGACTTTTGCCCGGTCAGACAGTGAAAAAGAAAGTGGACCTTCTTTCGTGTCCACTTCAAACGCAAACCTTCTGCAGATGCTTTCCAGCAACATGAGTTTTGCTCTTTTCCACTTCTTCGGATATTTTTTCAGAGCCGCTGAAATTTCTTCGTCTGTCAATGCACAGGTATCTGCCCCGCCTTCTACCATCGTATCTCCCAGTTCAAACCTCATCAGATCAAGTCCTGCAGTTGTGATATTCCCTGGTTCATAGGTGTATGTGCCTTTTGCCATAAGGGTTCACCTCCGAATTATTTTCCAGACGGTGTTTCGTCTTGCGTACTATGGTCTACGAACTCGTTACTGCCTGCAGGATCGTTTGTACTCCCATTGGTGGAGGATAAGTTATCTGCTTTCTTTTGAGCCGCTTTCTTTACTCCAGCGCGCGAATCGCAGGCATGAATGACGATCAGCATATTTTCAGATTTTGCAGCTTCGATTGCCTTTGTGGCCTCTTCTACGTTCATTTGCATGATAGAGAAAACTTCCTGTATTTCCCCGATATTCAGCGGAACTCCCATTACCTGTGCAGTATCTCCGTCATAGCTTTTGAAGACCGGAATTGCAATATCTGTTTCCTGGAAGCCTGTTTCCAGAATACCTGTTGCGGCTTCTCCATCAGAAACAATAGACAGCACTCCAAGTTCTTCCTGCTGTTTTGGATTCAGAACGGCATTGACCGGGATCTCGTCATTGATAAAAAAATCCTTGCCACCAAAGCTACAAGGTTTCTTTGCAATCAGTTTCATAATTGCCCTCCTTAGACAGCGTCCTTGAAGAACATTGCCAGATCATCTCCGGTCTTTTTCATGTCGGTTGCCATGAGACCTTCGATAAACTCACTGTGAGTTCCCTGTTCGCCCTCAAACTGACGAATTGGAAGCACATTTCCGTTTCCTAACATATCCCAAGTAAAGATATATCCTGCACTCGGCTCATCTACTGCCGGTGAATCTGTAGCGTATGCCAACAGGAATGCGTTCGGATCGCCGATATACTGCATTTTTGCCTCTTCCCCAAGCGCTGCGTTATTCATGATAGAACGCTGCACAGAAAGACGTTCCATCTCGAACAGCTGAGACAGAACATTTGCATTGACCATGGCCGGATTAGCTGTTGATCCGCTGTATTTTACTCTTTCCAGAATTGCCGGATGTTTTTTCAGTGCATTGTAAACATTCACGCCGAGAGCCATACGGTTCGGTCTGCGTCCTGTAAATTCTTCCATCTCAGTTGCTCTTTCCTCGATAAAGGAAATTGGGTCGGAGTTGCCATTTGTGAACTTGATAAACTGCTTTCCTGTTACGGATGTGCTGTCTACACCAGCAAACTCGTTTTCCCACACGCCAGCTTTAAAGAAATTCTTTGCAAACAGCACATCCTGGTGGATGTTTGCCTGGGTTGCGATCATTCTGGTTCTCTGCTGTCTCGGATCTCTGATGGACGGGCCCTGTCTTCTGATGAGGTCTGTCTGGCGAATCTGATCGATGCCTACGATCATCTGATCTACCTGGCAGGCGTAGGTCTGTCCGTTCTCACCGAGAACTGCTGGCTCAACCTTTCCATATGCCGGTTTTCTCTTCCAGCTGTCTCTCAGTAAATCTTCCTTGCTGAAAATATAGTAATTGTCAGCTGACAGACTTACCGGACACATCGGGAAGATTGTTCTGGCAAAATAATTCTTGTCACTCTGGAAATAAGAAAGAGCCATATTAGACAGTGCTGTGTGCGGTCTAAAGGCTCCTTTTGCAATTTCCACCTGAATATCGGCTGCTGTTACTTTTCTACCCATTCTTTCTTACCTCCTGCTTACGCATTTTTCTGATATTTGCTAATCTGCACTCTGGCATATCCGTCTTTGGCAACTTTGCTAAGTGCAATACCAAGAACATAGTCCCCGGCCTTTGCCTTTGCTGCAGTTCCATCTGCTCCGGCTGTGATTTCATCTCCTTTGGAAATGGCCTCTCCTGCAATCACTGATCCGATGTCTTTAATCTGAATGTCGATGTCGTCTCCTGCCTCCACCTTTCCAGATACTTCTCCGAACATATCATTGATACCTGCTTCGATCAGAGCCACACCGATGAACGGCTTTGTTCCTCCAGTAGCCAGGATTGCTTTTCCGTTTTCGTCATACACAAAAATCTTATTTCTGCAGTCTTCAACGGTAGCTCCGGCCACCTCGGAAACTGTTACGCTCTGACTGATCTGTGTTCCGTTGTAGTTCTTACCCATTGTTTTTTACCTCCTTCTTAAATTCCTGCTTCCTCTTCGTACTGAAGCACCAGCTGCGGATTGTCTTCCCACGCCTTTGCTAATGCGTCCACATAGCTCATTGTTGGATTTTTCTCAATATAGCTCTTTGCGATGCTGTCAATTTTCCCTTCAGCAGAGTTCGCATCTGGTCCCTTTGAAGCACCAGCGTGTCCGGATTTTCCGATTTCAGAAAATGTGCCAGAATTTTCAACAGCAGCTTTCGCATCGTTCAGAGTTTTGATTACCTGATCGTATGCTTCCTTGCTTACTGCTTTTGTACTCTTGAGTACCGGCAGAAGTTCTTCCTCTGTCTTTCCGAGAATTGCATACTGTTTGCAAATCTCTTTCATTTCCTTTTCTTCTGCATCAGCCTTAAATTTCATAAGTGCTTCAACCTGTGCTTTTAAGCCAGGGTTTAAGCCCTTAAAAATATCATCTCCGGTATCAGCAGTTCCAGCGTCTCCGGTATTCGCAGCACCTGTAAGTCCAAGGGTCTGAAGGGCTTTTGCTACTGCCTCTTCTGAGGACTGAGAAGTCCCCTGCGCTGCAGTTCCTACTGGTGGTGTTTCCGGTTTGCCAGCCCCTTCCTCTGTGCCGTAGCGTTTTTCAATGCTTTCAAGAAACGCTCTCTCAGATTCTGTCAGTTTGCTCTTGTCAATTTTCATTTCTTCTCCGTCTCCTTTCGGTTCATCGTCTTCTGGTCCGTCTTCTTTTTTCTCGGAAGCTTTCTGAATTGCCTCGTTCAGCCTTACCTGCGCAGATTTCATAACTGCCAGTTCCTCTTCGGAAATTTTCTGATCGTTCTTTGCTATATTTGATACCTTGCCATCGGACCACTGGCTGATTGCATCTTTCACTACGGAATAGAATTCGTCCAGGTTCTCAATCATAGCTGCTGTGGCTCCTGCTCCGTCCAGGTCTTCATCCCATAAAACAGAGCATAAGGAAGACTGCAGTGCATAACAAAAGTCCCATATTTCATCTGCGATTTTCTGAGCCTTTCGTTGTGCCATCTTTTCCTTGAAGGACTCTGAATTACCTTTCTCGATCTCTTCTATCGCACTGTTCAGCTCGCCCGGATTTATTCCGACCATCTTTGCGATAGCTGATAAAAGGCGTTTCATTACGCCACCTTCATTTTGCTTCTCTTCCTCTTCATCGTCTTCTTTTGGTTTCTTAGGATCTTCCTCCGGTTTTCCATCTTTGCGTTTGAACAGCTCAATATGTGCATCCGGATTGGCTCCCTCGTCCACAAAGTCAACTTTCTTAACTTTGAGGTTTTTTAACTTTGTTGCCATGCTGTTCCTCCTTTCTTCTGGATTTATAATGCAAAAAGGCACCCGCCAAGGATGCCTCTCTGAATTATCACAATATTCAGTTCAAAAATCCCTACCAGAGCCATTTTTACAATCTCTAGGGTAGGATTGATAGGTTTGGCGTGCTGAAAATCGCTATACGCCTCTTTATTCGTCTGGTATCAGCGGTCCTCCATACCCGCAAATGCATTCCTTAATCAGCCAAGCCCAGTTTCTTCCGCATATAGGGCATTTCCCGCTTCGGCAAACGACAAATTTAATTTTCATCTTTCACTTCTACCCTTTCTGCTTCTCCTTCAATACTGAACATAGAATATGTGCCATCTTTGACCTTTTCCCATACATCTGCATCAAGCACTTTGAAGCCAATCCACCAGCCGACAGGAAGCGTTCCTTCCGGAATACCCATGGCTCGCTGTTTCTCTTCGGTAAATACTACGCTCTCAACCAAAGTAGCAACACCTCCTCTTTCGTGCATCTCTCCACCTTCTCGGTATAGCTGCACAAATTCATACGCTGCCTGCTCTAGATCTTCCGGCTCTACAATATCTTCCTGCCAGTCTTCAATCAGTTCTCCATCTGATCGAATGGATACATTCGCCCACCCGAAGGCAAGCATCTGCTCATCATCACGCTTTGTGATCTTAAACATTCTCTTTTTTACCGGAGATTCCCTGGCTTTCGGTTTTTCCTGATTGCCGGATTTCTGGATCATATCTGAAAATTTCTTCATTTTCACTTTTCTCCTCTTTTCAACCTCATTTTCTGTCAGCTGATCTGCTGTACATTGAAACTTGCTCGTCCCTAAACCAAAGGCGCTGGCTAATTCCTCTTTCGTCATAGAAGTTTTGCGCTTTCTTCGCTGTAAACTCCTCTTCGTTTCCATTGCTCTATCACCTCTTCCTTCGTTGCATACGACCATTCCGTTTCTGTTCTGCCAGTAACTTTCATTCGGATTATTGTGTCCGCTCCGTCCTGGCCTATGTCAGTCACCAGAAAATCAGTCCCTCTGTTCAGCAGAAATTCATACTCTTCTGGTTTCCCGGACAATGGATTTACCCAGGCTCCTACACCTTGCCCTTTAGGAACGCTTATCTCCATGAAGATATTTCCGCTTGCCTGCTTCTCCCGGACAACAGATGTGCTGACAAAACCATCGTCATGGAATGTGCTACCGATCTTTGTCTGCAGTTTCTCCAGAACATCATTCTCACAAGTTCTGAATACTTTAATGTCCTCTGGAAGATCAAACTTTGATATGGCAGAACTGATATCCGAAATCATCTCTGAAATTTTACGGTTGCCGAGATCATCCCACAACTTAACCTGGTTTTCTGTCATTTCTCTTCTCAGCAGTCCATTAATCGCACTGTAATCTGGTCCGCAGTAATTTGTAATTGATGCCTCTTCCTGTGATGTTGTCTGCTGGCTCCACTTTCCATACGGTGACTGAGTTTTGAAATAATCCAGTTGCCTGTCATATTCTTCCCGGTTACTTCTCCGCAACGATCTGTCTGGCCGCTTTCCAAAATACTCCTCAGCCGCTTCTCCAGACGAAAATTCCTTCAACTCTTCCAAACCTGCTTCTGTTTCGATCTCCGTCATGTTTTCCGGTCGAAATACAGGTGGCTCAACCTCAATGTACTCAACAGCACAAGCACAACGTGGATGTGCCGGCGGTAGCATTTTCTGACCGGCAAACAAAAGACGGCCCTTAAAATCGAAATTATCATCCATCTCGATTTCGGTACCGTCTAATGCAGCGCAAATGGAACATACCGAATCATCTCCGGATGTGATCCATCTCTTGATTGTCTTTCCTATAAGGCCTTGGGACTGTGCCTGTCTTACTCCTTGGTCGGCTCCTCGGTTGTACGCAAATTCCAGTTCTGTCTGAGCTATAGTGAAAGCTCTCTGCCGATGTTTCTGCTCTGCGTACTTCTGTGCCGCATCCAGTGCCTTCTTCCGGATGTTTTCCGGCTTCATTCGTGGATGATTAGTTTGCAATGTGGCCTTTACGGTATCGTACAGCTTCAATGCCGCTTTTGTGTCACCGTCTGTAAGGCCTATACATGGGCGAATGAATCTTGCCAGTTCGTCAACCGTGTGCTGATCTGTGATCTTCTTTACCAACAACGACTGGATGGCCTTTTTCTGCTCTGCTGTACACGATGTCACAAATTCAGCTCCCCTGTCTTTGATCCACGATACAATTCCAGGGTCCTGCGTATTGATGCTGAATGATAAGCTATCAAACATCGGCTGACCGGCAACGCCTGCCGCCATTGCAGACATCCATACACCTGCCATCTTTTTCTCAACCAGGACTGAATAATCTTGCTGCCAATCCTCGAACTGCTTCTGTGTGAGCATACCGCTTTGCACTACTTCCCTCAGTTCTTTATAGGTGATGGCATTTCTTTGGTCTTCCCAAAAGCTGCAGAGGATTTCTACTGGTTCGCTGGTATTCTGGTTCAAGAAACCCTGCAGCCTGTTTAGAATCTCCTGAGCATTCTTTGACTTTGGTTTCAGCTTTGCTTTCGCCTTTTTCACTTGACCTGGCGGTCTTATCAAAAATGCCATATCTACACTCTTCCCAAGCGTTTTTTGGCCGCTTCTACCACTTCCTCGGAGATTTCCTCATCATCTTCTTTCGGTTCCTTGCCTGCAGCTGTTTCGGGTTCTGGTGGTTCATTCTGTCCCTGCTGTTCTTCCCTTGTCTGGCTTAACTCTCTAGTATCATCCGTTCTTTCCGGAAGCTTCCCGATCTGCCTGATATAATCTTCCAGACCATCATCCGGTACCAAAACTCCAATTCCAACCATATCCTTAACAAACGCAGATACCTTCGCAATGTCGGCATCTTCAATGTCTCCATGTGTCAGCTTTGGATAATCTGTAATTCCAGCAAAATGGTCTCCGTTAATATCAATCAGATTCGGTATTCCCTGGCTATTGAACGTCTCTGCAATAATATCCAGATACGCACCGCAAGCCATCGCAAACAATTCTGTCTTGTCTGAGCTTAAAGCCCATGAACCATTTTGCTGATGCCCTAAGAAAATAAAGTCTGCCAGAACTGTCATAGCAATTCTAGTATCGTAGCGGTCAATAATCGCATTGGTGTCAAACTGTCTGGAACCGCCAGTGCTTAAAAGTTCCATCTTGAAGCCCCCGGGAAGAACGAGGCCTTCTCTTTCATCTCTACGGACACCTCGAACCATATTTTCCAGCTCTGCTCTAATCCTTGATATGGTTTCGTCTTCAGAGTTCCATATATCCATGTCTTCCGGAGTGTAAATCACCGGCAGCCCGGCAAGATCACGTTCAATGCCAATGCCTTCAATCTCCTGGATTCTTCTCTTGAAATGCCATGACCGGTACGCATTTCTCAAAATGCTTCTACCCTCTGGATTGTCCTTTCGTACCTTGGTTCTAAATAGCAGTGCCTTACTCATCGGGATTGTCAGCAGCCCAAAGTCCGGCGGTGGCATCTGCGTCATACCTACCAGATTATCTGCTTCATCGTATTCCCACTGGTACAGAGTTTCCTGAGATCGAATAGGGAGCTTCGCCCATCCGATCAAACCATCGCTGTATTTGCTTCTGGTTCTGGTATCTCTTGTATTTCCCATTCTACGCTTGTACACAATTTCATGTAGGCTCCAGCCATAAGTAAGGAATGACAGGATCTCTGAGACTGTATCAACCCATGTACTTTGCATATCATCCATACATGATTGTACAAACTCAGCTGCTTCCCGGTCTTTTGCTGTGCCACCTCCCGGTTCTACAATCCAATCGGTCTGCCGAACCAGCATTTCTATCGCATAAAGGATCGCACCGACTACATCATCATTCTCTGACATTTCTCGGTAAATCTCTACTCCTCTGCTTCCTCTCAGTTCCGGAAGAAACTCTTCATAGATAACTCCACCGTAACGTCTCTGGCCGATGCGTCCTATTTCTTTACTCACTTTACATCAGCCTCCTTTTCTGCCCGCAGGCTTTTATTCTGAAGCTCACTCCGTATCCAGAGTCAGCAATCTGAACTGTTTCTCTGACGATGTAGCCAGCAACCGCCGACTTAGCCAATGGCCCTTGCGTTCCACATGGCTGATTTACTGCTTGGAATGCTACGCCAGTTACTCCTACACGCAACCAAACGGATCGGTTCTTATTTGCTCCCGGTCCGTTCCTACTGTTTATGCTATTCTGCAATGATAACATCATACTCACCGCCTCCTTTATGAAGCCATCTCGTAATAGATCACGCCGCATCCGCTTGATATGGTTACACTTTCTGCCTTCACATACAGGCACATACCGGCAGGAATAATAATGCCGTCTACATCTGTTGGTGCGTCCCAACAAGCCTTTACGGTCAGAATTTCCGTATCTTCAAATGCCTGGATCACGGAAACAAAAGTTCCTACACCGTCTGCCTTGAACTCTTCTGCATCTCCTCCGGGAACATTGTATTTTTTGCAACCATAACCGCCCATGCTTGCGATCGCACTGGCAGATGCTGCAGTATTGTTTACTCTTATTCCATTCATGCTTAATCTCATCCTCTCCAATAACTGCTCTTGCTGAGCGTGTCTTTTGGCGGTGCCGAGAATGTAGCTCCGCTCTCAACTTCATTGAAAGCTGAACTGCTGGCGTCCACCATGTCCTTAAATTTTGATTCCGGGAATGATTCCAGCTGATTGAAGTACATTTCATTCCACTCTCCAATCAGCACATCTACATTTCCAGCCTGCCACTGCGCTGCAAACGGCTCTGCTCTGGATTCCTTGCTTCCAGACTCACCAATGGTCTTTACCAGAAAGCCTGCCAGGAACTTCACGTAGGATTGAGCCTGTTCTTTTCCGGCCTGCCCTGGGTCCTGTGGAAGTCTTTCAATCACTCGCTTGTATTTTGCCTTATCTGCCTGCGCTGTCATTTTAATGATTGTTCTTACATCAGAAGCAGCCAAACGCTTGTTAATTACGTCTGCCACGATGTATCTACCGCTCTTTCTTTTTCCGATCAGAACGCCTGCGGTATATGCCGGATCACCGTCTTCATCTTCGCTGGTTGCTGCAAGGTCCCAACCTCTGCACCAGGAAATAACATCTTTCGGCAATTCCTCCAGCATTTCTCCGACCTGGGTTCTGCGGAAGAACAGGCCGGCCGCCGCTTTAATCTTCCAGTTTCCAAGTAGAAGACGTTCCCTCTCTACCGTAGGTAGAGCTTTTAAGTTCGCCAGGTATCCAGGGTCCATCTTCATCAAGATCTGATTATCCTGCAATGTGCTGGCTATGAATGTCACGCTTTTTACATCCTGTGCATCATATCCCTGTGCTGCCAGTTCTTCCTTGCTGTCTCCCCAAATGATTTCATCATTCAGTCTTACCATGTATCGGATTACGCCGCTTCTCTCCGGTATCGGATAACCGGTTTCTGGTGTGATCCACCACTTAATGAAATCAGCTACCCAACTATCGGCATCAGGGTTGCACGTTGCCCGAACATACGGTGCTACTCCAGAATCAGTACGGTTTCGTGACAGCATATAAAAAAACTGATGCTTTGAGAAATGCGTCAGCTCATCGAATCCTATCATTGCGATCTGCGAACCTTGCCAGTTCTGGCAATCAGAATCACTACCTAAGTGGGCAAAATTGACCGTAGCACCACTTTTGAACGTCCAGTGTAGTTTAGGTGTCTTTAATGGATAAGCTCCCTTTACGAGGCTATAAATCTTACCTGAACTATCCCACAAGCCACCAGGAGATGTGACCTGTGTGTAATTGCTTCGGAAGATAACCGCATTGTAATTTTTGTTGTTCATGTGCCGGATCGGCTCCAAAAGCAATCCAAAGGTCTTGCCGCCTCCCGCTGCTCCACCATAAATACAAATATCCGCAGAGGTTGCAAGGAATCTTTCCTGTGGTCCTTTCTGCGGTCCAATCCTGATTATTTTCCCCATCAGCCGTCCCTCCCATTATCCGGAAGATAAAACTGAACCTGGTCTCCATCGTCTGCTCCTGTGTCTGGTATAACTTCTGGCCGGTCTTGCCATTTATCTCTCTGACGATTCTTCAGCCAGAAGCACTGCGCTCCTACATCCGGTGGAACTTGCTTTTTGGTCTTCTCAATTTTGATCGGTTTCACGTTTCCGTCTTTATCATACTCAATGATTTTTTTCTCTTCCTCGTACTCATAGCCGACCGCTCTCTGATACAGGCTCCTGATTACCTTCGCATCGGAAACTCCCTTTCCCTGGGCCAATGCGCTACCGAAACTTTCGTGATCCTGGCTCCAGCGGATGATTGTCCGCTTGGAAACTCCCATTGCCTTTGCGATTTCTTCATTGGTAGCTCCCATAGCAGCCAAAGACCACGCCCAGTTATCGTGATAATCTGGATTGTATTTGACCTTAGCTGCCATGCCTTATCTATTTACCTAGATAGTCAGCGCAAAGGTATTCAATCAGTTGCCACCGGTTCTTGCTGGTGATGGTTCCCTCTTTCTCAGCCTTCTTGATGGCCTGTTTGATTACTTCGGCGGCATCCGCAGGAATCGCATTGCTGCCAAACACCTTCGCCAGATATGTCCATTCCTCTTCTGCATTAAACCCAACTGCATCCATTTTCTCGTTGGCATTCTCGATCATTGAATGGATAGCTGCTCCTACGTTTCTGATGTCCGTAAACTTCTGGTATTTGCTTAATGTCTCCACAAATGCCTTGCACTGCTCGTATGAAGCAACTCCAACGATTTCCGGAGCTTTAGATTCCAGATCCTTCACCAGTATGTCCATATCATTCACCTGATGCGGCAGGAATGTGAAAGTGACGTTCTTAAAATCAAACTGAACCGCAGGACTCAGCATCTTGTCATACTGTTCCAACGGTTCTTCCATGATTTCTTTTCCTACGAATGACTCAATCATATCGTCCACATCATCAATCATCTTCACGATTTCTCTCAATGTGCTATCATCATCGAAACCGGAAATTGCATTGTGGGCCAGCTGCTTCGCCGCTATCTTGCTGCGTGAGAGTCCGGACACATCAACAATAGCGATGATCTCCTTCATCTCTGCAGCTCTTGCGCTCTTTACTCTGTGGTGGCCGCTGATGATTTCCAACTTTCCGTCTACCAAAACGAAAAGAGGCAGGCTCTCCAACTGTCCTCGTTTCTTGATGTTAGCGGTCAGCTGGTCCTGCATCTCATTCTTCATAATTCTGGCATTGATGTCCTGTTCCTTGACTTTATCCAGCGGAACTTTGGCGATCACCAAACCCGAACCCATATCGTAGATTACTTCGCACCCTTCGATTTGCTGGATGCCTTTGCCCTGTTCTTCTGCCATTCATTCTCCCTCCTTAGCCATTCTTGAAGTGTCTGCTGCTCACTCCTGCCTTCAACCAGTTCTGCCTCATATGTGAGCTTGTATCCATTCTTCTTGTCTTCCACCCTGTTTACCAGTTTCATGATGCCCCTGACTTCCTTGTTTTCCGGATACCTGGTAAGCATTGCAGTCCGCATCTTCGTGACTTTCTCCTGCTCGATATTGTCCAGGAGCGTATCCACAAACTCTCTGTTCTGTGCCAGCATATAGCACAGTCTACCGAGGCGGTATACCTTGTGTGGCACTTTCATCACGTACCATACAAATACGCTGTCAGATGCCATCTTTGAGATGCCAAACACGCCAGCTACATACCCATCAATCAGCAATGCCCTGTTGAATGTGGCCGATGAACCAACAAAATTATGTGTCCACAACTCTCTGTAATACTGAGCCTCTGCCGCCTTGACCGGAATAACCTGCACTTTGCTGTCTTCCTTGATCTCGTAGTCCCTTGGAAGCATACTGCAGTCTAGCGGCTGTAGCTTACTCTCTGCCGGCCGTTTAATCTTCTTACCATTTGCCAGGGCTGTTGCCTCTTCCTCTCGGTTCGTGGTTATGTAGGCGTTCAGGTCTGCCCTTGTGCCAGATCGGGCATATATCGTATAACCAACTGCCTCTCCTACTCTTTTCTCCTGGTAGCAAATGACCAATGCTTTTGCGTTCATACAGAGATCATAGAACTGCTGGTGCCCGGTCTCCGGGTCAAACAGTTCATACGGTGGTTCCTTCCAGGTCATCTTGCCCTGCGTATCATAGAACTTCTCATAGCCCGAAAAATAGGTCGGTGGATTTGCAATCACCAAAGCGTGCGGATCGTCCAGCACCTCTTTCAGATGTTCCCACATATCCAGTGGTCTGTAGCTCATGCCACC
>OGDN01003436.1_pt1 | contig 16755 bp, 10 predicted proteins | sample 1570271 | NCBI WGS metagenome assembly OGDN01 (sample SAMEA4384481, study PRJEB24528) | human gut metagenome | reverse complement strand
TCTCCGCCGGCTCCTTCGCCGACGTCGGCCTCTACTTCGACCCGACGCACCCCACCAAGGCCATGGCCGACGCAGCCGCGACGGTCGCCTCCCAGGCCCCGCTCCTGTGGCTGGGCGCCGTGGCCGTCGGCGCGATCGTCCCCCTGGCCGCCGCCTTCCTAGGCAGGCGCACGGGGAACTGGAAGCTCTGGGCCCCGGCAGCCATAATCGCCGCCCTCGTCGGAGCCGTCTGCATGCGCGTCGTCTTCTACAACCTGGGGCTCTCGGTCTTCATGTTCTACTAGCGCGTCCCCCGATAGCGCCCGCGGGGGCGCCGCCGACCAGGCGAGCCCCTCCGCAGGCGCAAGAGGGGGGAGCCCCCCCCCGCCCCTCCTCGCCCGTGCGCGGCAACGCAGAATGTTTCACGTGAAACATCGGCAACAAAAGAACGAATGTTTCACGTGAAACATCCCAATTTCCCGGCCCTCCTCGAGCGCGATTCGTCTCCCCACACCCCCTTGCAAACGACGGATCGCCCTCGAGGAGGGCCGGGGCCGGGCTCCCGAGCGGGTTCCGGCGCCTCTTCTGCGACTTTTTCGACTTCGTGGCAAGCGGGCTCCCGAAGCCGGTTCTCCCATCAGGCGTTTCGCAAGCGCGAGAAAGCGCGCCGGCGGAAGCCGGCGGCCACGTGCGGGAGAAACCCCTGGTCGGCTTTCTCCCCGCTTGCCACGAAGTCGAAAAAGTTGCAGAAAGCAGACCAAACCTTGCAACGAGTCGCCCGCCGTCCTCATGAGCGTCCTCATGAGCGACAGGCCTCAATTCCGGCAGAACCTATCCCTCCACGCCGCTTTCTCGCTCTAGCAGGTCGATCAGCTCTTGTTGGGAGTGGACGTCGGTTTTGCGGTAGATGCTCTTCACGTGGCTCTTCACCGTCTCGTCGCCGATGACCAGCTCCTCGCGGATGTAGGCGCGGTTGCGCCCCTTCGCCAGCAGGAAGAACACCTCGATCTCGCGCGGCGACAAGCGGCAGCGGCGGGCCAGGCGCGTGCCGGCCTTCTCGAAATCGGACGCGGCGTCGGCTTCCTCCATGGGCTTCACGAAGCCCCAGCCCGTGTTCGCCGAGCCGCTTCCCATGGCGAACAGCGCGATGATCAGGATCGCGAAGATCACCCCGGCCGACACCATGGCCAGCCCCAGGTCGCTCTGGACGAACGTGAGCGCGATGGCGGCGGCTACCGATCCCACGAACTGGCCCAGCTGGATGCACAGCAGCCCCCAGCCCACCACCCATCCCGTAGGCACGCTGCCGCGCGAAGCCAGCACGGGCCACAGCGCCCACAGCACGATGTAGAAGTACTGGTAGCCGAACTGGTGCACGGCGGTGCCGATGACGTTCCACGGCTCGTGCAGCGGCAGGAACAGGAACCCCGCCGCCATGAGCGGCAGCGCGATCTGGTACGTCAGGTGGTCGAAGTCCATCTTGTACACGCTCATCGTGACGAACACGGCCAGCGCGCCGCCTGCGATGGCGATGATGTTCAGCTGGTCGCGCACGCCGATCCAATCGTCGCCCACCGGGGCGATGAGCCCCTTCATGGCGCCGAACGACACGCCGAAGAACACGGCGATCACCATCATGCGCACCGGCGGCTTCTCGCGCACGCGCACGTTGCGCATCGCGCGCGGCGGACGCGGCACGCTGCGCTTGAAGTGGACGAAGCATCCCATGCTGACGAGGGGGAGCAGCGCCACCACGAGCTGCGCCACGTCGATGGGGAGCAACCGCACGAGCAGGTACGCCACCGCGGCGATGAGCAGCGACACCACGCTGTAGTTCACGGTGCGCTGCGACCCCAGCGACGCCAGCAGCTCGGCCCACAGCACCACGACGATGCCGCTGCCCACGCCGGTCAGCAACGATCCGGCCAGATAGAGGGTCGATGCGCCGTCACCCGTCCCGGCAAGCGCGGGGTGGGAGATGGCGACGGTGCCCAGCGCGGTGAGCACGGCGGCCAGCGGAGGAAGGCCCTTCACGTCGGACAACGGGTTGCGCAGGTAGGAGAGCGGCAGCAAAAACGCGATGGTCACCACGTTCGCCAGCAGCGACGTCACCCACAGCGGCTCGAGCGCGATCCCCGCAAGCCCCGTCGCCGCGCCCGCACCGACCGACGAGCCGAGCAGCGTTCCCTCGCCGTAGAACAGCGAGCTCCAGAACACGCACCAGATCCAGGTCCAATGGGCCGCGAACCCCAACAGGTCGGGCGTGCGCCACAGCTCCTTGCGCAACGATGGTGTCATCCGTTCCTCCCCTTGCATGCATCGAACGCCCGCAGTGCCCGCAGCGCGCGGATGGGCGAATCCGACAGCGATCCCCGCCAGAGATTATACGCGAGCGCATCACCCTTTGCCGCGCCGCCCGTGTGAAAAGCATCCCCCAGGTAGGGGGAAATCCGGGAGGGGAGGCGAAGTTCCCCCGGTCGACGGGATGATGACCTGCGAGGTCGGGCGTATGGTCGGCGCAACGCGGCAACAAGGGGCCGCGAGCAAGCAACGGAGGAGGGAATCACTCATGGAGGAAGAGAAGAAGCAGGGCCTTTCGCGTCGAGCGTTCTTGGGTCTGGGCGGCACCGCGCTCGCGGGTGCGGCCGTCGCCGGGCTGGCGGGCTGCGCGCCGCAGGGTTCCGCCGACGCGGGCAAGGCCTCGACGGCGGGCGCGGCGGATGGCGCGACGGGCGGCATGCCCGTGGCCGACAGCGGCGCTTCGGCCGGTCCCGACGTGGCCGGCATGCACAGCTGGGAGATCGCGCCCGAGGACATCCCCGCGGACAAGATCACGAACACCGAGGACTGCGACGTGCTCGTCGTGGGCGCGGGCCTCGGCGGCTGCTGCGCCACCATCGCCGCGCTCGAGGAGGGCGCGAAGAAGGTCATCACCATCGACAAGAACCCCGAGACGGTGGTCGCGCGCGGCGTGCACATCGCCGGTTTCCACACCAAGGTGCAGCAGGGCCTGGTGGACCAGGGTCTGCTGGAGGAGCCGAACTACAACAACGTCGTGCGACGTTGGATCAACTGGGCGCAGGGCCGCGTGAAGGAGCCGCTGCTGTGGGAGTTCGCGCACAAGAGCGGCGCATGCTTCGACTGGCTGTACGACCTGGCCACCAAGAAGGGACTCGAGGCGCTGCTGTGGGACGGCTACTACAAGGGTCCCGACTACACCGAGTACCCGGTCACGCACATCTTCTACCAGGCCGACAAGTACGAGGAAACCATCAACTTCACCTTTTACCAGGGCTCGGGCGTGGGCGACGTGTACGGCAACGCGGTGCTCGTGCCGGCGCTGTACGACACCATCGAGGAGCTGGGCGGCGAGATCCGCTGGGAGACGAAGAGCGAGCGCCTCGTCCGCGACGGCGACGGCCCGGTGACCGGCGCCATCGTGGCCACCGGCAAGAACGAGTACACGCAGATCAACGCGAAGTCGGTCATCATCGCCTCGGGCGACTACGCCGCCGACGACGAGATGTTCCAGTACTACTCGCCCATGACCGCCTACGCTATGGACGGCCGCTTCTACAATCCGCCCGACGTCGACACCGGCGACATGCACAAGCAGGCCCTGTGGGCCGGCGCGGCCATGCAGAAGTCCGAGCCGCACGCGGCCGTCATGCACCTCGACTTCGGCGCGGCCAGCTACGGTTTCCTGCACGTGAACTGGGAAGGCAAGCGCTTCAAGAACGAGGACGTGAACACCCAGTCGAAGAGCGTGACGAAGGCGCTGCAGACGCAGAAGGACGCCTGGACCATCTACGACTCCCATGGCCTCGAGCAGGTGAAGGCCCAGATGGACGCCGGCCTCGGCGGCGGTTTGCAGTGGGGTCAGCTCACGCAGCCCGTGGGCGGCGAGTACAACCTGGAGGCGCAGCAGATCGTCCTCGAGGGCGAGGTCGAGAGCGGCCAGACGCTGAAGGCCGATTCGCTGAAGCAGCTCGCCGAGAAGATGGGCGTGCCGCCCGAGAACCTCGAGGCCACGGTCGCCCGCTACAACGAGCTGTGCGATCTGGGCAAGGATCTCGACTTCGGCAAGCGCCCCGAAGTCATGGGCAAGGTGCAGGACCCGCCGTTTTACGCCGGCAAGCTGGTGGCCAGCCTGCTCACCATGTGCGGCGGCCTGCGCACGAACACCGACTGCCAGGTGCTCGACGCCGAGGATCAGCCGATCGAGGGCCTGTACGTGTGCGGCTCGGCCGCCGGCGAGTTCTTCGGCGCGGGCGACTATCCCACCTACGTGCCGGGTATCGGCCACGGCCGCTGCGTGACCTTCGGCCGCATCGCCGGCATCAACGCCGCCGGCGGCGACGCCGAGTCGAAGATCCCCAGCCTCGACATCTAAGCCATCCCTCCCGGGTGCCGCTTCCCTGCGGCCCCGGGCCCCATCGACGAGCCGCCGCCCCCTCCCTCCCTGGGGCGACGGCTTTTCCGCGCGCAAGGGGGGCACCCTCTTTGCCCCCCCCCTCCCCGCGTTTTCCGCCGCCTCGGTCGCGATCGGCTATAATGCCTGCTAAGGGTTCCAGCAGAACGGGGAAGACGTTTGCCGGCATTGCGGCGAAGCATACAATCGAGCGCGCGCGAGCTCGCGCGCGTCATCGCGCGGGACGGGGCCGCGTCGTTCGTTCTCGCGGTCGTCGGGCTGGCCTGCTGCTTCGTGTTCTGCAGCATGGGCTCGTCGGTGGAGACGGTGGCCATGCGGTCTTCCGAGCTATTCGCCCCGTCGGGACAGGCCGACGCGCTGCCGACGTTCGCCGTGACGGCGGGGTCGCTTGCCGCCTACGCGCTGTTCGGGTGGGCGCCGCTGCGCGCGGTCGATCGCGTGCGGGGGTCGATGCCCGTCTACGCCGTCTGCTGCGTCGCGTTGGCGGCGGTGTACGCGGTGACGTCCCTGCCGGTGCTGTCGGACGCTTCCGGCGCGCGGGCGCTCTTGCTCGTGCTGCGCGGCTTCCTGGGCGTGACGACCCTCGTGAGCTGGTTCGCGTTGCTGGGCGATCGTCCGCGCCTCTTCCAGGTTTCCGCGATCGCCGTCGCGTTCGCGGCGACCGCGCTGGCGGATCTCGCGTTCCTCGCGCTGCAGGCGGCCGTGGGGTTTGCGCTGCTGGTGGCGCTGCCCCTGCTCTCCCTCGGGGCGTACCGCGTCGTCGCGCGGAAGCGCTCCGGCGCGGGCGCGGCTGCAGCTGCGCCGGCAGGTGCGGCTTCAGCCGCAGCCGTCGGCGACGCCGAGCCGTCGCGCGCCGCATCGGGCGGCGTGGCGCGCGTGTTGGGCTCTCCCATCCTGTTCTGCCTGCTGGCGGGGGCGGTGCTGGGGTGCATCCAGGGCGTGGGCGCCGACCTGGTGCTTGCGCACGAGCAGCTGGCCGGGGGATACGTTGCGAACAACCTGCTGGTGGCCGCAGCGCTGGCCATCGCCGCGGCGCTCGTCGGCGGGGGCGCGGCGTTCGCGCACGACGGCGACGACGCGCGGCTGCTCGCCTATGCGCGGCTGACGGTCATCGTGGCGCTCGTGCTGGCGCTGTGCCTGGCCAACGTGCTGATGATGTCGGGCACGTTCGTGTCGCTGACCGCCGCGAAACTGATCGGCGCGTTGCTGCTGGCGTACGCGTGGTTCGCGGCGTGCGCTCGCCCGGGCGCGCGAGCCGTCCGCGCCCTTACGCGGATGCTCGTATGCTGGCAGGTGGCGGCGGCGCTTTTGCAGGCGGCCGTCATGGCGATGGCGGGCGAGGGGCCCGTGCAGGTGGTGAACGTCATCGTCGTGATCCTGCTGGGCGCCGTGCTGGTCATGCAGCTGTTCCCGCTCTTCCTGTCGAGCCGCCCCGCCACGTTCCCCACCGGGCCTTCGAACGGCCAGACGCGCTCCCAAGCGCTTTCGATCTCCGCCGACGAGGCCGACTTGGCGCTCGTCGAGCGGTTCGCGGACGAGTACGGGCTCACGCCGCGCGAGCGCGAGCTGCTGGGGTTCTTCGCCCAGGGGTACTCGGTGGCCTACGCCTCGGAGCAGCTCGTGCTGTCGCCGTACACCGTGCGCACGCACCTGCGCAACATCTACGTGAAGACGGACACGCACTCGCGCGACGACCTCCTGGCGCTGCTGAAGACGTACTAGGCCGACGCCGCGACGCGCGGGCTCGCGCCGGCGCCGCGATGGCCGGCCGCCTCCTTCTCCGCCTGCGCCGCGGCCGCAAGGCGCCGCACCGCATCGTCGTACCGGTGCCCGCCTTCGCACGTGAGCTTCCAGCGGTCCCCTTCGCACGTCGCCCAGCCCGCTTCGGCCAGGCGCTCGAGCTCGGCGCGCAGGGGAACGGGCAGGCTCGCGCCGAAGCGGCGCTCGTGCTCGGTGTGCGAGAACCCCTCGGCCGCGAACAGGCGCCCGGCCACGTAGCGGCACGACGCCTCGACGGGTGTCAGGACGTCGGCGGCCGCCGTGATGGCGCGGACGTCTTCGGCGTGCGCCAGGTACCGGGTGAGGTCGCCGGTCGAGCGCGACACGACGCCGTCGAGCTTCGACCAGGCCCCCGCGCCGACGCCGAGACGGTCAACGTCGTCGCAGCGCGCCCGCTGGCTCGCCCGCAGCGTGCCGTCCGCGCTGAACAGGTGCTGCGTCACGCGGGTGAAGCCGCCGGCGACGAGCTGCTCTTCGCCGGCCGCACGCAGGGCCAGCCGCTCGTCGTCGGTGGGCCAGGCCTTGCGCGGCAACGCGTCGAAGCGCTCGGGGTGCTCGGCGTAGCGCTCGTGCAGCGCGCTTCCGGGCCGCAGCCGCAGCGGGGCGAGCGCGATCTCGCGCGCGCCGAAGCCGACGGCGTTGACGATGGAGGTGGACAGGTTGACGCGGTTCTGGCCGGGCAGGCCGTACAGCAGGCTCATGCCCAGGCCGTCCCACGAGCAGAACGTCAGCAGCTGCCGCGCGTCGATGTAGCTGTTCATGGGGTAGCAGAGCCCCAGCGCGTCGTGCTGCACGCCGTCGAACGTCTCCTGTCCCAGCTCGAGGAACGTGATGCCCGCTTTGCGATAGTGCCCGAGCGCGTCGAAGCTCAGCCCCGCGCACGTCGCTTGCAGGGCCGCGTCGGCATCCGGCGCCACCTCGAACGCGTTCCGCAGCTCGTCCATGACGCGTGCGAGGGCTTTGGGCGGCATGAGCACGGGCGAGCCCCCGGAGAAGCGCACCGACATCACGATGCGCCCGCGCGCCTCGGGCGCGGCCGCGCGCAGCTCGCGCACGAGCGCGTCGGCGTAGCGTTCGAAGTCGGCCACCCTGCCGGTGGCGACGAGCGAGTCGCAGTAGTCGCAGCGGCGGGGGCAGTACGGGAAAGAGAGGTCGACGTGCAGCTCGTTCATGGGGCGCTCCATCCTGGGTCCGGGGGAGGGGCTGCGGTGCGGCCGCAGCGTTTCGTTCCGCTTCGATGATAGCGAGGAAGGCCGTCGAGCGCCTACTGCACTCTGCAGTAACCGGCCGCATTCATGCAGGTTGGGGGATACCGAACCGCGGTGCGCCCCGTAGGATGGGGTCGGTTCTGCAGCGCACCACGGCCTGGGGGAAGGGCTCTCGGGCCGCTCGCTGCAGGGAAGGAGGATGCGATGAGCGAACGGACGAATCACCTCGATGCGATGGACGATCTGGAGGGCGCGACGCTGTCCCGGCGAAGCTTCCTGGTGGGTGCCGGCGCGGCTGGCGCTCTGACCATGCTGGGGCTTGCGGGATGCGCGCCCAGCACGTCGGCTTCGGGCGACGCGGCTGCGAGCGCGAGCGCCGATGCGGCCGAGCCGGCTGCGGGCGGCGAAGGCGGGGGCGGCGCGGCAGGCCCCGCGATGGGCGGCGGCGCGGCCGATCCCACATGGCGGACCGATCCCGGCGCAAGCTCGTTCGATCCGAAGGAGACGCGGGACTTCGACGTGGTGGTGCTCGGCGCGGGGCACGCGGGCGTGGCGTGCGCCCATAAGGCGGCCGAGCTCGGCAAGAAGGTGGTGCTCGTCGAAAAGCAGGCCGAGGAGAACTACCAGAACCTGGGCAACGAGAACGGCCACATCAACTCCGAATGGCAGAAGAGCCACGGCGTGCCCGAGGTCGATCCCATGACGTTCTTCAACAACTGGCAGCTGAACTCGGGCAACCGCGCCGAGCCCGACATCCTGTCGTACTTCTGCCATCATTCCGGCGAGGTGTTCGATTGGCATCTGTCGTTCACGCCCGGCTACGACCCCATCTGCGAGACGTGGGACGACATTCCCGACGAGTGGACGCCCCAGCTGGGCAGCTTCTACAGCTGGCCGGGAGCCGCGAACCACCAGGCCGAGATCGAGGGCGCCACGTACGCCGGCATCACGCAGGTGAACTACAACGCCATCCAGGCCGCGATCAGCAACGACGGCATGGAGATGCTGTGGGGCTACGAGGCGGTGTACCTGGTCAAGGACGGCGACAAGGTGGTCGGCGCCATCGTCGAGGGCGACGACGGCCAGATCCAGCTGAACGCCAGCGTGGGCGTCGTGGTGGCGACGGGCGACATGTCCACGAACACCACCATGTGCGGCGAGCTGCTGACCGAGATCAGCGACCTGAACCCCACGTCCGACGGGTTCTCGGGCATGGGGCAGGACGGCATGGGCCAGAAGATGATGTACTGGGCGGGCGGCGAATTCGAGATCGGCCCCCGCGCCGCCATGGGCGGTGCCAACGTCAGCCCGATGGGTCCCTGGCAGGGCACGCACGTGCTGCTGCTCGACAAGGACGGCTACCGCTTCTCCAACGAGGCCTTCTCCACGTCGTTCCTCGCGGGCATTCCCGGCGCCCGCCACGAAGCGGGGTTCGTCAGCGTGTTCGATTCGAACTGGCGCGCCACCGTCAACCGCATGCCCATCGGCCACCTCAACGTGAAATGGTGGGACGACCAGGAAGGCCATTTCGGCGCCAAGTACTGGGACAACGACTTCACGGCCGATCACGCCGACTCCGGGGCCGAGGGGTTCCAGACGTCCGAGGCGGAGCACGGGGCGTTCACCTGCTACTGCTCGAACGATCTCGCCACGCTGGCGGGCTACTGCGGCTACGAGGGCGAGGCGGCGGAGCGGTTCGTCGCCAGCGTCGAGCGCTACAACGAGATGTGCGAGCAGGGGGCCGACACCGATTACGCCAAGCCCGCCGAGGTCCTGAACAAGCTCGAGCCGCCCTACTTCGCCATCCCGTTCCCGACCGACGGGAACATGGCCGGCGGCCTGGTCACGCTCACGGGCATGTTCTGCGACCGCCACGGCCAGGTGCGCGCGCAGAACACGTTCGCGCCCATCGAGGGCCTGTACGCGGCCGGCAACTGCATGGGCGGCAGGTTCCCCTTGCAGTACACGTCGCCCATCAACGGCGTGTCGATCGGCTTTGCCCAAACCTCGGGCTACCTGGTGGGCGAGTACCTGGGCGGCAAGTAAGGCTCGCCCGTCCGGCCCCGCCGCGCGCCGCACGCTGTTGGCATTCCCGTTCCCGGGGCGCACCCGCCCCGCCTTCCCCAGCCGCCGTCCCACCCCTCCCAGGACGGCGGCTTTTTCACGCGAAAACGGGCGGGCGTTTATTCGAAACGGTATACTGGCAGGCGAAGGAAGCTGTGGCGAGGGGTCGCCGAGCGGGCTTGTGGTACGGGGAGGGTGCGGGCATGGTAAGGCTGCGCGATTTGATGGGGCCCGATGGCAAAGGCGCTCGGCTCTGGCTCTGCTGCTTTGCCATGGGAACGTGCTCCTCGGTTCGCGTCTGGATTCTCAACAACGACATCATCTCGGTGTTCTCGGCGACGGACCCGTTTGCCCGCGATGTTGTGTATACATGCGCGGAGATACTGCCCCTCGTGGCCATTGCCTTGTTGGCCCGCTTTCGCCCAACCGTTCTGAGCAATCGGCTTCTCTCGTGCACTGCGGCTGCGTCGGCTGCAATCGGAGCGGCGATGTTCTTATGCGTCGACGCTTGGGCCGTTCCCGGCTGGCCTCAGATCGCCTATGCTTTATGCATACTCGGAGGCATGTGGGTGAGCGCCGCCCTCGCGCTGTCGTTGTGCAAGCTTGCCAACCCAAGAAGCGTTGCATTGTGCGTGTGCTCCGCGTACGCCGCAGCATCGGTGCTCGAGTGGGCGATGTCCTCTGTGCCGCTTGAAGCGCGCGTGGCGTCCTGGGTTGCCCTCACGTGCATCGTGCTCGTGCTGGCGTACCCCCTGGCGAGCGACATGATTCGCGAGGCTGCCGAGGTGGGGGACGCGCGCGACTTGGTGCTGAGCCAGCCTCGTTCTTTCGTGAGCCCCTTCAACGTCGCGTTCTTGAGCCTGCTCGCGCTCAAGCTGGTTTCGGGCTTCTCTCTGGCGCTCAACAGCGTTTCCGGGGTTCCCGTCCACACGTTCGTCACAGGGCTCGTCCCCTTGCTTGCAGGCGTCTGGATAGTGCTGAGCGGGCGCGAGCGCGGCCAAGAGGACGCGTTGTTCCAAATCGCCTCGCTGCTCGTCATCGCCGGCGTTCTGGCTGCGATGGTGTCGATCCTCCACTCGCTGGGAGCGACAAGCAACGTGTTGCTTGCTTCGGCGAGCGAGTGTTTCGCTTTGCTTCAGATGCTGGTCGTTGTTTCCATGGCCGCTCGCAACAAGATCGATGCTGTGTACGTGGTCGCATGCAGCCAGGCATATACCTCGGTCGGGACGATGCTGGGGGCGGGTGCCGGTCATGCGGCGAACGGCATTGCCACCGCAAGCGATGCGGCTACGCTCGCGTTTCTCGCGGCCCTGCTGTTCCTGTTCGTCGTATTTTGCTTCGTTTGGCTGCGTCGCGTCAGTTTCGAACGCATCATATACGGCATTCAGCCCGTGAAGCCCTTGGTGATCGCCGATTCTCATCAGGCATCCGAGAAAGGCGGGAGCTTTGAGAGCCGCTGCGCTCGCTTGGCGGCACAGCGAGGGCTTACGAAACGCGAGACGGAGATCATGGCTATGCTGGCTCGGGGACGCAACGGGAAGTTCATCGAAGAGCACTACGTCGTGTCGTATAACACGGTGAAAACGCATGTGAAGCATATCTACATGAAGCTGGACGTGCACTCCCAGCAGGAGTTGATCGATGCGGTCGAGCACTTCGGAGACGAAGGGGCCTCAGCGTCGCGCTCCGAAAGCGGTGCCGGTTTGGAACCGGCACCGCCAAGGGAGGGGTGTTGGTAGATGCTAGGCCTTGGTGCCCGCGATGTGGTTCACGGCGTGCCGGGCGAACGTGAGCGCTCTTCCGCACGCCATGCCGTGCGTGAGGTTGTAGTACCCGTCTGCGAAGACCGATCCGCCGCAATTGCCTGCAGCGTACAAGCCGGGAATCACTTCGGCGTTGGTGTCGAGCACCTGCATGTCGGCGTTGATGCGCAGGCCGTCGCTCGTGTCGAGCAAGGTTCCGCCCAGCGTGACGCCGTAAAACGGGGCCGTGCGGATCTGCGATAGCAGGTACGGCTCCTTGCCGAAATCGACATCCTCTTGGGCGTCGTACAGCTCGTTGTACCGTTCGATGGTGGCGAGGAAAGCCTCTTTGTGGGCCCCTTCCAGTTTCAGGCCGTCGGCGAGCTCTTCCAGCGTATCGGCTTTGACCACGATGCCCTTGTCGATCCATTCCTGCAGGTAACCGTCGGTTCCCATGCCCACCGTGTTAACCATGACGCGCGTGAGGCTCGCGCAGCCCAAGCTGTGGAACCGCTCGATGTCTTCGGCGAAGCCGGCATCCCAAACCTCCAGGTATACGCCGCCCGGTTGTGACGCGGCGGCGTGAGGCGCCCAGTCGTAGTTGGCTGATTCGTTGAAGAAGCGCTCGCCGTGCAGGTTCATCTTGAGGAACGGCTGCGACCCGGGGTTGAACTGCCCCGTCGCAGGTAGCATCGGCTCTCCGTTCTCGAGACTCTGCTGGGTCCATCCCGCTTTGGTTCCCGGCTCGACGGCACCGCGGTCGAATACGAACGCGGCAGACTGCGGGTCCTTCATGGCTCCGGCCCATAGAGCCGCCTTGATGCCCATGCCGGTGTTCCCGGGCGTCCAGTCGGATGCGGTCAGGCATTTCGAGAGAATGGGGTTCAAGGAGTCGAGCATCTCCGCATTCGCTGCGTATCCGCCGGTGGTCATGAGCGTGTTTCGGGCCTTGACGTGCACGTACCCCTCTTTCGTGTCGAAGATGGCTCCCGTCACCGCGCCGGCGTCGTCGGTGGTCAGCTTGACGAGGTCGAATCCGTACGTCACCTCGTGACCCTGTTTGTTGATGTAGTCTTCGAACAGCTCGTTGCGCTTGAGCTTGGCGTACTCCTCGGGGCAATCTTCGCGGGCGTTGTAGTTCACCTGAATGGGGGGAACGTACATGTCGATGCCCACGCCTCCATGGCCGAGCCCTTGATCCGAATCGAAAGAAACCTCGTAACCGTAATCGGACATGATCTGCTTGACCCAGGCATGCGTGTCGGCGGACTCGTCAAGCCACACCTTCACGACCCGCATGTCGTTTTTTCCTCCAAACGCCTGGCGAAGCACGTTGTTCAGCTTGACGGTGTCGACCTCTTTGCCCGCTTCGGCGCACTCGGGGATATTCACCGCGCCGTACCAGTTGCGCGTTGCGCCCACGGCCCCGGCCTTCTCGGCTACGACGAAGTCGATGCCCAGGTCGGTGGCGAGAACGGCTGCGGCCATACCGGCATTTCCGGCTCCCACGATAAGAAGCTCGGTTTCCATGGTGTTCACGATGTCCGATTCTTCGATCTGCGGTGCATCGCCCAACCATGCTGGCGTTTGGCCGATGGTCGTTTTGCCCGAGCCTGCCGGTGCCGCCTGCGCGCTTGACCCCGCAGTCGCTTCGCTCGTTTGTTGGGGCGCGCACCCCGCCAAGCCGGCGGTGGCGGCGATGCCCGCGACCGCAACTGCTCCTGTCAGAAAGCTGCGGCGTGAAATGTCTTCCATACGTTCCCTCCTTGCTCGATGGATGTGTCGCGCTCGCCATGCAGCCGACGAGCGTCTCGCATCCTAGGTTCGTCGAAGGAGAGGTTCGTCACCCGCTGAGGGGGATTTTTGCATAAGGCCATGTCAAAAGACGTTTTCTGTTGCTTGTTCCAACGTCGAGACCCCTTTCTCTCCCAAGGGCCGGTTTCCGGGGCGCAACGTTTCCGCAACGGGCTTGGGGCTTCAGGTGCGGGCGGGGCGGCGTGGGCGACAATGCGCGGATACTGAACATTCCGCCGAAGCGCCGTGGCCGCCCCCGGACGCCCGCGCTCGGCGCGCGTCGAAAGGAAGCGCCATGCCCGCATCGATCCATCCTCCCGTGCAACTGCATATCGTCCTCGACGAGGACAGCTACCAGGGCGGCGACAGCGTCGAGATGGCGCGCCGCTTCACGGCCGTCGCCCCCCACCGACGTGGTGCGCGCGTCGAAGGGCTCGCAGCGCGCGAACGTGCTGCGGTTCGACCTGGGCGACGATGTGGTGACCGCCGAGGCCGACGACGATCCGCTGTGGCGCGACGCGCTCACAACCTGGCTCGACGAGGAGTTCGCCGAGACGTCGGCGCTCGTGGCGCGCGAGAACGACGCCCGCCAGAACAACGGCGAGCAGCCGGTGCCGTTCGCGTGGGCCGAGGTGAAGTTCGGCGCGGGGCCGGTCATCGCCATCCGCATGAAGGACTCCGCCATCCCGCCCGAGGCGGCCGGCTTCGTCGCCCGTGCGCGTCAGCTGCTCGTGGGCGGGGCGTTCGGCGCGGACGACATCGCCGCCATCCGCATTCCCGCGTGCGCCAGCATCGAGGCGCAGCGCGCTGACGCCCACCGCGCCGAGTACCTGGAAGCGCAGCAGTACGAGGCCGAGCACCGGCCCGTGCTGCAAGAGGTCGACCGCTATTCCGAGGAGGTGGACCTTGCGACGGGCGAGGGGTGGACCGACGAGCTGCAGGGCTCGCAGTCGAAGCGCGACGCGCCGACGGACAGCGAGCTTGCCGAAGCCGTGGCCGAGGCCGAGGCGGCGCTGCGCCAGGGCGTCGACCCGTCGGACATCGCCGCCGAGGACCGCGCGGCCGACGTCGATGCCGGCGACTTCGCGGTGGACGTGGAGGCCGTCGAGGCCGGCGGCGCAAGCGACGACGTGGACACGTCGGGCGAGGGCTGCGCGCTCGAGGGCGGCGGCGTACCCGAGCATCTCGACTACCGCGTGTGGAACGTGGCCTACGCCGACGGCACGTCGGTGCGCTTCGACTCGGTGCTGGGCGAGGCGCTGATCGACTAGCGAGATGCTGCGTGCGTGCAAGCGGCACCGACATCGGCACCGCTTGCACGCGGGCGCGGGCCCTACCGGAACAGCTCCGGTTCCTTGCGCTCGAGGCACTTCGATTCCAACATGGCTATCACCTGGTCGGTCGACTCGCTCGAGAAGCGCTTCGCGTCCTCGGGGCAGCTCTTGACGCACGCGCAGCAGTGGAGGCATCCGGCTCCCACGAGCGCGGGGTCGTCCTCGTCGATGATGCCGAGCGGGCAGCGCGCGACGCAGATGCCGCAGCTCGTGCACGCGTCCGAGGTGAGCGGGCGCACGTCGGCGCCGGGCTTGAGCTCCTTGTAAGGGCGGCTGCCCTTGATGGCGGGCGCGGGCAGGTCGCGCGAGCGCGTCAGGCTCTCTCCCAGGTCCGCGCCGAAGCGCTGCGCCGCGGCGATGTCGGCGTCGTCGGGGCGGCCGGTTCCCACGCGCGCGGTGAGCGAGTGCTCGCCGACGAATGCGCCCGCGGCCGTCACGTTGAACCCGCGCTCTTCCAGCAGGTCGGCGGCTTCCAGCAGCGCGTCGTCGAAGGCGCGGTTGCCGTACAGCCCCACGACTACGGCCGGCGTGCCGCGGCCTTCCAGATGCGCGAACTCGTCGCGCAGCAGCACGGGCACGCGCCCGGCGTACACGGGGAATCCGAACACGAGCACGTCGTCGGCCGCGCACGAAACGTCGGCCGGACGCTGCGCCGGCAGCGTGAGGTCCGTGACTTCGACGGAGGCGCCCAACGGCGCAGCCAACGCGCCCGCCACCTCCTGCACGATGGTCTTGGTGGTGCGCGTGGGGCTGAAGTACACGGCGCGAACGATCGACGACATGGCGATTCCTCTCTTCTCCCGTAATCCTTCGATGATACTCCTTTTCGCACCTGCGCGTCGCGAGCCGGACGGCGAAAGAGCCCGGCGGGGAGGGATGCCGGGCTCTGCGGATAGGGAGGGACGGGGGGCGGGGAGGGATGCCCCGGTCCCTGAACGGGAGGTGCTAGGTCGTCGCGCGCTCGCGCAGTTCGTGGCAGGTGCCGCATTCGAAGGTTCCCCGGTGGTGGCACTGCGCGCAGTACCGCATCGAGTCTTTGGGGAGGTCCTTGGAGTGGTTGTTGTGGCAGTCGGTGCACGTGGCCGGGTTCTCCTCGTGCTTCTCGCCGGCGGGGCGCTCGTGGGGGTTCACGGTGGTGCCCTTGTCGTCGGTGAGCGCCGTGGAATCGGCGGTCTTGGCGGCCATGTCCTCGAGCGTGCCGTGGCACGACTCGCACGTGGCCGGGTCCACCGTGACCATCGTCGGCTTCGAGGCCGGCTTGTCGCCGAACTTCACGTCGGCGTGCGCGGCCGACAGCTCGCCCTCGTCGGTGTGGCACTGGGCGCAGGCGACGCCCTCGGCCTCGTGGGCCGTCGCCTGCGGGCAGGCGGCGTCGGTCGCCGACTCGGCCTCGCTCGTGTGGCACATCGAGCAGTCGGACTCCATCGTCCAGTTCACGGGCTGGCCGTCCATGGCCGACGCGGCGGAGCCGGAGCCGGAGCCCTCCGCCTGCTGCCCGGACTCGGCCGGGGCGTCGGTCTCCGCCTTCGGCGCGCAGCCCGCGAGCGTCCACATCGCGGCCGTGAGCGCGAGGACGACGCCGAGGACGGCGAGCACGACGAGGCGCCGGTCGGCGGTGTGTGCTTGCACGGTCATGCGCTTCTCCTTACTTCTTCTCGTCCCACGCGTCGAGCGACGCCGCGTGGCGGGCCGAAATGCGGCCCCAGATCATGTTCTCGGCCACGTTGCCGCCCGTGATGCCGTAGGTGTGCGAATGGATGTTGCCGAAGCTGCCGGCGCCGTACAGACGCGGGATGGGCTGCTCGGCGAACACGTCGAGCACCTGGCCGTGCTCGTTCTTCATGGCGCCGCCCAGCGTGGAGCACGAGCCGGGGTACACCGTGTACGCGTAGAACGGCGGGTTGTTCAGCGGGTTCAGCGTGGCGGCCGAACGGTGGAATTCGGGGTCCTCGCCGTTCTCGCACACCTGGTTCCACGTGTCGACGGTGGCCTTGAGCGTGTCGGCGTCCATCCACTTGTCGATGGCCTTCATCTTGGCCGCAAGCTCCTCGAGGGTGTCGGCTTTGATGATCCAGCCCTTGTCCACCTCGGCCTGGTTGTCGTCCGACCAGCCTTCCCAATCGCGCAGCTCGTCGGGCAGCATGGTGGTGAAGTTCCCGCATTCGAACCAGTCGCCCTGGCGCGTGGACATCGGGCCGGATTCGAACAGCGTCTGATCGAACACGCACCAGCTGGGGCAGTGGTCGTAATCGCAGATCTCGTCGCTGAAGTGGGTGAACGCATGCCATCCGTTGTGCGGCGAGCCGATGCGCATCTCGTCCACCCAGCGCTTTCCCAACCGGTCGGTGTAGATGAACGTCTGATCCGACGGCATGATGAGGATGAGGAAGTCGTTCTCGGGATCGCGCGTCCACATGCCGTAC
>OGDN01003418.1_pt1 | contig 16831 bp, 17 predicted proteins | sample 1570271 | NCBI WGS metagenome assembly OGDN01 (sample SAMEA4384481, study PRJEB24528) | human gut metagenome | reverse complement strand
TACTTCTCCGCGACCGGGCAGCTCTGGGGCAATCCGCTCTACAACTGGGAGGAAATGCACAAGACCGGATATAAGTGGTGGCTCAAGCGCATAGGCAAATCGAAGGAGAACTTCGACATGCTGCGTATCGACCACTTCCGCGCCTTCGACACCTACTACGCTATCCCCTACGGTCACAAGACCGCCGAGAACGGCACCTGGGAAAAGGGGCCCGGCATGGAGCTGTTCAACGCGATAAAGAACGACCTCGGCGACGTCAACATCATCGCGGAGGACCTAGGCGATATCTTCGACAGCGTGAAGGAGCTGCTGCGCGACACCGGTTTTCCCGGAATGCGCGTGCTCCAGTTCGGGTTCAACCCGGATAACACCGATAACGACCACCTCCCGCACAACTACCCAAAAAACTGCTGCGCCTACACCGGCACCCACGACAACTCCACGATAATGCAGTGGTACCGCGAAGCCGATCCGAAGTCCCGGGCGATGGCGCGGAGGTACGTAAAGCCCCGGCTGTTCGAGCGGTTCAGCGCCGCCTGCGTGCGCGTCGTTTACGCCAGCCCGGCGAACCTCGCGATTATCCCCATGCAGGATATCCTCGGGCTTGGAGCCAACGCGCGCATGAACGTCCCTTCCACCGTCGGCGGGAACTGGAAATGGAGAATGCTCCCGGGCAGGCTCACCGCGTCCCGCGCAGAAAAGCTCCGCAGCCTTGCGGACACCTATTTCAGATAAACAGCTCCCCTCTGTGCAGAACAGAGGGGTGATTGCGGAGGAAAAATGCAGATAAAAACCCAACGCCTGACCCTTGAACCTCTCGGAACGAAATTCCTGGTATCCACCCACGCCTACGCCTCCGACCCGGAGCTTACCAGGCTGATGGTGTTCCTGCCCACCGACGACCTAGCGGAAACGGAACGCTACCTCAAAAAGTGCGAAGCCGAAGCCGCAAAGGAACGTCCGCAGTTCTACGAGACGGCGGTGCTGCTGGACGGCAGGCACATCGGCTCGGTCAGCGCATACCTTGAGGAAAACGGCACGGCATGGGAGCTGGGCTGGATAATCTCCCGGGATGCTCACGGCTGCGGCTATGCCGCCGAGGCGGCGCGCGCCCTGATGGAATACTGCCTTGAAACCACCGGTATACGCCGCTTCATCGCGCACTGCGACAGCGAGAATTCCGCTTCACAGCGAGTAATGCAGAAGCTGGGACTCAGCTTTGCGGAGGAGCGCTCCGGCAGAAAAAACCGCGGCTCCGACGAGGTGCGCAGCGAAATGATGTTTGAACGCGTGTTCTAAATCCGCTCGGATTCTCGGACTTCCCCGCCGTGAACGATTATGAACCGTTTCTGATTATCAGTGATTAGGCTTCTTGATTTTATATACAAATCCTCATGTACCCGACGTTTACATATATCGAATTGATATACAAGACATTCAAAATTCAGATTATACTTTTTTTCCTCTACGTATTATAATATGATAGGCGAGGCGGCATAATGCGCCAGATCATGCACAAATATTGTTACATATGTTGCGGAGGCGGTCAGTTATGAGCGGAAATGGCTTCCATGGGCAGATGTCGGATAAATTCCGGTCGGCGGTGTTCATAATTCTTTCCGGAGGATTCCAGGACGCCTACACCTATTGCTGCCGCGGCGGAGTTTTCGCCAACGCCCAGACCGGCAATATCGTTCTTATGTCCGCGGCGCTGTTTCGCGGCGACTGGGAGGCGGTAGTCAAATACCTCGTGCCGGTGCTGTCGTTCCTGCTGGGGATAGCGGTGGCCGAGCTGGTTCACGTACACTACCGCAAACAGGAGAAGATACACTGGCGGCAGATAGTCCTCATCGAGGAAATACTGCTGCTGTTCATCGTGGGATTCATTCCCGAGACGCTCGACCCGCTTGCCAACGCGCTCGTGTCGTTCGTGTGCGCGCTCCAGGTGCAGACCTTCCACAAGATACACGGTCAGCCCTACGCCAGCACGATGTGCATAGGCAACATGCGCAGCGGCATGGAATCCCTGGTGGCGTACTTCCGCAGCCGCGACCATGAGACCCTCGTAAAGTCGCTGACCTACTTCGGGGTCATCGGTGTGTTCGCCGCAGGAGCCGGAATCGGCAGCGTGCTTTCGCAGACGATTGGCCACGGAATAATCTGGGTGTGCTGCGGTCTGCTCTCGGTAAGCTTCTTCCTGATGTTCATTCACGAAAAGCAGGAGCAGTGATCCGCTCTTTGCAGAAAATTTTTTCCATTTCATTCTTAACGCAACGATCACCGCAGAAATGCGGATAATATATAAAGACACATAAAGAAAGGAGAAACTTTATGAGCAAAAAGAAACGCGCAGTATTCATCGTCGTATGGGTCGCGCTGATGGTCATAGTGCTTGTTGCGGCGCTCCTCGTGGGCGGCAGCGGCGAGTCCGAGTCCATCAAGGTGGTCATGCGCGACGCGGTGCTGCACGGAACGAATAAGGTCAGCCTTTTCGGCATCAAGGACGTCAACCCGGCGTATATCTCATCGCTGATAGTGTGCGGAGCGCTCCTTGTTTTCGCGGCTGTTATCCGGATATTCGTGATACCTAAGTTTAAAATGGTTCCTGGGAAGTTCCAGATGCTGCTCGAACAGCTCGTCACCTTCTTTGACAACCTCGCAAAGACCAGCAGCCCCCATAAGAACTCGTTCCTCGGGGCTTATGTGTTCGCAGCGGGCGTTTACATCTTCGTGGGGACCCTGTTCGAGCTGTTCGGCATTCAGGCGGCGACCACCGCAGGAGGTGCGATTTCCCTTCCGGCTCCGCTGTCTGACATCAACGCCGCTATCATGCTCGGCTGCCTGTCCTACCTCGTGATCCTCAGCGGAGGCATCGCGGGCGCGAAGATCAAGGGCGTCGGCAGGACCCTCAAGGAGTTCTCGCTGCCCATCTCAATGAGCTTCCGTCTTTTCGGCGCGCTGCTCAGCGGTCTGCTCGTCACCGAGCTGGTTTACTACAACATCAGCCTGAGCTTCGTTCTCCCGGTATTCGTGGGAATCATGTTCACGCTGCTGCACGCGCTTATTCAGGCGTACGTCCTGACTATGCTCACGGCAATGTTCTACGGCGAGGTTTCCGAACCTCCCGTCAAGGCGGTAAAAAAGCGCCTTTCCAAATCAACCAACAAATAAATTTTACTGAACAATGGAGGATACGATCATGAAGAGATCTGTTAAGAAATTAGTAGTTTGCGGAATCATTGCGCTGATGGTATGCGCACTTTGCAGCCTGGTGGCTTTCGCTGCCGCAGATAAGCCCGAGCCCGCTCCCCAGGACGGCACAAGCGTTTCCCAGGAAGCCGAGACGAACAGCGCCGCTGATTCCACCGGCAGCAAGGCTATCGCAGCAGGTATCTGCGTAGGTATCGCAGCATGCGGCGCCGGCATAGGCATGGGTCTTACCACTGCGAAGTCCTCTGAGGGTATCTCCCGCCAGCCCGAGGCTGCGGACAAGATCCGTACCAACATGATGCTTGGTCTGGTATTCATTGAGACCGCGATCATTTACGCCCTGGTAGTTGCAATCCTCATCATCTTCGTACTGTAAGGGGGTAATTTTATGGGAATCCCTCTGAATGTAGACTGGCAGCAGATCCTGCTGCATCTGTTCAACTTCATTATCCTTTTCGGCGGACTCTGGCTGCTGCTCTACAAGCCGGTGAAGAACTTCATGGCAAAGCGCGAGGCTTACTACAAGGATATGGACAAGGCTGCCGCCGAGAAGCTCGCAGCCGCTGAAAACGAGCAGCAGAAGTACTCCGGACTTATCGGGAAGGCTCAGGACGAAGCCGCAGAGCTGAAGAAGAAGGCTATGGCGGACGCCGACGCCGCTGCGAAGGCTCACCTTGATGAAGCCGAGCAGGAGAAGCAGCGCATACTCGCCGACGCAAAGAGAGCCGCGCTCGCCGAGAAGAACAAGGTGCTTCAGGAAGCAAACGCGCAGATCGAGGAAATGGTATCCGCTGCTGTCGACAAGCTGCTCGTACCTGCCGGAAGCGCATACGACAGCTTTGACAGCGCTGAGTCCGACGATTCCGGAAAGGAGTAATGACTGATGACAGAACACGAGATCAGAAAAGTCGAGGTCGAAGCGTTCGTATACAGCCGTGAAACTCCCACGGACGAACAGCTCAAGAAGGTTCAGGACTTCCTCGAGAAGAAGTACAACGCCGCAGTAGCAGTCATTCCGAAGCAGGACGACAGCGTGCGCGACGGCTTCCGCATCGAGATAGGCACCTCCACCTACAAGTGGAACCTCGACCGCATATTCGACTGGAGCGCCGAGGGACGCGCAAAGCAGCTCAAGCAGAGCATTTCCGAGGCTATCCGCGGCAAGCAGGACGTCCTGCCGATGATTCGCCAGGCGATAGAGGACTTCGAGCCTGTCCCGAAGGACGAGGAAGTCGGCACGGTGCTCACCGTCGGCGACGGAATCGCGACAATCAGCGGACTTGAGGACGCCGAGTACGGCGAGATACTGCTGTTCGAATGCGGTATCAAGGGCATGATTCTCGACCTCAAGGAGGACGAGATAGGCTGCGTAATCTTCGGCGACGAGAGCGAGATAACCGAGGGCAGCATGGTGCGCCGCACCAAGAAGGTCGCTGGCATACCGGTCGGCGAGGCGTTCATGGGACGCGTCATCAACGCACTGGGCGAGCCGGTCGACGGCAAAGGTCCGATAACCCAGGAGGACTACTACCCGATAGAGAACCCCGCCCCCGGCATCATCGACCGCCAGCCGGTCAACCGCCCGATGGAGACCGGTCTGCTGTCGATAGACTCCATGTTCCCGATAGGCAGAGGTCAGCGTGAGCTGATCATCGGCGACCGCCAGACCGGCAAGACCGCCATCGCACTGGACACTATCCTCAACCAGAAGGGCAAGGGAGTAGTCTGCATTTACGTTGCTATCGGTCAGAAGGCGTCCTCCGTGGCGCAGCTCGCCGAGAACCTCCGCAAGCACGGCGCGATGGACTACACGATAATCGTAAACGCAACCGCCAGCGACTCCGCAACGCTTCAGTACATCGCACCCTACTCCGGCTGCGCAATGGGCGAGTTCTTCATGAACCACGGCAAGGACGTCCTGATAGTTTACGACGACCTTTCCAAGCACGCGGTAGCCTACCGTACGCTGAGCCTCCTGCTGGAGCGCTCCCCGGGACGTGAGGCGTACCCCGGCGACGTATTCTACCTGCATTCACGTCTGCTGGAGCGTTCCGCGCACCTCTCCGACGCGCTCGGCGGCGGCAGCATGACCGCCCTCCCGATAGTCGAGACCCAGGCGGGCGACGTTTCCGCGTATATCCCTACAAATATAATCTCCATCACAGATGGTCAGATATTCCTTGAGAGCGACCTGTTCCACTCCGGTCAGCGCCCGGCTGTAAACGTCGGACTGTCGGTATCCCGTGTGGGCGGCGCGGCTCAGACAAAGGCAATGAAGAAGGCGACCGGCGCTATCCGTCTCGACCTCGCACAGTACCGCGAGATGGAAGTTTTCATGCAGTTCTCCAGCGACCTGGACGAGGCTACCAAGAAGCAGCTCCGCTACGGTCAGGGTCTGATGAGACTGCTCCGCCAGAAGCAGTACAACCCCTACAAGCAGCACGAGCAGGTAATCCTGCTGACCGCCGCTATGGGTCACATCTTCCAGGACGTCCCGGTGGACAAAATTCCGCAGTTCAGCCGCGGCCTGCTGGATTCCGCAGCTTCAGAGATCCCCGACCTCTGCGAGAAGATAGACCGCACCGGAGAGACATCCGAGGAGGAGAGAGAGTCCCTGCTCGGCTTCGCAAAGCGCTTTCTGGAGCGTAACGGCGGTTAAGGCGGTGCGCTATGGCTAACACGAAAGAGATTAAGGACCGCATTAAAAGCGTCCGGGATACTCAGAAGATAACCAACGCGATGTACCTGATAGCCTCCACGAAAATGCGCAAGGCAAAGTCGGAGCTGGATCACACCCGCCCCTACTTCGAGGCGATAAAGGGCGAGATAAAGCGTATCTTCCGTACCTCTAAGAAGGACGCGGAGAGCCGCTGGTTCTATCCCGAGGACGACGGCCACGCGCTGACGGGTCCGTACGCCTGCCTGGTAGTTACCGCAGACAAGGGACTTGCCGGAATGTACAACCAGAACGTTATACGCGAGGCTGAGAAGCTGCTGAAGGAACACCCCGCCACGAAGCTTTTCGTAGTCGGCGAGTACGGACGGCAGTACTTCGCGCACCACGGCATACCGGTGGAGCGGAGCTTCCTCTACACGGCGCAGAATCCTACGATGCACCGCGCCCGTGAGATAACCGATATCCTGCTCGACATGTTCGAGCGCGACGAGGTATGCAAGATATTCGTGGTCTACACGGATATCCGCAACGGAATGTTCGAGGAGGCAAAGACCGAGCGTCTGCTGCCGTTCCACAGAAAGGTATTCGCGGACAACACCACCGAGAAGGCGGTAGCAAGACCGTTCGAGTTCACTCCGTCGATAACCGCGGTGCTGAAAACGCTGGTTCCGAGCTACGTTTCGGGATACATCTACAGTGCGCTGGTCGACAGCTTCTGCGCCGAGCAGAACGCGCGAATGACCGCGATGAACTCCGCCAACCAGAACGCGGAGAAGCTGCTGGGCGAGCTGTCCGTGCAGTACAACCGCTCAAGACAGGCTGCGATAACGCAGGAGATAACCGAGATATCCTCCGGCGCAAAGGCGCAGAAGAGGAAGCTGGCAAAGAAGAAAAGTGAGGAGGCGTGCGGACATTGAACACAGGTAAGATAACACAGATATCCGGACCAGTTATAGACTGCAGGTTCGCTCCGGGCGAACTGCCTAAGATAAAAGAAGCGCTGACCGTCAACGTAAGGGGCGCACAGCGCGTTATGGAAGTCGCACAGCATACGGGAAAGGACAGAGTCCGCTGCATACTGCTGGGCGCAAGCGAGAACCTCGCAAGAGGCATGGAGGTCACAGCCACCGGAAGGGCGATAAGCGTGCCGGTCGGCGACCGTACTTTAGGGCGCATGTTCAACGTACTCGGCGAGACGATAGACGGCGAGGGCGACCTCTCCGACGGCGAGCGCTGGGAAATACACCGCAAGGCTCCGGGATTCGAGGAGCAGCAGCCGGTGGCTCAGGTGCTCGAGACCGGTATCAAGGTAATAGACCTGCTGGAGCCGTACCCCAAGGGCGGTAAGATAGGTCTGTTCGGCGGCGCGGGCGTCGGCAAGACGGTGCTTATTCAGGAGCTTATCCACAACGTTGCGATGGAGCACGGCGGTTATTCGGTATTCACCGGCGTCGGCGAGCGCAGCCGTGAGGGTAACGACCTCTGGAACGAAATGCGCGAGAGCGGAGTTTCCGACAAGACCGCGCTGGTATTCGGTCAGATGAACGAGTCCCCGGGCGTGCGTATGCGCGTGGCTCTGTCGGGGCTTACGATGGCGGAGTACTTCCGCGACGTGCAGCATAAGGACGTGCTGCTGTTCATCGACAACATTTTCCGTTTCGTACAGGCAGGCTCCGAGGTATCCACGCTGCTGGGCAGAATGCCTTCCGCGGTAGGCTATCAGCCGACCCTTTCCGAGGAAATGGGCGCTCTCCAGGAGCGTATCACCTCCACAAGGAGCGGTTCTGTTACCTCCGTACAGGCGGTATACGTTCCGGCGGACGACCTTACCGACCCGGCTCCGGCGACGACGTTCACACATCTGGACGCCACCACGGTACTGAGCCGTAAGATAGCCGAGCAGGGTATCTACCCGGCGGTCGACCCGCTTGCCTCCACATCCAGAATCCTCGAGGCCGATATAGTCGGCGCCGACCACTATGAGACCGCGAGAACGGTTCAGGAGATACTCCAGAAGTACAACGAGCTTCAGGATATCATCGCGATACTGGGTATGGACGAGCTTTCCGACGAGGATAAGCAGGTAGTCACCAGAGCGAGAAAGATACAGCGTTTCCTGGCACAGCCGACGCACGTTGCGGAGAAGTTCACGGGCATCCCGGGAATCTACGTTCCGCTGACGGAGACGATAAAGGGCTTCCAGGCGATAATCTCCGGCGACATGGATAAGTACCCGGAGACCGCGTTCTACAATGTCGGCACCATCGACGATGTGGTAGAAAAGGCTGCAAAGCTGTAAGGGGTGCGGCATGAACACATTCAAGACGCATATACTGGCGGCTTCCAACACGTTCTACGAGGGCGAGTGCGAGTCGCTGATAGTTCCGACTGCCGACGGGCAGTACGGCATACTTGCGGGTCACTGCGACATAATCAGCGCGGTGGTGCCCGGCAAGATGACCTACAGGGTACCCGGCGGTGAAAACCAGATAGCGGCGGTGTCCGGCGGGCTTGTGAAGGTCGAGGACGGCGAGGTGCTGGTACTGGTAGATTCAGCGGAGCGCCCCGAGGAGATCGACGCCAACCGTGCGCGGGAAGCAGCGGCGGCGGCTAAGGAAGCTATGCTCCAGAAGCGCAGCATACGCGAGTTCCACGCGGCGCAGATGACCCTTGCAAGGGCAACAGTCCGGCTGAAGGTCAAGAGCGTTAACCAACAGCCATGAATTCAGTTTGGGGTCATGGCGGCAGCTTCGGCGGTTAAAACGAGTTATGGGCAGGCGGAGAGCCTGCCCTTTTTTGCGATAAACTATAATTTAGCGGTGCGTGTTCCGCTTACCGCAATCCCTAATCGGGAGTCAAGGGGGACGCGTCCCCCTTGCGAGTCGAGGGCAGCGCCCTCGTCGCCGTCAGGCGAAACCTCCGCACGAAGTGCGGATACTCCGTGCGGAGCACGGCTACTCTGCGCGCCGGCGCGCAGTCAAAACGTTCAAAAGCGCTAAAGGGGTGTGGGGGAAAACAAGAGTTTTCCCCCACAAGCAACATATAAAATCTAGTCGTGACTATCCTCCGAAACAGTCCGGTGGACTGTTTCGGAAGCACACTACACAGCTAAATTCTAGTTTGTGCGGAAAACTTCACTTCCGCTACTTCAGTATCATTCGTTCCAGCTCTCTGCCTGCGGCGCTCATGGACTGGCTCTTCCGCTTGAGCAGGCAGATTTTCCGCGTCGGTACGCTCTCCTTGAGGTCGAGCAGTATCAGCCCGTCTGTGGGGTAACACTCAAGGAACTGCGCCGGCACAAATCCTATCCCGAGATTGTTCCGCACCATCGGAAGTATCAGATCCGCTGTGGCTGCCTCGATATCAGGCGAGAGCGTACAGCCATTCTTCCGGAACCACTCGGAATATATCTCGTACGTCTTGGTCTGCTTGAACAGCGATATCATCGGATACTTCGTAAGCTCCGACAGGCTGACCTGCCTCCCTGCAAGCTCCGGGAACGCCGCTCCGCACACCGGTATCTCCCGTATCTCGCATATCTCCTTTGAAACGATGAGGTCGGTGTCCTCCGTGGGAGTCGTCACAACGCCGAGGTCTACAAGCCCGTGCTTCAGCGCGGATATCGCCTGCGGAGTCGAGTGGTTGAATACACGTATGCGCACGCCCGGGTACTTCTGCCGGAAATTCTTCAGCACCGGAAGCAGGTAGCACCTAAGCGCGATCTCGCTCGCACCTATCGTTACCACGCCCTTCGCCAGCGTCCGTTCAAGGCACAGCTCCTCCTCGCCGTACTGTATCTGCTCCACCGCCGCCGCTACGTGGGAGTACAGCTTCTCGCCCTCCGGGGTCAGCTCAACGCCCTTGCGCGACCTCACGAACAGCGTGCAGTTCAGCTCGCTCTCGAGGTTCTTTATGGTGCGGGAGATGTTCGGCTGATTGTTCATCAGCGCTTCCGCCGCCTGGGATATGCTCCCGTATTTCGCCACGTAGTAAAATATCCGGTAATATTCAAAGCTGATATACATGTCTTTTCTCCATATGTTATTATAGTTCCATATGTTTATTATATATTATCCGGAACCTTCTGTCAAGTAACGCGGCTGAAAAATGCTGAATATCCTGCGGGAACAAAAAAACGGACAGTTCCTCTTCCCTGCCCGTCATTTGAAATAACCCGCCGAAGGCGGCACCGAAATTCCGAATTCCGAATTAAAACCGGGCAGGTTCATCGCCTGCCCGGTAATTTTATGCCTTGGGGAGCTTCTTGCGGATATCCTGTAAACGCTCCAGTGCGGCGTTGAGCGTCGCGTCCTGCTTTGCGAAGTGCAGTCTGATGTAGCGGTTTTCCGGCTCGCGGAAGAAGCTGGAGCCGGGCACCGCGCCTACTCCTACGTGCTCCGCAAGCGCTTCGCAGAGCCTGAGGTCGCTTTCGTAGCCGAACTCGGATACGTCCACCATGACGTAATACGCGCCCTGCGGAACGTTGTGCTGAATCCCTATCCTATCCAGACCGTCAAGGAACAGCTTGCGCATGTGCGTGTACTTATCCTGGAGCCACTTGTAGTAGTCGTCGCCGAATTTCAGACCGACCACCGCCGCCTCCTGGAGCGGAGCCGCCGCGCCTACAGTCAGGAAGTCGTGAACCTTCTTCACGCGGTCGGTGATCTCCGGAGGAGCAATAACGTAACCCAGGCGCCAGCCGGTGATGGAGTAGGTCTTGGAAAGCGAAGAACAGCATATCGTGCGCTTTCTCATGCCCGGGAGGGTCGAGAAATAAACGTGCCTGTTCGGCGCATAGAGGATATGCTCGTAAACCTCGTCGGTGATAACATAGGTATCGTACTTCTCTGCGAGGTCTGCGATTATCTGGAGCTCCTCACGGGTGAACACCTTGCCGCAGGGGTTGGAGGGATTACAGAGTATCAGCGCCTTGGGGTGCTGCCTGAACGCCGCTTCCAGCACGTCTGCGTCGAAGCTGTACTCCGGCGGAACAAGCGGAACGTAGATAGGCTCGGCGCCGGAAAGGATAGCGTCCGCGCCGTAGTTCTCATAGAACGGCGAGAATACGATGACCTTATCGCCCGGGTTGGTAACGGACAGCATAGCCGCCATCATCGCCTCAGTGGAGCCGCAGGTAACGACTATCTCGGAGTTCGGGTCGATGTCATAGCCCATGAAGTGCTTCTGCTTTGCGGCTACCGCGTCGCGGAAGTTCTGGGAGCCCCAGGTCGTAGCGTACTGGTGGAAATCCTCCTTAGTGACCTGCGCCAGGCGCTCGAGTATCTCCTTCGGAGGCTCGAAATCCGGGAAGCCCTGGGAGAGATTCACCGCGCCGTACTGGTTGGATATTCTCGTCATGCGGCGAATCACTGAATCAGTGAATCCCGCTGTTCTTAATGAAAGATCTGTCATGTTGTTCCCCTTATTTAAGATAAGAAATGTGGTCGTTCAGAATGTGCTTCGGGTCGAATGCGGTCTTGATGGAGCGCATGAGATCGAGATTCTCCGGAGCGGTCGCGCCGAGGAAGTACGGGCGCTTCGCAACGCCGATGCCGTGCTCGCCGGAGGTGAGCCCTCCCAGGGAGTACGCGTAGTTGTAAACAGTGGTCATGTTCTTGTGGAGGTCGTGCTCCCACTCAGCGTCGGAGCGCTTTCCGCGAACCATGCACAGGTGTACGTTTCCGTCGCCTGCGTGCCCGAATGCGACCATCTGCATGCCGGACTTCTTCTCGGTCTCGTGGACGAACTTGATGAAGTCAGCGGTGCGGTTTATCGGCACTACAAGGTCGACAGGCTCCTGCTCGCTGACCGCCTCCACAGCCTTGACGAGGCAGCCGCGCACCTTCCAGATGTTCGCCGCGGCCTCCGGGTCGTCGAGGGTGATGTAATCCAGCGCGCCCGCCTTCAGCGCTACTTCGCGGACTCTCGCGGCGCTGTCGGTCACTGAATTCCCGGTGCCGTCGAACGTCAGTATAATGTACGCGCCAGCCTCGGGGACCGGAAATTTCAGCCCGGTGAACTTTTCGCCGAGCTCCACGACGGTGCGCTCGGTGAACTCTATCGCGGTGGGGTTCGCGTTTGCGCGGATAATGCTCAGAACGCCGGAGATACCGGTGGAAAGATCCGGGAACGGAACGACCACAGAAAGCGATTTCTCAGGCTTGGGAACAAGCTTCAGAATGCACTTCGTGATGACCGCCAGAGTGCCCTCCGAGCCGATGACGATATGCTTGAGTGAAAGTCCGCTTGCGTCCTTGACGTTCTTGGTGCCTGCGGTGACTACTCTGCCGTCAGCGAGCACAAGTTCCAGACCGCGGACGTAATCGCGGGTTACGCCGTACTTTACAGCTCTCATGCCGCCGGCGTTAGTGGATATGTTGCCGCCGATGGTAGCGGTCTTTTCGCCCGGGTCGGGGGGATAGAACAGTCCCCTGGATTCAACCAGCTTCTGAAAATCCTGGAGCACAACGCCAGGCTCCACGACTGCGGTGAAGGTGTCCTCGTCTATTTCAAGGACGCGGTTCATCAGCGAGAAATCGAGGATTATGCCCTCGCCATGGGGAACGGTCGAGCCGACAAGGTTGGTTCCCGCGCCGCGGGGAGTTACGGGAAGCCCGCGGTCGTTCGCGAACTTCATCACCGCGCTGACCTCCTCGGTGGACTTCGGGAACACCAGCGCCGCGGCGGTTCCCTTTAATCTGCCGAGTGTGTCGGAAAGGTACTTGTCCTCAATATTGCCGAGTTTTACTCTCTCAGGGTCGGAAATTATTTTCAGAAGGTCCTGCATTGTTATCTCCCTTTCTAAAACGGAACCGCACATATTCTGCGCGGTTCCAGTGCTATGTTTTCAGTTGTTATCAGCCGAGAGTCCATGCGGGAACGAAGAATCCCTTGAACTCGTTGTTGTAGATGTCGATGGTGTCCTGAGTCTGGTAAGCTTCAACGATGCGCTTGTAAACGGGGTTCTCAGCGTCCTCGGAACGTACGGCGATCAGGCAGTAGTAGCTGTTGTCAGCGTACTCGCTCTCCTTGTAGATCGCGTCGTCTGCGGTAAGGCCGCTGTCGAGGGCGTAGTTGCCGTTGATGACTGCGAGGTCAACGTCCTGGATAACGGAATAAACGAGGTTTGCGTCTACCTCGACGAACTCTACCGGTACTGCGTAGTCGGTGATATCGCTGATCTCGGGGGAAGCGCCAGCGTCAGCGTTGATGGTGAAGAAGCCTGCGCTCTCGAGGAGCTTCAGCGCTCTGCCTTCGTTGGTAACGTCGTTCGGAACTGCGATCTTGAGGGTCTCGGTGGAAGCAAGCGCGCTTTCGATGGTGAGATCCTTAGCGGTGTAGATGTTCATTGCTACGATGTAGGTGTCGCCGATGGCGGTCAGGTCGTAGCCGTTGGAGGCTGTATCGTTGTTGAAGTAAGCGTGGTGCTGGAACGCGTTCATATCGATCTCGCCGCTGTTGAGCGCGTTGTTCGGAATGTTGAAGCTTGTGAACTGCTCATACTCAAGGTTGATTCCCTCGGGAGCGAGCTTCTCCTTGATGGGGTTCCAGATGTCCTCGTATACGTTGCCGGTGAGGCCGATCTTTACGGTCACGGGGTTCTCCGGGGAGTACGCGGTCTCTGCGTCAGCGGCGCTGTCTGCACTGTCGGAGTTCTCGGAATTCTCAGCGGTTGCTGCGCTCTCTGCCGCAGAGGAATCAGCGGAGCTGTCAGCCGCGGAGGAAGAGCCGGAGGAAGTGTTGCCGCTGCAAGCGGTCAGAGATACTGCTGCAAGAACTGCTGCGAGGGAAAATGCGAATTTATTTCTGATAGACATGGTGTTTGTTCTCCTTTGAACTTGATTTGTTTAGGGAACCTCTAAAAACCGGTGCGAAAAGCAAAAATGGGCAGGGTGTGCCAGCTTCTAGGAAAGCCGACGAAGTAAGGCTGTATGCCTTACAAGGAGGTTTGACGACGAAGATGGTGCGCACTGCACATTTTCGCTCGCATGAGGTTTTTAGAGGTGACCATCAACAAAAGGAGGGAAAAGCATGGAAGGCAGCGTAACAGCGGCTCTTTTAGAGGAATACAGCATGAGCCGCAGCGAAGCAGTCCGCAATGAGATAGTTCTGAAGAATCTCGGGCTGGTGCGTTCCTGTGCGCTTTCCCTGCGGAACACCTACATAAAGTACGGCGAGGTAGACGACGTTGTGAACGAGGGCGTTATCGCACTGATGGACGCGATTGAGACCTACGACCCTTCAAGGGGCGCAAAGTTCGAGACCTACGCTTCGCTGAAGATACGCGGCGCGATTATAGATTATGTTAGGAAACAGGATTGGGTTCCAAGACCTGTAAGAAAATTTGCCCGCGACCTTGACAACGCGAACACAATATTGTATAATCAATATGATAGGGCTCCGACGACCGCCGAGCTTGCAGAGTACCTCCAGATAAGCGAGGAAAAGCTGCTGCGCGGCATGGCGGACGAGCTTTCCGCCTGCTACCGCGCTGCGCTCAAAGCCGGATGTGCGCCCGCCGGGCGGCTGCTTGGCTCCGGCAACGGTCTGCGGCGCAATCCCGCCCTGCAGCGTGCCGTCGAGAGGAGCTTCGGTCTGCCGCTCACGCTGGCTGCCGTCCCGGAGGAGGCCGCCTGCGGCGCAGCGCTGTTTACCCGTATGCAGCATGAGGCAGCACTTTGACTGCTCCGGTGCGGTAATTTACTCCCCGGTCTGAGGCCTCTGCGCAGCTTGCTGCGCGGGGGCTTTTTCCTGTTCGGAAAACCACTGCTGCACGGCCGGGACGAAGCGCCGGTCCGCCGGGCAGAGGTCATAGCGCTCCAGCCCGGCAGGTCCTACCCAGTCGAGCGCGCTGTGCTCCAGTGCGCGCGGCTCCGTGAGCGGTTCTGCCTGATAGAGCGTCAGATGGACCGAGAGATCCGGATAGTCGAACACCAGCTCGTCCACGCGCGGGCCGACATGGACCTCCGCACCGAGCTCCTCGCGGCATTCGCGCGCCAGCGCCTGCTCACCCGTCTCGCCGGGCTCGAGCTTGCCGCCGGGGAATTCCCACTGCAGGGCGCGCGCCTTTCCGGCAGGGCGGCGGCAGAGCAGGACGGTCTGCCCGCGCGTCAGCATGGCTGCGGCGACCTCGAGCGGCGCAGGCCGCCAGGCCTCGATCAGGTCACGGTGCGTCGGCACGAGGTCCGCCGTACGCAGCTCCTCCGGCGTAAAAAAGCGCAGCGTGCAGGACTCCCGGCTGCAGTGCAGCTCCGGCTCCTGCGGAAGCTGCGCGCGGAACAGGACGATGACCATGCGCCAGACCGTCCCGTCCTGATAGCTGGCGATGCGGTCAGCGTCGTCCACGACGCGCACACGCGTAAAGGCTGCCTCCGGCAGGCGCAGGCCCGTCTCCTCGAACAGCTCCCGCGCAATGCCGCGCGCCTCGCTCTCCCCGCGGCGCAGCCGCCCGCCGGGCAGGCCCCATGCGCCGCAGTCCCAGCGCTGCTCCAGCAGGAGCCGCCCGCGGCATTCGAGCAGGACGTTCGTTCCCATGCGCGTCGGACTGTTCGGCTTCGGCGCGGCGGGATCATGCAGATAATACGTTGCAACCGGCATGATCATCCCTCCTTATGCAGCATACAGCTTCGATACGATCCATGAAACGAGCCTGCACGGCAGGAGCCTGCCCAGCAGGACTGCCGCACTGTACTGTGGTCCAATGGCATACAGAGGCTTCGTCCGGCGGCGGAGCGCCACGCGGCACAGGAAGGCCGCGGCTTTCTCCGGCGGCATGCCGGTCTGCTCGTCATGCTCCATACGAGAGACGGAACGGCTGATGCGCCCGCCGTACTCAGCGTCGCCCCGGACGTTTTTCTCACGCGCCGCCGTGAAGCCGGTCTTCAGATCGCCGGGCATCACGGCGCAGACGTCGATGCCGAACGGCGCGACCTCGCAGCGCAGCGCACTGCTGTAGGCATTGATCGCCGCCTTTGCCGCGGAATAATACGCCTGGAACGGGATGGCGACGGGCGCGGCGACGCTGCTGACATGGACGATCCGCCCGCCGCCCGCGCGGCGCATGCGCGGCAGAACGGCATGGTTCACATTGACGACGCCGAAGAAATCGACGTCGAACAGGCGGCGCACCTCCTCGGGCGTGGTGCACTCCACTGCGCCCGAGATACCGAAGCCCGCGTTGTTCACCACAAGGTCGATCCGCCCGGCCTCCGCCTCGATGGCGGCGACCGTTCGCTCCACGGCGTCCGCGTCCGTGATATCGCAGGCCAGCGACGTCACGCCGGGCACCGGCGCGCCGTGCCGCGACAGGGCATACACCCGAAGGCCCTTTGCCGCCAGTATCTGCGCCGCGGCAAGGCCCAAGCCGGAGGTCCCTCCGGTCACAATTGCAGTTTTCATAGGATCCTCTCCGGAAAAAATGGGGCCGCTGCACGCGGCAGCAGCCCCGAGTTTTTTTAGGCAACACCGCATAATTCGCCTTCAGCCTTCGCCGGACATTTTTCGCCGATCCATCGGTCCGAAAAGTTTGAAATACACAAAGTATTCCTGCACTTTTCAAACCTTGTCTCGACAAAATCTCTCGCCGAATGCTCTCGCTGAATCATGCGGTGCTGCCTTTATTCCGCAGTCTTTGGCTCGATTGGCTCGATATTCTCCTCCAGCCACTGCTGCATGGCGGCGCGGCCCTCGTCCGACATGGGGAAGGTCCGCTCCTGTTCCATTTCGCTGAGCTCATAGCACAGCTCGCCGTGCCACAGCTCGGCGTGGATGGAGCTGGCAGCCAGATCGACCTCCTTCGGCGTGGCCATCACGACCGTCGGGGCGATGCGGAAGCGGAGCAGGCCGCAGCTGCCGGTAAAGATGTTGTTGTTCTCAAACGTGTGAAGCGTAGGAAGGAAGATCTCCATCAGTCTTTCATCAGCTCTTCCATCTCACCGATGAGCT
>OGDN01003409.1_pt1 | contig 16899 bp, 15 predicted proteins | sample 1570271 | NCBI WGS metagenome assembly OGDN01 (sample SAMEA4384481, study PRJEB24528) | human gut metagenome | reverse complement strand
TTCATTTTATTGACATTTCTCTATTTAACTGGACCTAAATATATACTAGCATCAGATCATATCCCAAGGTACATTAATATACGCTAAAACTTCATTTCTGTTCACGCCATCAAAAACACCAAAATCTAATCCACTTGGTCGATATAGCTTTGATGGCAATCTCACAATTGACATTTTAAGTGGTTTTCCAAACCGATCCTTATATGTATAATGTGCTTTTGGATATCTACTACATTGCGATTTAGAAAATACAATTGCTAACTTTTTATCTTCTCCCATATTCATTCTCCGTTTCTAAATGAAAAAGATGGAACAAGTTCCATCTTCTCTAACTCATATTCATATCTTTTTTTCTTCCTCTTGCCTTATGCAAGTTTTTATAAACATCATTATTTTTTAAAATCTTATCAACTACTCGCTTGTCATTTTTGTGTAGTTTAACATATTCATTTACCTTTTCTTGATGAATTGAACTTCTCATGCTTATTCCAAAACACTTTTCAAATCTGTCTACAATGTAATTTACATCCATTTCACCATTTTTATCTAAAAGATTATTAAAATCTTCTATCTGTGCGCCATGTTCCTTATCAAACAGTGCTAGATGGTATGCCATATAAATAATGTCAATTGGGCTAAAATAATCATATTGTTCATATTCATAAGGATCACTTAAAAGCGTAACATACCACATATCACAATTTTCTTTTTCTCTTTCTTTTTCAATTACATAGGATATATACCATTCTTCTGCTTCATCTTCATATTTTTTTAACAGCTCGTATTCTTCTTCCTTCTGTTTTCTGATAGTTTCACTCATATCTTCATTATAAAGAAGATACTGTAATCGTTCCATTTTAAGATAGATAATATGACATATTTGCAAATATAAATTAGTAAAATCAGTATTCGTTTTTACAAGGAAAGTATGACATGGTTTAACATCACCTTTATGTGTATAAATTGCAACCCTGATTTCTTTTTTGTCTTTCTTTTTTCTGTTCTTCTCATAAACTTTTTGAGCTTTTACCAAACTATAGCAGAGAGTATCATCAACAATAATTATAGGATTTACCTTCATTAATTAATCTCACCTATTTTCTTTTTATTCTAATCAACAATAATAAAAGACCAATTGCTAGGGCAACTAAACCTCCTATTAATACAACTGGAAGGATGGAACTTGTTCCATCTTCTTTATTTTCTTCTGATTGTTTAACTTCCTTATTTGAATTACTTTTCTTTGATTTATTTTTTCTATTGGATTTATTGTTTTTATCATAATGATAAACATGGTTTAGATCTTCAACGTTTTCATCTTCCTCATCCGTTGAAGCTTCCTCTTTCTTTGTAACAGTAATGTCACATGTATAATCGTCATCTCCATTCAGCGAAAAACTTTCTTCATTGAACACAACATCATAATCTTTCTTATGTTTATTCGAAACAGTAATATAGTATTCTCCTGGATCAACAAAATAAGACCATTCGTTTCCATATACATCCATGTCAAAGCTGACAGAATCACTATTGTTCTTCTTATTATGAAGCGTTACGACAATTCCTCCAGGATAGCCATCTTTATAAGTATCAACATTGAATTTTACACAGCCAATAGAACTTGCATTTACCGTCTGAATATTTAAGAAAATCATCATTATTAAAATCAGTATTTTTTTCATGTTTTCCTCCTTTTAGGATGGAACAAGTTCCATCCTAATATTTAGTACCAGGTTTAATTGAACCTGAAACATATTCAAAGTGCATATAATCTTTAATATTCTTGTAATCTCCGCCCCAATAGAATCCATATTTTTTCCAGATTGCTACTATATCACCCTGAATCTTATAACATGCTGGTGCATTATTCCATGTAGAGGATGATGTACCGCTAACATAGGGATTGTAACCAGGATTGATATCTACAGCCACGCCAAATGAATGATTTGACATTGCTGTTGAATTAGTCATCTTTCTCCAGTTAAAGCATCCATTGTCATATGCTCTAAATCCTTTTGCCTTCATTTCTTTATAAGCAGATTGAATTGAACCAGCAAGCGATTTATGACATGTGAGGTTTGCTGTTGATGGATTACCATTACGATCAAGTATTTCAACTTTTATCGTTGTTAGATAACCTCTCATAACTGATTCAGATGATGGTGTGCCATTAGGAAATAAAAACTGCAATCTTGCATTCTTATCACCTTTGTTAGCAACATCTCCAGTATCTCCTCCAGCACCACTTCCAAACGTTCTGTTTCTTACCTGAACAAGATCGCTTTCAGAAAGATTATCAAACATTGTCAGATTATAGGATTCAATATGATTCTTTATTTTATTGGGATAAGCAGTACCCTCACAGTATCCACCCCTGCCAAGGGCTTGTAAAACAAGTGAATAGTCAGTAATACCGCTACATCTATAATTGCTGTTTGATAGAAGCTTATCATGGGCTTCTACACTTTCTTTCCAATTATTGAATTTTTTATATGTACCACTGCTTGTTTTAACACTTCCTGCTGTACCTTTTCCTTTCATACCAAAAAGATTTTTAGCGTTGACTGCAAGATTACTTTTTCCCCATCCAGATTCTTCAATTGCCTGAGCAACTGTAACGGATGTCAATATCTGATACTGTGCCTTGAAATCATAGCTGTATTCCACTATTTCCATAACAAAGTTATATTGTTCAGTTGTAAAATTAGCCATGTAGCTTGTATCAGAAGTGGTATCTGAACTGGAATCGCCAAATAAAGCAACAATTAGAATAAGAAGTACTAGTAGTACAATTATTCCTTTTATTGCTATTTTTTTAAATTTATTTTTAATCTTTTCCATGTTTCTATTAAGCCATCATTCTAAACATGTCATCTGTAGCTTTGATTGAAATAGGTATTCTTTTTGAGCCAGCAACAAGAATAGCCTCTCCTACTTTAAATCTTTCAATCAGTTCAACCTCACCACTTGTAAGTGTTGTTAATTTTTTGAGATCTTCAACACCATCCTTTTCAAGATGTAAAATAACCTTATACGTTGATGAATTGAACATAGCCTTTCCACTAGAAATAACTTTATCATCAGCAAAATCATGAGGTTCTTGAGTTGCAATGATCGTTGCATTTTTATATTTACGTGAACGTCTTACAAACTGTTCAAGCATTTTTGCAGTTTCTCCAGCTAAAATATAGAGATGTGCTTCATCTACACAGAATACAGAATAACAACTATCATCCAGACACAAACTCCATGAATATTGAAGTATGATGTGCATAAGTGCATCTTTCAATCCTTCAGTCAAGCTAAAGAAAATCTTTGTTCCAAATCCAATAAAAGGATTCGCATTTTCTGATACATTTACAGTTGTTTTTCCATCAAAATAAGCTGAGTATTCAACTGTAAAAGGTCTTATCTTTAACTCAAGATCCTTATAAGCTTTATACTCTTCATCATACGTTCCTGCTCTTTCAAACATTTCAATGTATTCTTTAACGGTATTTTGAAAATCAGTAAATGTTGGATAACTGTTATAATTTAGATTTTTAAAGCTCTTTTCTTTAGTAATACCAACTCTTTTATATGTCTCAACAGCTACACCACCTATTACGCTTAATGTTTCATCTTTTATTGTAGGATACAGATATTTAAGTACAATCTTTATATCCTCAACAACATTGTAGATTGCAAGTTCAGTATCATACATATCTACTTCTTCATCTTCATCACATGAAATTGGTTTTAAATCAAAAATATTGATACGAGCGTTTTTAGTTCCCATATTGAAATAAGAACCATTAGCCCTTAAAATCATATTCCTGTTTTTATTTTCTGGATCAATCCATATGATCTTTCTCTTATGCAACATATGTTGCATCTGAATAAATGATAATGCTGTTGTTTTTCCTGATCCAGTTGTTCCTACAAGAACCATATTTCCACTTAATCTATTATCGGCTTTAGCAAGAGCAAAATCATTTTCATAAATGAACTGGTCAAACATGATCTTTCCGCCATTATACTGCTCACAGCCTAGCAGAACACCTTGCGGATCATCTAATGTATCAAATATAAACGGATACATTGCAGCCAGATTTAAAGATGGCAACAAAACACCAATGTTATTTTTCATTTCCTTAGAAAAATTATCATTGTGAAACCACATCGAGGTTCTTTTATAAAGTTTTTCTTGAATACCCATCAGACATTGAAGCTGCCATCCTTGCATCATCAACTGCATTTTTAAGTTCTGATAGGAATCATTCAACTGTTGTAAGGTATCCCCCTGAACAAGAATATTGATAACAATATTATATGTTCTGTCATTTCTTGCAACCAAGTTGTTAACCATTGTATCCATTGCCTGCATCTTTTGTTGGATATCTGCTCTAATTGTCATATCCGTTGTTTCGTTATATCTTTTTCTTAAACGATTGACTTCACCTTTAATCATATTAGGAATATTTTCACTTGTCTGTTCTACCATCATCCCAACTTTGATATTAGGATTTGATGATAAGACTGCCAATATCCCTGCATAATAATTCTTTGGTGTATTCATCACAGTTGCTACCTTTACGTACTTATCTCCCATCTGAAGATAGTTTCTGTTGACAGCAAACCCTTTAGGAGCAACTTTAGATTTCATTGATCTAATTTGTAATTTATTCATCTTGACCTCCCAGTTTAATCTTTTGATCCTTCATATCAAAGAGATCATATCCTTTAAGAACTGAAAAATAATATTCATCAATTGTAGGATTATCAAAATCAAAAGCAATCATTTTTTTAAAATCATCCTCATCAATTTTTGAAATTCTAAGTCTAGTATCATTCATATATCTGACGAGATCACTGTAGACCTTATCTATTTTCCTTTCAGTTTCCATTACTATAAAATAAAATGAAATTTCTTTATAATTTTCCTGAAACCATTGATGATAATAAAGAAACATGCTTGCTAAATCTTTGATTGAATCATCTTCTTCATATCTCATCTTGTTCATCAGGTTATGATTTTGTTTGGAAAGATTAGGAGTTTCATAAACAAATCGCCAATAGAATTTAAAGTCCATTCTATTGAATGCCTGACATAATGATTGAACAACGTTAAAATTATCATTTGCATCAAGCATGTGTATATTCAATGGATGAACCTTTACTCCTTTAACGATATATTTGTCACTTCCATCTTTTACAACACAATGATCACCTTCAATTTCTTCAATGTCCAACCAATCCAAAGATGATTTCATTTCCTTAACACGTTGTTTGTGTTTCTTCATTTCTTTTCTAGATATCTTTTTCTTCCCAGGAATACCTTCTTTCACCTGTTTCTTCTCTGTTCTTTTCTTCATCATAGTGAATCACCCCCTCGAATGGATATACCTTTTGAGCAATCAAGTAATCATACATTTCTAATAGAAATCCAAGCATATTGTGATATGCTGGAAAACTTATTGTAATAAACCACGCTACCATTCCAATAAATAAAAAAAGCGCCATCCCGAAATAACGCCCTATACCTTCTAATGTGAAGACACTCAACAAAATGCCTCCAATTGCAATAAATACACCTACACCAATAATAATAAGATCACTTACTTTATATGACCCAACAATCAGTTTCCCTCGTTTAAAGTTAGCGGGAGCTGTATATACTTCTTCTTTCATTTCAATCTCCTTCTTCCAAAAATAAACAAGATGGAACAAGTTCCATGCTATCGTCTTCTTCCATACATTCCAAAATTTGCCATACTTTGCATCGAAGCAGCCTTTGATGTAAAGAAATTTCCTACATTATTTATACTGTTAGCAAAATTTCCAGTTGCATTCTTTGTATTCATGTTACTTGCACGACTGACCGCAAAGGCTTCACGTCCAGTCATACCTCCTGCACGATTGTATCTGATTGTACTTCCTCCAGCTTTTTCAACTGCATTTCCTAATTGAGAACGTGACATACTCTGTGCATTTTCAATACCTAAACTTTGAGCGTAGGCAACCTGTCCAATCGAAGGTGTCATACCATTACCTTCTTTTCCTAGAAGACCTGTAACAGTCTGACTTCCTCCAAAATCACCTACAGAAGAATTCAAATCACTTTGAGCCATATCATTTGCATCCAATCTTAAAGAATCAGCATAATCCATTTGATCTCCTGTTAGTGGCACATCATTTCCCATAGCGCTGAAAGCACTCAATGAACCACCAGCATTTGCAACTGCATCAGCCATTTCTCCTCTGGTCATTCCTTGCCCATTGATTCCTAAAGATTTAGCATAATCAGCCTGTGCCTTATTTGGGCTTAGTTCATTGATTGGTTTTCCACCGCTAGAACCGCCAAATCCATCTGAACCGCCTTTTCCAGCATCAAATCCCATTTTGGCTGCTGCTCCAGCAAGCCTTCCGCCAGAAAGTTTGTTTGCACCAGAAACTGCTGCACTTCCAAACGCACCTGCTCCTGAAATAGTTTTTGCAACTCCTGAAATACCTGCACCAATGACACCAGCACCAACAGCACCTGACATTGCTCCAACCATCATTAATGATTGAACCTGTTGAAGTGTATTGGCTGCCGACATATCAGCACCACCAATGATTGCAGCGATCCCTGAAGGTGTTGCATAGATTGCTAAAAGCCCACCTAGAACAAACCCTATCTTTGCAATAGAACCTGCTATAGAAGTTGTACCTAAAACAGAATCAAGTGTACTACTTCCAATAAATGCAAATAATATCATCATAGAATACAGCTGAAAGAAATTACTTATCAGATCAGCAAGAATATATTTAGTCCATGTTGAAAATGTCTGATTCCCTGGTTCAATTAGAGCAGATACCGCATAAGGGGCTAAGAAAATCTTAACTATTAAAGATACCTCTCTTTGCGCCATTTGAAGAATAATAGGTATAAACAGAAATGCTATTCCAACTGTTGTAAATAATCCAAAAAATAAAGACGACCAGGAAGGATACATGTAATAAACCTTATCAACTTGTCCAGCTAAACCGAACGTTACTGTATCGACAAAATATTCTAACAGGTTTCCATCCTCAACACCTTCATTGATATCTATGTTGTCTATATTGCCTGTTACCCAATACGTTTTATTGTATTTATCATCATTTGCCTGTGTGTGCATTTTCTTATAAGCAGAATAAGCTTCATTTATTTGAGCATCCGTCAGTTGAGAACCTGGTATATTTGTATTCGGCAAATAACTAGCTACCGTAGTTGCGCTTTGCATTTTTATATATTTTTTAAATTCTTTCTTTGACATTATTGAACTGTCTGCATTTTGTTTCTGTTCCAAAATATAATTCTTCATTGTCTTTACGGTAGATTCTCCACTTTCAAGATTCATTGACGAAGTGTCAACAAGAAGCGTACTCAATTTACCTCCATCTTTTACATCTTTATCACCAGTAAAATATTCAATATGGCTTACAAACGTATTGACCATGCCCGTAAGCTGTTTAGTAACTAAAGGTACTCCCGACATGATCATGATTGCCAAAGCTATTTTTACTATAAAAGCTCCAGGTTCAAGCTTTTGCATCTTTTCATCATCAAGAAAAGCCTGAATGATAATCTTCATGATTCTAAATATTAAGAACATGGCAAAAAATATCGCTATTCCTGCAAACAGATCCCATATGAATTTGAATCCACTATTATTGAAATCTAAACCACAAATAAGTTTGGCAGCCGACCATAGAACATCAATAACATGAAGTAGCATTGACATAACACCCCAAATGATTGATCTCAATGCCTCTGTTATATCCATTGATTTTCACCTCCTTCGTTTTTATTAAATAATTAATATGACACTTCTCCAACACCAAGAGCTTTGAGAATTGCCATGGTCATTTCACCAACAATTAAGATAATGATTGCTCTTTTAATTTTTGAAGCAGGATTATGGTGTTGCTGTTCTTCTTCTGTTGAAGTAAAGTATTTGATTGCCACTCTTAACATATAAAAGATACAGCATCCTGGTAATGCCCAAAGACCAATATTTATACCAACTCTGATATAAGGCGCAGCCAAATCTTTTAATCCCTGTTCATCTGGTTTAACGTCAGCAAAAACATTTTGAACATTCAATAACATAATTGTTAGAGATACAGCAAACATCCCTGCTTTCATTTTAATTTTTTCTATTAAGTGTTTTGCTTTACTCATTTAATTCATCCTTTCTAATAGCAAAAAGGACAATCTTTCGATTGCCCTGAATGGATGGAACTAGTTCCATCTTAAAATTCATTTTTATTAAGCTCTTCTTCATTGATTTCCACAGGTTCACTTTCAACTCGAGGAGCTGTTTTATATAGTCTGAAACCTGTAACGATTACAAATGTACGTTCCTGTTCGTTATAAGTTTCATTTTTCAAACGTCCTTTGACCTCAATCAACATACCTTTTCTGGCATTATTTACAAACCGTTTTGCTAAATTACCCCACGCTTTACAATGAATCCAGTCTGTATACTGTTCTTCTGTCGTTTTACTGTAGTAACTGCTTGCCACATCAAAATAACACTTGCAGTTGTCAGTTTCAGGATCACCTCTCAACTGTAGATGTTCCAATTTCCCAAGTCTTCCGCTTAAAATTACTTCATTAAACATATCTTTCACCTCCTGATTCATCATGGAACAAGTTCCATCCTTTATTTTTTTAAAATAAAAAGGATTGAAAGCTAAAAGCTTCCAATCCTAAACAACTATATTTCTATTAGGCATGTTTTTTACGGAAATAAACCATACCAAATACAACAACAGCTAAACCAGCCAACATCATATAATATTCATAATGTGAATTGTCACCTGTTTTAACTTTCTTTACAGGAAGTAATTCATCATACATAACAACTTTTTGAACGACTGTTCCATTGTTATCAATAGTGAAATTGATACTTTCAGCAGTTTTGTAGTTTTTAGGTGCGATTTCTTCGATTAATGTATATGTTTTTCCAATAGTCAAGTTTTCAATCATATGAGGTTCTTTACCTGAAATCCAACTATCTACGACATTACCATCAGAATCTTTAACAGTTAATTTAGCACCTTCAAGTTCTTTTTTAGTAGTAATATCTTGTTTTGAAATTTCTACATTGTCAGTACGTTTGATATTGACAGTTTGATCTTCATCATCCTTATCTTCATGTTTAGCAATTTCATTACCATCTTCATTGAATAATTTTTCAAATACGACTAAAGAACCACCTGTGAAATCTTTAACGTCAAATTCAAAAGTAACATCTACAGTACCATCTTCAGTTTCAGGAATGAATTTTTGAGTAGCAGTAACTTCTTTGTCATCTACTTTAAATACTTTTCCATCTTTGGTATGAAGAACACCAGTTAAAGAATATTCCTTACCTACAGTCAATCCTTCATAAGAAACGGTATCAGTTAATTTGATTTTAGTTTCTTTATTGTTATCAACTGTAATTTCTTTATTGTTTTCTACATTAGCTGAAGTATGAATATCAATAATATTGACAGTTTGATCTTCATCTTCAATGTCGCTATGACTAGCTAACAATCTGTCTTTTTCATACATATCTTCAAAAACAACGATTTTCTTTTTAGAAAGACCTGTACCTTTGAATGTAAATTCTACATCAACAGACCCAATTCTATCTTCAGCGGTAAATGTAGTTTCAGCAGTAACTTCTTTTCCATCGACTAATAAAGGTTGATTAGTTTCTTTATCCATCAATACACCTTTTACAGTATATTCTTTTCCTTTGACTAATCCTTTGTAAGAAACCTTATCTTTAATTGTGATTGTTTCTTGTTCTTGTGCTTCATGGTTGTCATCAGAAGTTGCTGTTGTATGAATTTCAACTTTTTCATTCGTCATTGATTTATCTACTGTATATACTTTAGTAGTTGTATCTTTTTGGCTGAATTCAAATACAACAGGAGTATCATCAGTAGCATATCCATCTAATGGTTTTGTTTCAACCATTGTATAAACAGTTTTACCTTCAGCATTGATTGGTAAATCAGCAATATTGATTTCTCCATTTTCATCAGTTGTATATTCACCGATGACTTCATTTTCGTGATAAATAATTGAACCATCAGCATCATCAATTACATCTTGATTAGCTGTTAATTTGAATCCTACATCTTTCAATGTCTTTTTTGTATCATAATCTTTTTTGATTAATTTGATTGAACCTGTAGGTTGTTCGTTGTTGATAACGATTTCTACTACATTATCTCCATCATCATCTTTAGTAAGATCAACTTCATTTAAAATGCTGAATTCTACAGGAGCATCTAAATCCAAGAATCCTTTTGGAGTTTTGATTTCAGTAATTTCATATTCACCTTTAGATAATTTTAAAGGAGTTGTCACACTTCCTTCTTCATCATCTGAAGATGAGTATTCATTTTTAACGACTACTTGATTTTTACTGTTAGTTGTAAATACAGAATATTTAGTTTTTCCGACTTTTTGAGTTACATACTCATCAGTTTCTTTATTTTTGATTTTGAATGATGCACTGTTTAAAGATACTGTCTTACCAGTTTTAGCATCTTTTTTGACTAATTTGACATAGGCAGTAGTAATGTCATTGTTCAATATGATATTGTCAGTTTCTTTACTGATTTCATAAATCAAATCAGGGCATGTAACATATCCATCAGGAGTTTTTGTTTCTCTGATAATGTATTTTCCATATGGTAAGTTAGTTGTAGTTGCATATCCTTTTTTACCGTTTGAATTATTGGCTGTTGTAATAACATCATAAGTACTTGCGTTATCCCAACCTTTTTCATTGACTTCACTTTGAAGTTTCAATGTAAATTCAGCACCATTCAATCCTTCAACCAATCCACTTTGGTGATTATCTTGACCAATACCTAGTTTTTGGATTTCAACATTTCCAAAATCCAACCAGTCAACTGAATAATATAATTGTCTTCCATCAGGATCTACTTCCCAAGAACCTTCTGTTTGTGTCCCTGAACCGCCATCTTTAATCGCTAGAGCTGTAAAACGATCACATCCGGCACCAGCAACATTTCCACTTTGGTAATCACTGATATTTTTATTAGGTGCAGTCAAATAAAAACTTTGTCCTGCGTTTAAAGTATATGTTCCACCTGTTTGTGTTTCAGAAGTAGTAACATTATGCAATGTTACTTCATCTTGCAATGTTAAGTTTGCCTGAGCATTATTTCCTTCAAGTGTAACTGTATTTGTATATTGTATTCTATTAGCTGGATCATAAGATGCAGTTAATTTTGCAATGAATCCATTACTATCGATACTTGGATTCCATTTAGCATAGCCAATATCAGGCTGAGACATGATCCAGTTATAACCCCATAAGATATTGTCACCATATCCGCTTACTCCGTCGGCATTAGGCCATTTTTTATTGAAATCGTTTAGGTTTAATCCCATTAGATCTCCACTGTAGGCATAAGATAACCAGATATGTGTAAATAAATAAGCACCGTCATCGAAATTACCATGCTTATCTCCAAAATCATCAGGAACACAGGCATTCAATTCTTTAGTATACATATCCTTTACTGTTTGATTGTAACCAGGTCCTCCAAATCCATAATAAAGTAATTTTCTGACTGCTTCATTATTTTCAATGACTTCAGCTGGATAATTTCCTGCTGAAGGGGATTTTTTACTGGCTTCTAAACAATAGGCATATTTCCCATTGTATTTTGTCATTACAGTTGACCATTGTTTAGTAGAGCCAATTTTTTTAGACCACCACCAAGGATAATTTATTTCTTTAATTCGTGTAAATTCATGAGGAATTGTATTATCCCAAGCTTCTACTGAAGTAGTGTTTCCTGCAGAAAAACACATGGAGAATATCATTCCAATCACGATGAACACTTTTGTTAGTTTATTAAATTTATTAAACCATTTGTTCATATTCTCTATCTCCTATAATTATATTTAAAATATACGTATATTTTCTTAATGCAAGTTTGAACATTAAGTTACTTCTGTGATACAGGCTTTATATTTGACGAATCAAACAACCTTTGACAATAAAAAAAGACAATCCGTAGATTGTCTATGGGTGAAACACCCATTTGAATATGTAGTTTTTCATTTCAATTTCTCCTTTCAGTATAGAAAAAGACAATCTTTTGATTGCCTTTTGTAATTTTATTCCCAATGCTGACTAGAACCATAATGATAGCTAGGATGTCTAATATTAAATCCTTCGTATTCATCAGTACAAGGTGTATTATTAAATTTATTTTTAGTATCACTTAATGATACAGTAGATTCAACATGTTTTCCACAAACATAACATTCATACCAATAAGTTGTTTTCAAAACTTTTGAAGGTTGAGATGGTGTGCTTGAATTACCACTCGAAGATCCTGATGAACTTCCACCTGTATTTCCACCACTAGATGGTTTACTGGAAGAACTTCCTGTACTGTGTGAACCACCATTGCTATTACTTGTTGAACCAGATGTATTGCTCTTGTTTGAACTATTGCTGGAACTATTTCTATTAGAAGTTGTTGTGTTATTTTTAGGTTTACTTACAACAACTGTTTTCTTTTGACCAGTTGTTGGATCAGTTTGTACTTCTGTAGTAGTTTCAGTATTTTCATCTGTTGATGGTTCAACAACTGTCACTTTAAATTCTTTTTCAGTTTTATTTTTATTGATATCTTCAACAGAAGCTTTTGCTGTATATTCACCAGCAGTATTGATATCAATAGAACTATAATCTATTTGGATTTCATTTAACTGTGCTAGATCAGTTGCACTCATTAATGATTTGAAATCAAAAGTAGATAGGTCAGTTCCTTTAACGACTTCCGTATTATCTGGAACATTTAGCTCTGGAGCGGTTGTATCTTTAACAGTAACTTTGACAGTTTTTGTTTCATCCTTATATTTAACTGTTACTTTATATTTTCCAACAGCTGGATAACCTTTCTGATCTTCATTTTTGATACCATTTTTAATTTTAACATTGTTTTTAAGATACTTAACATCGTCTTTATCTAGTCCTTTTGTCTTGACTAATTGATCAAATACAGGATTATATGTTTGACCGTATTCAACAGTTACAACTTCTTTTTTCAAAGATAAATCAGGAGAAGTATCTCTAGTAACATAATAAACTCCTCCAATCAGTAAAACACCAGCCACACAACCAGCAGCGATTTTTTTTGATTTTGTATTTAAATATTTTTCAATAATATTTTGATTTTTTGTTACCATATTTACACTCCTTTGAATTTTTAATCTATTTCTAAGATGGAACTAGTTCCATCGCTCTTTTCTAAATAAATAGGACTTACATAATCTATATGTAGGAAAATTATAAATGCTACTGTTTTAAATATTTGTCCTGAAGGATAATAAACTTAATATCGACAATAACATTCCATATTGATTAGTGCCTATGTTTTTTCAATCAGGACTTACATAATCAGTTACAATTCTATCCTCTTTCTATCGGAAGGGAATATTTTTTTAATAATACCAATTAACGCCTGAATTATATTCCTTAGCTGTAATGTTGGAACAAGTTCCACCTCTCAACTACAATTCTATACTATCATTTTATCACGTCTATTTTTAAAATCTATTGACTTTTTTGTGTAATTTTTTGAAATTATTTTTTAATGTATTTGCATGCTGGATATCCTGAACAAGAAATGAACTTTCCATATTTTCCGTTTCTTTCCACCAATGGTTTTCCACATTGCGGACATTTCATTTTTGTTTGAACAACTTCTTTAGATTTTACTGATTCTGTGTATTTGCAATTAGGATAGTCAGAGCAGGAATAATATTCTCCAAATTTGCCTTTTCTTAGTAAAAGGGTTTTTCCACATTTTGGGCATTTTTTATCAGTCTTCTTAGGCTGCTTTTTTTTATCCTTTTTAATATACTTGCATTCAGGATAATTGGAACAAGCTGTGAATTTACCATACTTTCCTTTTTTAATCACTAGATCAGATCCACATTCTGGACATTTCTCATCTAATTTGTTTTCATTTTGAATAGTCCATTGAATGCTTCTATTAGTATCTTTTAATACTTCAATAATATAATTTTCTATATCATTAATAAATGTATCTTCATCAAGCTTACCATTCTTTATATCAGCAATCTTTTCTTCCCATGCAACAGTCATCTGTACATCCGTTATGTTTTCTGGAACTACCTTAATAAGTTGCATTCCCCTTTCTGTAGGAATCAGTTGTTTTTTCTTTCTTTCAACATAGCCTCTAGAAATCAGCTTTTCAATAATATCTGCACGGGTTGCTCCCGTTCCAAGTCCAGTACGTTCAACGCCTTCAATTTCTTTAAAATCTTTCGATCCAGCATTTTCCATTGCAGATATAATTGTCTTATCATTAAATCGTGTTTTAGGTTTTGTTTCTTTCTTTAAAACCTCACATGTTACAGGATCAAATACATCCCCTTTTTGACAGTTGAATAAAGAAATATTTTTAACTTCTTCCATGGAACTAGTTCCATCCTCTTTTTCAAATTCCGTCCAGCCCTTTTCAACTGTTTTATTTGCTGTTCCAATAAAATCATAATCTTTAGCATTTATTGTACACGTTAAGTGTTCATATGTCATATCCTTCATCACTGCTTTTAAAGTTCTTTCAATAATAATATTAAGAACGCTACATTCCTTATCATTAAGATTTGAAACATCTGAAATATTCTTTGTTGGAATAATAGCATGGTGATCTGTAACCTTGCTATCATCAAGTACCTTGTCTACTTCAAAAGAAACATCATACTGTTTCTTTTGATTCAACAATTCTAACAGATTTAAAAAATCAGTTTTCATTGATTCATTGAGATACTTACTGTCAGTTCTTGGATATGTAATAAACTTTCCCTCATATAATTTTTGAGCAGTATCAAGCGTTTCCTTTGCGCTGATAGAAAGCTTTTCATTGCATTCTTTTTGTAGTGATCCAATATCATGAAGCAATGGTGCTTTTTTCTTCTTGATTTCTTTTTTTATATCAGTAATCATGGAACAAGTTCCATCTACTTCTTTTGATATTCTATCAGCCTCATTTTCATCTTCATATTTATCTTTGATTTCGGCAAGGATATCTTTGTATTTGAGCTGTACCTTATAATAGTAATTTTTTTTGAAACTTTTAATTTCATTTTCTCTGTCAACGATCATTCTTAATGTTGGTGTCTGAACTCGTCCAATGGATAAATAATCATCTCCATAATTACAGTATAAATTTGTAAAGTGTCTTGTAAGGTTTGCACCCACCAGCCAGTCAGCCTTTTCTCTAGCAAAAGCACTATGATATAAGCGAATGAATCTTTCATCATTACCATCCTGTAAATGTTGCAGATCTCTTTTGATATCTGCCATTGAATTGTTCCATAATCTTTGAACAGGCTTTTTGCATTTTGCATGATTGTAGACATGTCTGAAGATAAGTTCGCCTTCACGTCCAGCATCGGTTGCACAAACAACAACATCTACATCATTCCTGCTCATGAGCTTTTTGAGTATTTGAAACTGTGCTTTTACGCTTTTATCTTTTCCTACTTTTAATTTGAACTCATCAGGTATAATTGGCAAAACTTTCCAACTTTTCCATTCAGGGTTGTAATCTTTTCCATCATACAACCCTAAAAGATGACCATAGCACCAGGAACATATATATCCATTACCTTCTAAATAGCCTTCATGACTTTGATTTGCTCCTACTATGTGAGCTATTTCTTTTCCAACAGAAGGTTTTTCCGCAATAATTAACTTCATTTCTATTTCCTTTCCAGGATGGAACTAGTTCCATCCATTACTTTTTATAAAATAAACGGTATAAGTAGAATTGCAGCAATTGTAACAATCGTCATAATAAGCCATCTTACAAGTATACCAACTGGTTTGTCTGTTCCATCCATAGAAACTCTTACTCCCAATGCAAATATAAGCATAAAGAACAATGTATATAATATTAATGCAAATGTACGTATCATCCCAAAATATGGAAACTTATTATATCTTAAACATCCAAGAAGAATAATAAAACATACATTCCAAACTGGAAACAACAGTTCCATTTTAATTTTCCTCCTCAGTTTCAATTTCTTTTACTTCATCTTGTTTTTTGACATCATCCAGATCACCTTCATATAACTTAGGTGTACCATCAGAATTTGTCATCATAACAATTCCGCCAACTCTATTGACCAAATAGCAAACTCTTGTATCCCTATCAACAATAATTTCTTTCGTAGGTTCAATATAGATAGATTTATATGGCTTTTCAGATGGATCTTTAATTTCGTCATCATCATCTTCCCATTCTATACCTAACACCCTATTTGCAATACTTCTCATGGTTTGTCTTATACTTTCTATATTCCAACCAATAAGCAACAAAGCAATACTTATACATCCTAATTCAATTCCATCCATTTTTCTTTTCTCCTTTTTCTATTAATTAACTTGATTGACCATCAGGCACAGGGTGAAAAATACAATTCAGATAATTCCAAAATTTTGGATAATTTTTCTGAATCTATAGGAAAAGATTTTGTAATGTATTTTGAAATCTTTTCCATTATATGTGTGCCTGTATATCTATGATTGAAGCGCCATTCCTGTTCGTGCAAGAAGAGTGGCAACGATCTTTTGGTAACACCATGATATATTCCAACAATATTATTCTTGATATTTCCCGCAATGATATCTAGCCATTTGAGTCTGTGCTCTGTTTCACTGTATACTATTTTCTCTGATTTTAATGTCAGTTCCTTTGATAAATCAGAAAATGTCGTTTTTCCATCTGTGTTCAATACTCTTTCAGTAGATATTGATGCTAGTATATATTTAGGTCCAGTTAAATAGAGAAATGTCAATAAAATGA
>OGDN01003406.1_pt1 | contig 16935 bp, 12 predicted proteins | sample 1570271 | NCBI WGS metagenome assembly OGDN01 (sample SAMEA4384481, study PRJEB24528) | human gut metagenome | reverse complement strand
ATCGGTACGGAACGTCACGAATCCCGTCGTGTAGACCGCCAGTTGCGTGGTCGTGCAGGACGTCAGGGTGACCCCGGTTCTTCTGTATTCTTCGTGTCACTGGAAGATGACCTGATGCGTCTGTTCTCTTCCGACCGTATTGCCAGCGTAATGGACAAACTCGGTTTCCAGGAAGGCGAAATGATCGAGCACAAGATGATCTCCAACTCTATCGAACGTGCACAGAAGAAGGTGGAAGAAAACAACTTCGGTATCCGTAAACGTCTGTTGGAATACGATGACGTGATGAACAAGCAACGTACCGTTGTTTACACCAAACGCCGCCACGCTCTGATGGGCGAACGTATCGGTATGGATATCGTAAATATGATCTGGGACCGTTGCGCGAATGCAATCGAGAATAACGACTACGAAGGCTGTCAGATGGAACTGCTCCAGACATTGGCTATGGAAACTCCGTTCACTGAAGAAGAATTCCGCAATGAAAAGAAGGATACTCTGGCAGAAAAGACATTCAACATTGCCATGGAGAACTTCAAACGCAAAACGGAACGTCTGGCACAAATCGCTAATCCGGTCATCAAGCAGGTATACGAAAACCAGGGACATATGTACGAAAACATTCTGATTCCTATCACAGACGGAAAACGGATGTACAATATCTCTTGTAATCTGAAAGCTGCTTACGAGTCCGAATCAAAAGAAGTGGTGAAATCGTTCGAAAAATCAATCCTGCTGCACGTTATCGACGAAGCATGGAAAGAAAACCTGCGTGAACTCGATGAGTTGAAACACTCTGTACAGAACGCAAGCTACGAACAGAAAGACCCGCTGTTGATCTACAAGCTGGAATCCGTAACGTTGTTTGACGCTATGGTGAACAAGATCAACAACCAGACTATCTCTATTCTGATGCGTGGACAGATCCCTGTACAGGAAGCTCCGGCAGACGAGCAACAGGCCCCACGCCGTGTAGAAGTACGTCAGGCAGCTCCCGAACAGCGTCAGGATATGAGCAAGTATCGTGAGCAGAAGCAAGATCTGAGCGATCCGAACCAACAGGCTGCTGCCAGTCAGGATACTCGCGAGCAACAAAGACGCGAACCGATCCGTGCGGAAAAGACAGTAGGACGTAATGATCCTTGTCCATGCGGAAGCGGTAAGAAGTATAAAAACTGCCACGGACAGAATGCTTGACAGCAGTCCGGTGTAAGATTATAATCTAAAAGAAAGCCTCAAACGGTTAAAAACTGTTTGAGGCTTTCTTTTATTCATCCAAAATACTACTTTTGCTTAAACTACTAAAGATATCAAGACTATGGCAAAATTCTATTCACTGGCATTGGTTTCTCTGCTATTGTTAGCGCTCGGCAGCTGCCAGAGCCTGGAGCAGATTTCTATTGACTACATGCAGCCCGGAGACATGACTTTTCCTTCTCAGCTCCGCAAAGTGGCTATCGTGAATAACACCAGCACCGAACCGGATAACAAGCTGATCACACAAACCGAAAAGCCAAAGGAAAATGTCCCCGAAATCAGTCATGCCACAGCCTATGCGAATGGCAATGTTAAGATTGCAGCCGAATCACTGGCTGAAGAAATCGCTCATCAGAACTATTTCGATGTAGTGGTGATCTGTGATTCCGCCTTACGGGCTAATGATAAGTTTCCACGCGAAAGTACGTTGAGTCAGGAGGAAGTCCAACAGTTGGCATCAGACTTGGGAGTGGACTGTATCATCGCCATGGAGAACCTGCAATTCAAAGCGACTAAAACGGTGCGTTACATCCGTGATTTTAACTGCTATCTGGGTACAGTGGATGTAAAAGCCTACCCGACGGTCAAAGTATATCTGCCTTCGCGCAGCAAACCGATGACTACGCTGCATCCGACCGACAGTATCTTCTGGGAAGAATATGGAGAAACGGTAACAGAAACATTTGCACACATGATTCCGGACGCGCAGATGTTGCGGGAAGCTTCTGAATTTGCAGGGACTATTCCCGTCAAACAACTGCTGCCTCTCTGGAAGACGAGCAAACGATACCTGTACACGGGCGGTTCGGTGCAGATGCGTGACGCAGCCATCTTTGTACGCGAAAACTCATGGGACAGAGCTTATGAGCTCTGGAAACAGGTGTACGACGGAACCAAGAAGGACAAAAAAAAGATGAAAGCCGCACTTAACATCGCAGTATATTACGAGATGAAGGACAGCCTCGCACAGGCAGAAGAATGGGCAGTCAAAGCACAGCAACTTGCTCAAAAAGTAGACAAGAAAAACATTGCCGAAAATGCTACGTATGCTACCATCGATGATGTGCCGAATTACTATATCACAACCCTTTATGCAAACGAATTGAAGGAGCGTAACAGCCAATTACCCAAGCTAAAAATGCAAATGGAACGATTTAATGATGATTTTTAAGGAAATCATGCATTGAATCTTATTTTTTTTATACCTTTGAGGTAACAAAAAGGAAGAACCTATGAAACTGAGCCAACAATCTCTATCTACCATCGAATCGGCTATCCAAAAGGCAGTCGGTAAATATGTATGTGGCTGCGACCAGACAGCCGTAACCGATATTCATTTACAACCGGACCAAACATCGGGACAACTCACTATTTTTAACGACGATGATGAGGAACTGGCAAATGTGATGATTGAAGAGTGGGCGACTTACGATGGGGATGATTTCATGGAGAATGTGGAGCCAAGCCTGAAAAGTATCCTTTGCCGAATGAAAGAGGCGGGCGACTTTGAAAAAATAACGATACTGAAACCGTATTCATTCGTATTGGTAGATGAAGACAAGGAAACTGTTGCCGAATTGTTGTTGGTAGATGACGATACATTGCTTGTGGATGACGAACTGCTGAAAGGACTGGATAAAGAACTGGACGAGTTTCTGAAAAATTTGTTGGAGAAATAAATATGTTCGATTGTCCGGCATGGCCTTGCTGAAGCAATTATCATTTATAAAAAGAATAATCGGAAGTAAAAGGTATTCCCCTGTTTACTTCCGATTATTCTTTTTCGTTTTATATGATTCGTACAAACCCAAGTTTCCCTATCAGGAGTGACTAAAAAGTCGGTAGTACCTTAAATCTCCTCCTTCTGGAAGGAGGAGTACCCGTAGGGGGAGGTGGTAGGTGAACACACAAAACTTTCATTTTCAATCAAATAGAAATGAACATTATTTATCCTACCACCTCGGTCTTCGACCACTCCTCCTTCCCGAAGGAGGAGAATTAAAATACTATCGACTTTTAGTCACTCCCATTTAGTCACTACCGACTTTTTAGTCAGCCCTCTAGCTGAAAGCCGGGGCAGTGTAGGTAGATAAATTACTTTGCTTCAATCGCTGTCCGATAAACAGATTTTGCCGTTTCAATTACATTTTGTAACTTATGATCTGATGAATCAGCTGTTTTGTTTTTCTCCGCCCATGCTTTCTCCATGCCATAGAAATTAATCGGTTCTTCCGCTGATTCACCAAGTTTGCCGTCCAGTTCCTGCTGTTTCTGTTCAAAGAAGGTCTTCCAACGTTGATAGTACAAGTCTTTCAAAAGGCCACTCCATTCCCGATGGGAATAATCATGCAGACCTCCTTGATTGGCGGCTATACTGTCACCCCAAACGGTGATCAGTGCAGAAGCATTCCATTCATAAAGCTTCTTTTCTTCTTCTGTAGTTCCCAAAGAACGGGCAGCAGATAACCATGAAGATACAGAGAACTCTTTTCGGGTGGACAGTAAACTGTCTTGAGATAATATCAATCCTAAAAATTGTTGTGTCTGCTTTCTGAAGCTGTCCTTGTCTTTCCGGTCATAACTTTGGGAGATTTCTCCAAGCAATACATTCGCTTTATCTGCCAGACTCTGACGTACGATGTCCACCAGATCATATTCAAAGTTATTATTCCCTTTATACCGGTCTGCGACAGAAAGTAGTAGCTGGGCTGCTTTCGCTGTTGAGTCAGATGAATAGAATAACTTGGCATATCCCCAAGTTGATGTTCTGTCCAAATGAAATCCCGGACGGGCACATAACAGAGATTCAACTGTACCTTCTCCCTGATAATTCTTCGGAGCATTATAAACAGTATGCTCCAACGCACGCCACGCTTCTGTTACTTCCGGCGACAAATCATCTCCATAACGCGCCTTCAGATATCCTTGCAACCATGTATCCGGTGAGAATCGTTCTTCCCGCCAAGGAAGCTCATACAGCAATTCAAACATCATCGGATTGTTCTCTATTCCTTCCGGGGTAGCCCCTACTCCACGCAATGTCTTCCCATTGGCATGTGCACAAGCATTGTAATATCCATTCACCAACTGTTCCATCCGTCCATGCAGACCGACGTTACCGCCGAAGTTGAGCAGCATACAATAAAGCCAGTCATGTTTTCCAAAGCCTTTCTCCCGATACCACATCGACTCCGGATCTCCCCATTGCGGAAGTTTTTCACTATAGAGGTCAAGTACCAGCAGGTCACCGGGATTCAACGTGCCGATCATCGCTTCACGGGGATTCGCCTGCCATGCCTGCATCACCCATACTGCTTCCGGATTTGCCTTCTTCATGGCACCCATAATAGAAGTTCCCGCTTTCGCCAAGTCTACTCCCTCTGTATTCCCTCCCTCATGAAACGGGTCCATACTGTAATATTTAGCTTTTCCATAAAGTTTCTCCAACTCCTCATAATACATCGCAGCAAAAGAATCGAAATGTTCATCTTCCGTAGAGAGAAAAGCCGGACGCGGGAAACCACACCATTTGCCGGGATCGGCAATCTGATATCCCAGCTTCTCACCGATATTCCGGGGAACCATCCCGGCATATCCCGGGAATACGGGTTCAATACCCAGTTCCCTCATTCGGGTAATAATCTTCTTTTGAAGTGCTTCCTGCTGCCGATACCAACTGTCAGGATTAGGACCGCCCCATCCTTCCAGATTATTCATCTGCCACCAAGCCATAAAAGCCGGTCCGGAAATAAACTCATTTATCTCCTCCGTCGTATATCCGATACGCTTCAGAAGATTATACCAGACAACTTCCATCCCGGTAATACTCAAAGGCATATTGATGCCATGCAGCGCCATCCAGTCTATCTCCTTCTCCCAACGTTCCCAATCCCAGAAAGCCATAGAATAGGAATAGGTACAATAATTCAGGTAATACCGGTTCCGCATAGCTGTCTCCTGCCGGATTTTCTCTTGAGGAAGAGGCAGGACTTCCGGCAGTTTCTGTGAAGGGTTATTCCAGGAAAGATGGATACCGGCCACGTATTTCAGATACCAATTCAGCCCCGTAGCCAGAGAAAGATCAGAGTTTCCGGTTATCAGGACTTTTCCATCCTTGGAGTCTATCTCAAAATAGTCTGTTTCCGGATGCGAATGATCAGAAACAAACCGGAAAAGGATTTGACCTTTCGACGTATTCTCCGTCACACGTGCTGCCAATGAATCGATTGGAGCAGAACCGGATTGACAACTTGTATGCATAATAACCAAACCGAATAATAAGAGCAATAAAAGGCGTACGTTCATAGTCATTATTTTTTAAGATTCTTCAAATGTGTTTGAGCCCCTAAATATATCTCAAATTTCCGATTACAGAAAATAAAAGTTTATTTCTTTTGTACTTACATACTAAATAGCCGGAAAATGTGAAAAGCCGGAAAAACATCCTCTAAAGAATACAAAGGAAAGAGAATCAGCACCAATCTATTCTTTCCGATAAGGCAGTGTAAACCAGAAAGTAGAGCCTTTGCCTTCTTCCGATTCAACTCCAATGGCTCCTCCTACCCGATCGATAATCATTTGACAAATGGAAAGTCCCAAACCTGTTCCCTGAACAAACGGATTGTATTTCACAAATCGCTCGAATACGTGTTCGCATTGTTCGGCTGACATACCACAGCCCGTATCTGATACATAAAAATAAATAGTATCCGCATCTTTCAGACGATATCCCATTCTAATGGAACCCGTCTGAGTGAATTTGATAGCATTGATCACAAAGTTAGAAATCAGCTGTAGCAGACGATTCTTATCGATATAGAGGGTACATTCCGGCAAATGTTCGGTAAAGGCAAGAGTGACGGCATTCTTTTTCAACCGAAGTTTCATGCTCTGTTCGATTTCCTCCATCGCCTGGTTCACGTCTGTCAATGACGGACAGAAATCAAAAGTACCTGCTTCGATTTTGGACATATCCAGAATGTCATTAATCAGTTGAAGGAGTAAGTCTGTATTCGTTTCGATGATGTCCGCATATTCACGCATCTCTTTATGGTCCTCTATATCCAGCAACATATTGGAAAAGCCGACAATCGCATTTAACGGAGTACGGATTTCATGGCTCATATTAGCCAGGAAGGCGGATTTCAACTGATTGGCCTGTTCCGTTTTCTCCATAGCTTCGCTCAGGCGGGTGTATGCTTTGCGGAGAATACGTATATAGTAGGCAATGGCAGCTCCTAAAACCAGAAGAAATACCAAACAGAAAAGGATTTCAACACGGTATTGCTGAAAGAAACTTTGAGGCTCGTTCACATAGACAGCACGTTCGGGATAGCGATCATAAGGAACATTGTAGGATTCCAGTACCGGATAGCATAGATAGGCACTTGCCTTCCCGCCTATACCGCCGGGAATATCCCCTGCCTGTTCCCCATGCAGAATACGGTCAAGAATCTCAAGCAATGAATCTCCGAAGGATTCCGCTGAGACATAATATCCTCCCGCAAAGGTATTCTTGGACAAATCTTCGGAAGAAAGCAGAAACAGAGGGGAAGAGGTAAAATTGGTGATGATCTCCTGAATATGGTCAAAAAGATAGTTATTATCCTCTTTATTATGCGATTCGAACCAGGAATAGTAAATAATTCCGGTATTCGCTTTGTAGCTGCGCAAAGTATCCAACAGCATCTCTGTTGATAAATGAGTGGTAGAAAGTAACTCTAAAGGCAAGTTAGGAAAGTGCTCTTCGACCGCTTCCGCCACGTCTCTCCGGGTTTCTTCACTGATATACCGGTCGTCGGAGATAAATGCCAGACGATCCATATCGGGAATCAGGCTATACATCAGTTCGACAGTTTCCTTCACATAATAATGTTGTTTCAGTGTGGTGAGGTTATAGCCCTTTCTCCATTCTTGGGCGGGGACACTGTTCGTTTCGTTCAATGGGGCATGGGACAACAGGATTTCCAATGTGGCGGGTAAATGGTCACGGGCATTCGTTACGATCACCGGAACATCTTTCCACACATCATCAAACAGTTCGCGGCAGACAATCCAACCCGGATCACCAATGATCACTATGGCAGAAGGAGGGTCCGGATACTTCTGGCGCAGATGCTCGACAACGGCATTAACTTCCATTGTATCCTGCAAAGCGGGGACAGACAGCGACTCTGCCTTAACGGTTATTCCACGTTCCTGAAGCACATCGTGCACATACCAATAAAAGTTTTTTGCCCAGGGAAGATTGAAGTTGATGGAGTTCAGGACTAATATTTCTTTATCTGATTTCCCGTTACCTGCCAATGCAGGAAAAAGAAGTCCTCCGAGAAGAAGAAAGGACCAACAGATTAAGCACATTCGCAATACTTGCTTCATTTTGTTGTGTGATTAAAAGAGTGGAAGCAAAGATAGATATTATTTTCTATCTTCAAAGAAGAAAGGCATCCCAAATCATCGGGATGCCTTCTTATTATATAAATATATGTATCAGACGATTATGCTTTCTTCAGCGCTGCAATGCTTTCCTTCAAGGAGCTGATGATACTTTCCGCATCGGCTTGTTTCTTACGTTCCATTTCAAGCACGGCTGCCGGAGCGTTATTGACAAACTTTTCATTGCTGAGTTTCTTCAATACTCCCTGCAAGAATCCTTCTTTATGTTTCAGTTCAGCTTCCATACGGGCGATTTCCGCTTCAACATCGATCATATTGCCCAATGGCACTGCATATTCGGTAGTTCCTACCATAAAGGATGAAGCACCTTCTGCTTTGCTCTCTACCACAGTGATAGAAGAGAGGTTACACATCTTCTGAATGACCGCATTGAACTCTGCAACCGGATTTTCACCCAATACCTGCAGGTCAAGCGCTTCTTTCTGTGCGATATTCTTTTGAAGACGGATGCTGCGGATATTGCTGATGACACCCTTCACTACTTCAAACTGTGCAATGTCATTTCTATCAACGTAGGTATCCATGCTTAAAGCACTCACCATCAGGCTTTCTCCTTCTTCTGCATTGCGCTCATACATTTGCTGCCACAACTCTTCTGTGATGAACGGCATAAACGGATGGAGCAGATGCAGCAAGTTATCCAAGAAGCAGAGAGTGGCACTATAGGTAGCACGGTCGATTCCCTGTCCGTAAGCCGGCTTGATCATTTCCAGATACCAAGAAGAGAATTCATCCCAGAATAACTTATAAACAGCCATCAATGCTTCGCTCAGACGGTATTTGCCGAACAAATCCGCTACTTCGGCAGCTACTTCATTCTGTTTGGATTCAAACCAGTGAACAGCCAGTTTCGCAGCATCCGGAGCCTGCAGATTTTCATCAACCGTCCATCCTTTAATCAGGCGGAAAGCGTTCCATATCTTGCTGCAGAAGTTACGTCCCTGCTCACATAGAGCATCATCAAACAGGATGTCGTTTCCGGCAGGAGCTGCCAGCATCATTCCCATACGGACACCGTCGGCACCATACTTTTCGATCAGTTCCAACGGATCGGGAGAGTTACCAAGTGACTTGGACATCTTGCGTCCCAGTTTGTCACGAACAATACCGGTAAAGTAGACGTTCTTGAACGGCATCTTTCCTTCATATTCGTAGCCTGCCATAATCATACGGGCTACCCAGAAGAAGATGATGTCCGGCCCTGTCACCAAGTCGCTCGTCGGGTAGTAGTAACTGATTTCCTCATTACCGGGATTGTTGATTCCGTCAAACAAGGAGATAGGCCACAACCAGGAAGAGAACCAGGTATCCAGACAGTCTTCGTCCTGACGAAGGTCTTCCATCGTCAATGCGGCGTTTCCTGTTTTTTCTTTCGCTTTCGCCAATGCCTCTTCGGGAGTAGCAGCTACTACATAACCACCTTCCGGCAGGAAGTAAGCCGGAATACGGTGTCCCCACCACAACTGACGGCTGATGCACCAGTCTTTGATGTTCTCCATCCAGTGACGGTAGGTATTCTTATATTTAGCAGGATAGAACTTCAGATCGTCGTTCATTACCGGTGGCAACGCCATATCTGCAAAATGCTGCATCTTGAGGAACCACTGCATAGACAGCTTCGGTTCGATTACCACATTCGTACGTTCGGAATAGCCTACTTTGTTGGTGTATGCTTCTGTCTTGTCCAGCAATCCGGCTGCTTCGAGATCCTTCTCTATTTGCTTGCGGACGTCGAAACGGTCCATGCCTACGTACAGTCCGGCAGCTTCGCTCAAGGTTCCGTTATCGTTGAAGATGTCGATACTAGGCAGGTTATACTTCTCACCCAGCATATAGTCATTCACGTCGTGAGCCGGAGTCACTTTCAGGCAACCGGTACCGAAATCGATATCTACATAATCGTCTTCAATGACAGGGATAGAACGGTTTACGAGCGGAACGATCACTTTCTTTCCTTTCAACCACGCATTCTTGGGGTCGTTAGGATTGATGCACATAGCCGTATCACCCATGATAGTTTCGGGACGGGTGGTTGCTACTACTGCATAGCGGCCTTCCGGATCACCTTCTACTTTATAGCGGAGGTAATACAGTTTTCCGTGCTCTTCCTTATAGATCACTTCTTCGTCAGAAAGGGCGGTCAATGCTTTCGGGTCCCAGTTTACCATACGGACACCGCGGTAGATCAATCCTTTATTGAACAGGTCCACGAAGACTTTCAACACACTTTCGCTACGTGCTTCGTCCATAGTGAAGGCTGTGCGGTCCCAGTCGCAGGATGCACCCAGTTTACGAAGTTGCTTCAGGATAATACCTCCGTGCTCTTCTGTCCAGTCCCAGGCATGCTTCAGGAATTCATCACGGGTGAGATCTGTTTTCTTGATGCCTTGGGCAGCAAGTTTATTGACTACCTTTGCTTCGGTAGCGATAGATGCGTGGTCAGTTCCCGGCACCCAGCAGGCATTCTTACCTTCCATGCGGGCACGGCGAACCAAAATATCCTGAATGGTATTATTAAGCATGTGTCCCATGTGCAACACACCGGTGACGTTAGGAGGCGGAATGACGATGGTGTAAGGTTCACGGCCATCGGGTTTCGAACTGAATAAATGGTGGTCCAGCCAATACTGGTACCACTTTCCCTCCACGTCTGCGGGATTGTACTTACTTGCTAATTCCATGTTGCTTTATGTATATGATAATGTATATTCAAAAAATAACGGCTGCAAAATTAATAATTTAAATTCAAATCTTACCACCCTCGGGGTGTTTCTGTGCCCTGAAAGATAATTTATATCCCTCATAAACAGCAATTCCATAAAATAAGGCGGACATTGATGCGATATTCTTCACCATTGTGGAAAAGATTTCTCCATAATCGACTCCTGTCAGAACTTCGACAAATGTCATATCATACTCCTTCGCAACAAAGCCTATGATGGAAAAGAAATCACCTAAAACACAACTGAGCAATGCCAATGCCGCTCCCAAAATACCGAAGACGGGACGTATCCCCTTCCCCTGCCGCATGGCGAAACCTACCAAAAATCCGATACCGATAGCCATATATCCCATCTGAAGACCTGTAGATACGGAAATCAGGCTCCACGCCACAGCGCCCAGCACACATGCAACAGACGCGTACAACAATCCTTTAGAGAGATTTTCCTCGGCAAGGAGTTCTTCTTTTGTCATCGATACCGGAAAATCATCGGGTTTGGGAGGGGCCATCTTCAATAGTTCTTCATCCCTCTCAAAGCTTTCACATTCTTCTTCAAAGGCAGGAAGCTCTCTGGTACGTTTACAGACAAGCCCCTTTCCATTTACGAAATCGCGCGACACACAATTCCGGCAATATTTTTCAATTTCTTCTGTAGCAGCCATTTTTCATTATGCTTATGTTGAACGATTACTCGGTGTATACAGTATCTCCGGACCAAAGAACCGAGGATCATTAACAGTTTTTTTGCAAATATAGAGGTATTTTTTCGCGTGACGTTTATTTAATGCATATTTTTGTTGACCAAAATCTGAATGAATGATGAAAGGGATACTGAAAATTAGATATATAGTACTGGGAGTACTGCTGCTTCTGGTATGGATGACGCAGTCGATTCCCGCTTTGGGAAACATCTATTCGCAAGCTGTTTACCCTGTCATCTCCTATGTTTTGTCATTCTTTTCCAACTTGTTTCCCTTTGCCATCGGAGATTTATTTATTTTCTTCAGTATCACGGGTGTCATCGTCTATCCCTTTTATGCACGCCTCCGCAAGAAATTGCCTTGGAAGAAGATTCTGCTGCGTGACGGAGAATATCTGTTATGGGTGTACGTATGGTTCTACCTTGCCTGGGGATTAAACTATTCGCAGCCCAACTTCTATCAGCGTACGCATATTCCCTATACGGCTTATACACCGGAGAATTTTCAAGAGTTTGTAGATGCTTATATCGATTCTCTGAATAGCTCGTTCGTCCCCATCAAAGGAATCCACGAAGATCAGGTACGCGATGAAGCCGTAAGACTTTACAATCAATTAGGAGACAGTCTGGGAGTGCACCGTCCGCCATTTCCGAATCCCAAGGTAAAAACAATGGTTTTCACCCCATTCATTTCAATGGTCGGAGTAACGGGAAGTATGGGCCCTTTCTTCTGCGAGTTTACACTCAACGGAGACTTGCTTCCCATCAATTATCCGGCAACGTATACCCATGAACTGGCCCATCTATTGGGAATCTCAAGCGAAGCAGAGGCCAATTTCTATGCTTATCAGGTATGTACCCGTTCGCAGATAAAAGGAATCCGTTTCAGCGGATACTTCTCGATTCTGAATCATGTGCTGGGAAATGCCCGGCGGCTGTTGAGTGAAAAAGAATACGCCGACATCATCAATCGTATCCGACCGGAAGTGATCGAACTGGCTAAAATGAATCAAGAGTACTGGATGGCGAAATACAGTCCCTTGGTCGGCGATGTTCAGGACTGGATATACGACCTATATCTGAAAGGAAACAAAATAGAAAGCGGAAGAAAGAATTATTCGGAAGTTATCGGCTTACTAATCTCTTATCAAGCCTGGAAAGCCAAACAAGCACCGGACAACTAAAATAACACTTTATCTATCCCACAGATATCATCCACCTATATCATACTATAAATTGTGAACTTGCTTTTGTTTTCGTACTGATTAAGACAATAAAAGACAAGTAAGCATTATCTTTGCAACATTATTAATAAAAACAACAGAATGATGCATACAAGAGAAGAACAGATGGAAGCCTTCGGTCGCTTTCTGGACATCCTCGATGAGCTTCGGGTAAAATGTCCCTGGGACCGTAAGCAGACGAATGAGAGTCTGCGCCCCAATACGATAGAAGAAACTTACGAACTTTGTGATGCCTTGATGAGGGAGGACAAAAAAGATATTTGCAAGGAACTGGGAGATGTGTTGCTACATGTTGCATTCTATGCAAAGATAGGTTCGGAGACAGGAGACTTCGATATCAAAGACGTTTGCGACAAGCTATGCGAAAAATTGATCTTCCGTCATCCGCATGTTTTCGGAGAGGTAAAGGCTGAAACTGCCGGACAAGTATCCGAGAACTGGGAGCAGCTGAAACTGAAAGAGAAAGATGGAAACAAGAGTGTGTTAAGCGGTGTTCCCGCTGCACTTCCTTCACTCATCAAAGCATACCGCATTCAAGACAAAGCCCGTAACGTAGGCTTCGACTGGGAAGAACGGGAACAGGTATGGGATAAGGTGAAAGAAGAAATCGGAGAATTTCAGGCAGAGGTAGCCAACATGGATAAGGAGAAAGCAGAAGCCGAATTCGGTGACGTCATGTTCAGCCTCATCAATGCGGCACGCCTTTACAAAATCAATCCGGACAATGCGCTGGAACTTACGAATCAAAAGTTCATCCGCCGTTTCAACTACTTGGAGGAACATACTATTAAAGAAGGGAAAAACCTGAAGGATATGTCTCTTGAAGAAATGGACGCCATCTGGAACGAAGCTAAGAAAAAAGGACTGTAAATTCCGGATTGGCAGACGCAAGATCCAACCTAATAAAATCAGAGGCTCTATTCTATGCGAATAGAGCCTCTGATTTACTCTGACAGAGCATCTGTTTCATTCCAACAGAGCCTCCGTTTTATTTCTTTCTTTTCGGGTCATTTCCTCCGTCCTTGCGGTTCATTCCTTTCAGCATTTCCCGATGGAAGCGCATTTCCGCACGTTGAACGAGGTATATCTTCTTGTTGGAAAGTATCTTTTTAAACCGGTCCAGATAAGACTTATCGAGACGGTCGGCAGCGATGCGGTTGTCGCATACTTTTGCTACAATTTCTTCGTACTGGGCTTCTGTTGTTTTGTCATCTTTACCCTGACGCATCAAACTCCACGATTCATCGTTCAGTTTCTTCTTCTTATCCTGCAGTTCAAAATAGACTGGAAAGAATTTGGCAGCCTCTTCCTTGGTCAATCCGGCTTGCTCAATAATAAATGCTTTCTGTTTATCCCTAAAATCCTCACGGGACAAATGCTGGTCACATCCATCGGCAGCCCAAAGAACAGGCATAAAGCCACATAACAAAACGACTAAAGTGATTAGTTTTCTCATTTTCTATTATTCAATCTGTTTTAATAAATCATTCTACACTCGCGTCACTCAGATAGACGTATAACGAATAATCATCCAACATCGCACGGTCCAACGCTACATCAATCATCTCATCGGATACTTGTTCCGTATCCGTCTCCACAGCCGTTACTGCCACCGTTATATCATCTGCTGCCGGTTTATGGTCTGACGACGCCACCCGGATAATCAGGGCAGCTCCTACAAACATAGCCGCCATATAGAATAATGGTTTCAATCTCGTCCATGTCGAAACAGGCTCTTCCTTGAAAACGACTTTCTCTTTTTCAGGAAGTTTGTTCATCACCTCTGAAGTCAGATTTTCAAAGTAACCGTCGGGCACTTTGAAGAAATGCTCCTTTCCGATTTTCTTCAATAGGGTATCTTCTTCTTTCATACGTTTTTCTCCTCTCTTTTGATTAGACAATGTCTGCTTTAAAAGGTTTAATCTACTTCTTCCAAAAACTTCTCTATTTTCTTCACAGCATGGTGATAGGAGGCTTTCAAGGCTCCGACCGAAGTTCCGAAGATCTCTGACATATCCTCGTACTTCATTTCCTGATAATACTTCAGGTTGAACACCATCCGCTGTTTCTCGGGCAAAGTCAGCAATGCTTTCTGCAATAGCATCTGCACCTGGTCGCCCGAATAGTACGGATCACTCTCCAGCTTCTGCACAACTACTGCCTCGGGGTCGTCAATAGCCACCATCGTTGTAGCACGCTGCCTGTTCAGAAAAGTAAGGCATTCATTCAGCGCGATACGGTAGAGCCACGTAGACAGCTTCGCCTCGGCACGGAAATAATCAATATTCGTCCATGCCTTAATGAAGGTATTTTGCAGAAGATCGTTCGCATCTTCATGCGATAGTACCATCCGGCGGATTTGCCAGTATAACTGCTCGCTGTATTGCGCCACAATCAACTCAAATCCTTTCCGCTGCGTACTCTCCTCCTGAAGGAGTTTCAGAACTTCACGTTCGTTATAAGGGGTCATAATCTCTCGTATCTGTATGTTTATTTATGGTTTTTCTTTTACTTCTCATGTGTCGCTCCTCCTTCGAGTTCAATACACATATTTTCTCTTGCTAAAATTGTTTGGGGAAAGATGGCCGCTGCTTCATTCAACAACACAGTCTCATCCTCATAGCGTGCGGAAAAATGTCCGATTACTAATTGTTTCACTTCGGCATTCAATGCCATCTGTGCAGCTTGTGCAGCTGTTGTATGGTGAGTTTCCTTCGCCCGTGCCTGCTCGGTCTGCGCAAAGGTTGCTTCGTGAAAAAGAAGGTCTACCCCCTTTATCTGATCCACAATCTCTGGTCGGTAAATTGTGTCGGAGCAATACGCATATTTTCGTGCGGGAGCAGACGGACGGGTCAAGCGGTGATTCGGAATGACTTCTCCTTCGGGAGTCACAAAATCAGCTCCGTTTTTAATTCGGTTCAGTTCGTAGACAGGCACTTTATAGAAATCCACCATATCTCTGATGATATGATTGGGACGCTGCTTTTCTTCAAAAAGAAAACCGCAGCAAGGAATACGGTGTTTCAGAGGAATCGTGGTTACACTCACCGAGCGGTCGTCATAGATCAGTGTCGGCTGCTTTGTCTCAAATTCATGGAAGAAGACTTTATAGGTCAGCGTTTTGCAAAAGAAAGAAAGCAACGGGGCAAACAGTTCTTCCAGTCCTTTAGGCGAATGGATATGCAAATCTGCCGTGCGTCCTAACAGGCCGAAGGTAGAGATCAACCCTAACAAGCCGAAGCAATGATCGCCATGAAGATGAGAAATAAAGATATGGTTCAACCGGGAAAACTTCAAGCGAGAGCGGCGCAACTGCATCTGAGCTCCTTCCCCACAGTCAATCATAAAAAGCTTTTCACGCAAGTTCACAACCTGCGATGTCGCAAAATGGCGAGTGGTGGGCAAAGCAGAACCGCATCCAAGTATATGTAGTTCAAATTTCTCCATAGCGGCACAAATGTACACAAGTTTTTTGGTATTTGCGCTATTATGGGGATTTCTTTCTACGATATAGAATGAAAAACAGATTCAATTCTGATGAGTATATGAGTCTTTTTTTCTTCCCAAAATAATAATGATCCTCACCACTAACACAAGCGCAAGCAATGGAGAGACATAGATATAGAAGAAATAGGTAGCACCGTCAAATTTCAGATTAAGCAGCCCTGTTAATATCCAGCAAATGAACCATAAAGTTGATGTTCGTGATGCAATCTTATCATGTAAGAGACGTTGAAGAGTATCCATAATATATTGTGTATGAAGGTTAAACTAATAATTGACGTCAGACAAAGATAAACAAAAAAACGGTATGATGATATTGCAAAACAAAAAAAAGCGCCCCGATCACCGGAGCGCTTTTCCATTATATAGAAATAAGAACTATTTCTTTCCTTCCAACTGTTCTTTCAAAGCAGCCAAAGCGTCGATGTCGCCCAGCGTAGTTGAAGCAGCCTGGTTCTGGATCATCGGAGCATCTTCTCTCTTGTTAGAAGACTTCTTAGCACCAGAAGCAGCTTTCTTTTCTGCTCTTTCTTCAGCCTTAGCTACATCTTCGAAGATACGGCTGTGAGACAGGATGATTCTCTTGGCGTCTTTGTTGAACTCGATTACTTTGAATTCAAGTTTCTCATCCAACTGAGCTTGTGAACCGTCTTCTTTTACAAGGTGTTTCGGAGTTGCGAAACCTTCTACACCGTAAGGAAGAGCTACAACAGCACCCTTATCCAACATTTCGATGATAGTACCTTCGTGTACAGAGCCTACAGTGAATACTGTTTCGAATACATCCCAAGGATTTTCTTCGAGTTGTTTGTGACCCAAGCTCAAACGACGGTTTTCTTTGTCGATTTCCAGTACCTGAACTTCGATGTCAGCACCGATCTGAGTAAATTCTGACGGGTGTTTCACTTTCTTAGTCCAAGAAAGGTCAGAGATGTGGATCAAGCCGTCAACACCTTCTTCGATTTCTACGAATACACCGAAGTTAGTGAAGTTACGTACTTTTGCAGTATGCTTAGAACCTACAGGATACTTCTCTTCGATTGTTTCCCATG
>OGDN01003401.1_pt1 | contig 16972 bp, 16 predicted proteins | sample 1570271 | NCBI WGS metagenome assembly OGDN01 (sample SAMEA4384481, study PRJEB24528) | human gut metagenome | reverse complement strand
CATCACCGGATAGACGCACCGGATGGTCGAGGCGATGCCGGCGTCCATGAGGTTATAGCTCTGGAAAAGCAGCAGCGAAGATACCGAGAAAAGCACGCCCATCGCCGCCAGAGGCAGGATGTCGTGCCGCGTGAGGGCAAACGACTGCCGCCGGAAGAGCATCAGCGCCCCCAGCATCACCACAGCCAGCACATAACGGTAAAAAAGGACCGAATCCGGACTCATGCCCGCCCCGTAAAGGGGCAGCGCAAAGAGCGGATTGAGTCCGTAACTGGCCGCAGCTATGGCTCCCAACACATAGCCGCGCGAACGTTCGGAGGCCATTTAGAACGTCACCTGCGGAGCGGCTTCCGAGCCTTCCGAAGACTCGAAATAGGGCTTCTGTTCGAAGCCGAACATCCCGGCCACCAGATTCGCCGGAAAACGGCGCACGGCGACGTTATAGACCCGGGCCATGTCGTTGAAGTCCTTGCGGGCGACGGCGATCCGGTTCTCGGTGCCTTCGAGCTGGGCCTGCAGTTCGAGGAAATTCTGGTTGGCCTTCAGGTCGGGATAGCTCTCCGAAACGGCGATCAGCCGCCCCAGCGCCGAGCGCACCTGCGCCTGCGCCTGCTGGAACTGCGCGAGCTTCTCGGGCGTCAGGTCATCGGCCGAAAGGTTGATCGACGTAGCTTTGGCACGCGCCTCGGTCACCTCATTCAAAGTCTGGGTCTCGTGGGCCGCATAGCCCTTCACCGTATTGACCAGATTGGGAATCAGGTCGGCACGGCGCTGATACTGCGTCTCGACATTGGACCAGGCGCCTTTGAGCCCCTCCTCCTTGTTCACGAAACCGTTATACGTCGCATAAAAGAAGATCACCACCACGGCGACTACGCCGATCCAAATCCATTTTTTCATACTTATCTGTTTTTAATCGTTACCATTTCGAACCGGCCCCGCCGCCGCCGAAGGAACCTCCCCCGAAACCGCCGCCGAAGCCGCCGCCCGAGCTGCGGCCGAAACCGCCGCCGATGATCGTCCCGCCGCCGGCGCCCCCGCTGAAATTGTCGTCGCGGAGGTTCCGGGCCTGCCGTTTGACCACGGCGCCGCAGGAGGAACAAACATAGGTATATTCCACCAGCCGGTAATTCTGCGTGACGCTCAGCACCCGCAGGGACTCCTGCCGCAGCGTGAATTTATGGCACTTCGGGCAACGGCGCCGGACGTAGTAGACCACGAGGACCAGCCCCAGCGGACCCACGATGAAGCCGACGACGATCACGAAGATCATCCACGCCGGAAGCTCATCGCCGGAATCGCCGCTGAGGTCGACTTCGCCGCCTTCGAGGATCGTGGCCGCGGCTTCGACGCCCGCAACCATGCCCGCACTGTAATCCCCCTCGCGGAAAGCGGGGAGCATATAGTTGAGCTGGATGCGTTTGCAGAGCGCGTCGGGGAGGATGCCCTCCAGTCCGCCGCCCGTGACGAAGCGTATCTCGCGCAGGTCCTTCACCAACAGGATGCCCAGTCCGTTGTCACTCTTGGCCGAGCCCACGCCCCAGTCGCGGAACAGCTTGACGGCGAACTAATAGGCGTCGCCGCCCGCAATGTCGTCGACGGCGACGACCGCCACCTGCGCAAGCCCCCGTTCACGCAGCGACGCGCAGACGGAGTTGATACGTGCCGTGGCCGCTGCGGAGAAGATGCCGTCGGGATCGGAGACATAGCGCTGCCGGTCCATACGCTGGACGTTGGGAATCTCGTCCGGGCGATAGGTCCCCGCAAGGGCTGACAGTGTGCCGGCAAGCAGCAGGCAAAGGATCGTGATCTTTTTCATAACCTCGGGAGCAAAGATAGGCAAAAAAGCGGGATTCAGTACGTCTGCACAAGATTTTCGGCCGAGGGCGTCAGCGAGTCAGTATCCGGTAGCTCCACGGCGCCATATCCTCCTCGACGCGCCCCCGGAGTTCGCAGGGTTCGCCCGTCATGGCGTCGGTGTACATACCGGCGTAGATGCCCGTATAGTAGTCGGCATGGATGGCATAAGGCGAAAGGTTCATCACCGCCACAACGCGATTGCCGGCCGTCTCGCGGACCATCGTCATCAGGCAGTCCTCGGCGTTGTTGCGAATCTCGATCATCGCCCCGCCCCGCTCTCCGGCGGCGAGGGCCGGATTGCCGTGGCGCAGGGCCGTAAGGCGACGGTAGAAGTCGGTGAAGCCGTTGGCCCGGTATTCCCGGATCGGATCGCGGTCGAAGAAGGCGAACGAATGGTCGTAGCCGATCTCCTGTCCGGTATAGATCAGCGGCAGGCCGCGCGGGACGACGAACGTGAAAACCGCCATGATCTCGCGGGCATCGCCCATACGGGTGAATTCCGATCCGTTCCACGTATTTTCGTCGTGGTTCGACGTGAACGCAAGCCGCATGGCCGAATCGGGATAACGGCCGCGGTCGGCATAGATGTAGTCGCGCAGCGCCCCCCTCCTCGACCAGATTGCGCTCCTCGGCCTCGGCCAGCAGGAACAGATCGGGATGGATGCGCCGGAGACGTCGGGAAGTCTCGGTCCAGAAATCGACGGGCACCAGCATCGCCATATCGCAGCGGAAGCCGTCGACGGCGTGCTGCGTGATCCAGAACTCCATGGCGTCGCCCTGCGCCCGCCACACGTCGCGGTTGGCGTAGTTGAGCTTCGCGGTGTCGGACCAGTCCCACGGCACGGCAGGCTCCCCCGCAGCGTCGCGTTCGTACCACGAGGCGTGTTGTTCGGCGATCCACCGGGCGTCACGGGCCGTATGGTTGGCCACCCAATCGAGCAATATCTTTATGCCGAGGCGGTGGGCTTCGGCGACGAAGGCGTCGAAATCGGCCATCGTGCCCAGTTCGGGATTCACGGCGCAGTAGTCGCGGATCGAATAGTAGGAGCCCAGCGAGCCTTTGCGCCCGGCCTCCCCGATCGGATAGATCGGCATCAGCCACACGGCATCGACGCCGAGGTCTCGGAGGAAAGGAAGTTTCGCGGCGGCGGCGCGCAGCGTGCCTTCGGGCGTGAGCTGGCGCACGTTCATTTCATAGAGAACGGCCTGGTAGCTCCATTCGGGATGCAGGTTCATGCGACAATTGAAAATTAAGAATTAAAGATTTCCCGCACGGCGACAAGACGGCGCATGCCGTGGATTTCGACCTCGAGGGGATCGCCCTCGTTCGTGACCTCGACGGCCGCAGGCGTTGCCTTTACGGTGAGCACACGGCCCCGGAAGTTGACTTTGAATGCGAGCGACTCCCACCCTCCGGGCAGCCGCGGATCGAACGACAACACGCCGTCGCGGACGCGCATGCCCCCGAAGCCCTCGACCACCGAGAGCCACGACCCGGCCATCGAGGTGACGTGGCACCCTTCGGCGACCTCGCGGTTGTAGTCGTCGAGGTCCAGCCGCGCCGTGCGCAGGTACATTTCGACCGCTTTTTCCAGGTCGCCGAGGCGCGCGGCGAGGACGGCATGGACGCAGGGCGAAAGCGACGATTCATGGACGGTGCGCGGTTCGTAGAAGTAGAAATTGCGGCGGAGCGTGTCGAGGTCGAACTCCTCGCCGAAGAAATAGAGTCCTTGCAGGACATCCGCCTGTTTGATGAAGCACGAACGCAGGATGCGGTCCCACGACCACTTCTGGTTGATGGGACGCTCGGCCGGGTCGAGGTCCGCCACGAGCGTCTGCTCCTTGTCCAGGTAGCCGTCCTGCTGGAGAAAAATGCCCAGCTCCCGATCCTCGCCGAGATACATGTTGTCGGCGATGCGGCGCCAAACAGCCGTCTCGGCGGCCTCGTCGAACGCCCGTTTCGCGCAGATGCGGGCATAGTCCGCAGGGCGGTTTTCGCGCACCCATCGGGCGGCCCGGGCGGCGTAGCGCATCGACCAGCAGGCGATATAGGAGGTATACCAGTTGTTATTGACGTTGTTCTCGTACTCATTGGGGCCGGTGACGCCCAGCAGGACGTATTGCCGCCGCGCATCGGACCACGTGATGCGCTGCGCCCAGAAGCGCGCGATGCCCACGAGCACCTCCAGTCCGCAGTCGGCGAGGTATTGCTCGTCACCCGTATAGCGGATATAATTATGGATGGCATAGGCGATGGCGCCGTTGCGGTGGATCTCCTCGAAGGTGATCTCCCACTCGTTGTGGCACTCCTCACCGTTGATCGTGACCATCGGATAGAGCGCCGCGCCGTCGCGGAACCCCAGTTTGACGGCGTTCTCGACGGCTTTGTCCAGCTGGTTGTAGCGGTAGACCAGCAATTCGCGGGCCACCTCCGGCCCGGCCGTGGCCAGGTAGAACGGCAGGCAGTAGGCCTCGGTGTCCCAATAGGTGACGCCGCCGTATTTCTCGCCCGTGAAGCCCTTGGGACCGATATTGAGGCGGGTGTCGACTCCGGTGTAGGTTTGCAGAAGCATAAAGATACAGAAGCGGATGCCCTGCTGCGCCGCAGGGTCGCCCCCGACCAAGATGTCGCACCCGTGCCAGCGGGCCGCCCACGCCTCCTCCTGCTCTTTCAGCAGGGCGTCGAAGCCCGTCCGCAGGGCGTCGACGGCGACGGCGCGCGCGGCGGCGGCGAGGTCCGCCGAAACGTGGTTGAGCGACGAACAGATGCCCGCATATTTATATAATGTCGCGGTACGGCCCACCTCGCAGCGCACCGCGGCGGTATGGCGGACCTGCTCGGGCTGCGTCCCGCAGCGGAACTCCGCGCCCTCCAGCTCCACGGCCTGCGCCCATGCGGCCTCGAAACCGCTCTTGCGGGTGCGGCTCTGCGTGACGTCGGCGTCGGTTGCGACCGGTTCCCAGAATTTCTCGTCGTAGTTGGCGTCGGCATTGCGCACATCGGCGTCGATATACGGCGAAAAGGTGATTTCGGCGGCGCGGTTCAGCGGCGTGACGGCATAGCGGATGACGCCCAGTTCGCGGCGCATCAGCGACAGAAAGCGGACAGCCTCGACCGAGACTTCGACACCGTTGCGCATCGTGACCGTCATGCGGCGCGTCAGCACCGAGCGGCGCATGTCCATCTCGCGGTAAAAGTCCGTCACCGCGACCGTCGCCAGGTCGAGCGGCTCGCCGTCGACCTCGATGTCGACCCCGATCCAGAAAGCCGCGTTGAGCACCTTGGCGAAATACTCCGGATAGCCGTTCTTCCACCACCCCACACGGGTCTTGTCGGGGTAATACACCCCGCCGATGTAGTTGCCCTGAAGCGACGGGCCCGAGTAACGCTCCTCGAAATTGGCGCGGCCGCCCATGACACCGTTGCCCAGCGCAAAGAGCGATTCGGCGGCTTCGACCCGCGCGGGGTCGAAATCGGCCTCGACGATCCGCCAGGGGTCTATGACAAGGTTCAGTCTATTTCTTTGCATAACATTTCAAACGTAAATCCCTCGAAACCATTCAACTGCATCGTGGCCCCCGCAAGCAGGGGGCTGCCCCCGACGCCCACCGAGCGCATGCCGGCACGCGCCGCGGCCTCGATGCCCGCGGCGGCATCCTCGAACACTACGCAGTTTTCGGGCCGTACACCGACCGCTTCCGCCCCTTTGGAAAAGACCTCGGGGTCGGGCTTGGGACGCGAGACCCCGGTGCCGTCGACGACGGCGTCGAACAGCGGACGCAATTCACAACGATCGAGGATCGTCCCGGCGTTCTTCGACGCAGAGCCCAGCACGGTCAGCACCCCGTGGGCGCGCACGTCGCGCAGGAACGCAACGGCTCCCGGAAGCACCTCCGCAGGCGTCATGGCCGAGACATAAGCCAGATAGCGGGCGTTCTTCTCCGCAGCAAGGCGCTCCTTTTCGGCCGGGGAAAAGCGTTCATCCATCCCTCCGGCGCGCAGCACGATGTCGAGCGAAGCCATGCGGCTCACCCCCTTGGTGGCTTCGCCCGCGGCGGGCGTGAATTCAAAACCCAGGTCCCGGGCCAGCGAGGCCCACGCCAGGTAGTGGTAGCGGGCCGTGTCGACGATTACCCCGTCGAGATCAAACAGGCAGCAAGCGATCATTTTTTCGTAATTTCGGACGTTAAAGATACTATTTTTTCCCGACATCCGCCCCATCACCTGCACACTTATATAATAACTGCGCGACACGTCGTTTCATTTCTACAAATAATTACTATCTTTGCGTCGTAATTTCACTAAACACGCCTTATTTTTAACATGAATCAACTCCGTCTTCTGATCGGGAGCTTGTTCCTCGCTATCCTGCTCGTTTCGTGCTCGGCACAGAAACGCGTGTGGTATCTGCAGGACGCGCAGCAGTTCACTCCCGAGCAAATCGCCGAAAACGGCCAGATACGCATCAAACCTCTCGACCGCCTGACCATCGTCGTCAACAGCAAGGACCCCGAGCTGGCCGTGCCGTTCAACTCTTCGACCTCGTACAACTCGCTGACCGGAAGCAACATCAGCAGCACAGCCAGTTCGCAAGCCCTGCAGATGCGCACGGTGGATGAAAACGGCATGCTCGACATGCCCGTGATCGGCAAGGTCAAATGCGCGGGCAAAACCCGCAGCGAGCTGGCCGAGACCATCGCCGACAAAATCCGGGAAGGCGGGTATATCAACGACCCCACGGTCAACGTGCAGTTCGCCGACATGAAGATCTCGGTGATCGGCGAGGTGCTGCGGCCCGGATTCTACGATGTCACACGCGACAAGATTTCGATCTTCGATGCGCTGGCCATGGCCGGGGACATGACCGTCTACGGCGTGCGTTCGGAGGTGATCGTGACGCGCGAAGTCGACGGGGTGCGCACCATTCAGGTGCTCGACCTCACGTCGAAGGAGATTTTCGACTCCCCGGCATTCTACCTCCAGCAGAACGACGTGGTATACGTCAAACCCAACAAGTACAAGGCACAGGCCGGAGAGATCAGCCAGAACCGCAACTTCTACCTTTCGCTGGTGGGTACCGCCATCTCGGTAGCGACGCTCATCGTAACCCTTACCAAATAACCGCCCGACATGACCGAACAGCAGATCAATTCCCCGCAGCAACAGGGAAACGATGAAATGACCGGCGCCGTTACGCTGCACGACATCATCCGCATGGTCATAGCCAACTGGTATTGGTTCGTGCTCTCGGCCCTCGTATGCCTTAGCCTGGCTTACTACTACCTGGCAAGCACGCCCAAGATATACAGCCGCACGGCGACCATCCTCGTCAAAGACAGCCGCAAGGGAGGCGACCTCGAGTTGACGGCGTTCAGCGACCTGGCCGGATTCCAGAACCGCCGCAGCGTCGACAACGAGGTCTTCATCCTCCAGTCGCGCCGCCTGATGACCGAGGTCGTCAAACGCCTCGACCTCACGGTCAGCTACTCGGTCCGCGAACGCCTCCGCAGGCGCGACCTCTACGCACAGTCGCCTGTCGAGGTGACGTTCGTCAACGACAGCGACAACCAGTCGCTCTCCATGGAGATCACCCCGCTGGAAGGCGACAAGGTGAGGCTGACGAATTTCGAGGACAGGTTCGTCACCAAACAGGAGACCCGCAGCAGCATCACGGCCGCCTACGGCGACACGATCCCAACCCCCGTCGGGCAGGTCGTCGTACGGAAAAGCCTCTACATGAAGCCCGAATACACGGGCGTGCCGATCCGCGTGGTGAAAAACTCGCTCTCGCGCACGACTAACGCCTACCGCAACGCCGTGAAGAGCGGCGTGGCCAACAAGCAGGCTTCGGTGGTGACGATCTCGATGAACAACTCCGTGCCCCGGCGCGCCGAAGACATCCTCAACACGCTGATCTCCGTCTACAACGAGGATGCCATCGACGACAAGCGCCGCGTATCGGTGACGACCGCCGAGTTTATCAAAGCCCGTCTGGCGGTCATCGGCCGGGAGCTGGGCGACGTGGACCGCGACATCGAGGACATCAAAAAGGACAACCAGATGGTCGACATCACCTCGGAGGCCGCACGCAGCGTCTCGGAGAGCAGCAAATACAAGGCCGAGGGGCTTTCGCTCGAGAACCAGATCAACGTCGCCGAGTTCATTCGCACCTATCTGAACGATCCGAAAAACGCCGGGGAGCTGATTCCCATGATGGCGTCGGTGACCAATCAGGGTATCTCGTCGCAAATCGCGGATTACAACAACGCCATCCTGCGGCGTGAAAAACTGATGGAGAACAGTTCGGACCGCAGCCCCGTGATCCAGGACCTCGACAACCTGCTGGCATCCGTGCGCCGCTCGATCGTCGCATCGCTCGACTCGCACATCTCGACACTCATCATCCAGCGCGACGCCATGCGCAAGGAGGAGACGCAGGCCAACCGCCGCATTTCCACCATGCCTTCGCAGGAAAAAGTCATCCTGGGCATCACCCGCCAGCAGAAAATCAAAGAGGAGCTGTTCCTCTACCTGCTCAACAAGCAGGAGGAGACGCAGCTCAACTACGCCGTGGCCGAGAGCAACTCGCGCACGATCGACATGGCGTACGGAAGCGCGCGCCCCGTATCGCCCCGCTCGACGATCATCCTCGGCATCAGCCTGCTGGCAGGTCTGGCCATTCCGTTCGGCATACTCTACCTGATCGGCATGCTCGACACGACCATCCGCGGCCGCAAGGACGTGGAGGAGAACCTCAGCGCACCGTTCCTCGGCGACATACCCTTCCTCGAAGGGGACAACAAGGGCGGCGTGGTGGTCCGGGAAACCGGACGCGACGCGCTGTCGGAGGCGTTCCGCATCCTGCGCTCGAACATGACGTTCATGAACGTCTCGTCGGGCAAGGAGATCAAGTGCGTGCTCTTCACCTCGTCGGACCCCCATGCGGGCAAGACGTTCGTGGCGATGAATCTGGCAATGACGCTGGCCATGGCGGGCAAACGGGTCGTGCTGATAGACCTCGACCTGCGCCGTCACGCGCTCACGACGCACTTGGGACGCAGCAACAGCAAGAACGGCATGTCCGGTTATCTGGCCGGAACGATCACCGACATCGACCAGCTGGTGACGAACATGGGCTTCCACGAGAACCTCGACGTGATCTGCGCCGGCATACAGCCGCCCAACCCCACCGAGATGCTGCTCTCGAACCGGCTCGACAAGCTGGTAGAGCAGCTGAAGGAGCGTTACGACTTCGTATTCATTGACAGCACACCGGCCATGTCGGTAGCCGATGCGGTGATTACGGACCGTCTGGCCGACCTCTGTATCTATATCGTGCGCGAAGGCGTGCTCGACCGCCGTCAGCTGCCCGACATCGAACGGCTCTACCGCGAGAAGAAGTTCCATAACATGTGCATCGTGCTCAACGGCACACGCACACGCCGCCACGGCTACGGGTACGGATACGGCTATGGTTACGGGTATGGATACGGTTACGGATACGGCTATGGCGACGACCATCAGGAGGTAAGCTACCGCAAGCGGATCAAACTTTTCTTCAGCAAACTCGCACGTAAAGTAAAGAAATAATATGGCTATACACAATGCATTGATCGCCGTGGATTTCGACGGCACGGTGGTAACGCACGCCTACCCCGAAATCGGGGACGATGCAGGCGCGGTTGCCGTACTCAAAGAACTCACCGACAACGGATGCCGGCTGATACTCTACACGATGCGTTCGGGCGCACTGCTCGACAAGGCAGTCAAGTGGTTCAGGGACCGGGAGATTCCGCTCTACGCCATCAACGAAAACCCCTCGCAGCAGCGCTGGACTTCGTCGCCGAAGATTCATGCGGACCTCTATATCGATGACAGCAACTTGGGCTGTCCGATCCGGTTCGTGGACGGCGTGAAACGGCCGGTGGCGGACTGGACCAAGATCAGGGAGCAGCTGGTACGGGAGGGATTTCTGGACTGACCGGCCGCCCGCAGGTTGTTAGACGGCTGCGCAACAGGTTCCCAACAGTTGTTAACCAAAGATAAAAACAGGACTTTTCGGAGTCCTGTTTTTATTTTGCGCTACGGGTGAAAAATGCAGAGACCCTGCTCTACCCTGCCGGAACGGAATGGCGCCGGAAGTCGGAAAAACAATAGGACAATGCGGGGCAAAAGATAAGGGGCGGCTTTCGGGCCGCCCCTTATTATAACGCCGGGAACTAAGCCCAGAGATTGCGGGGGTATTTGCCCTCGGCGATCATCTTCTCGATCGAGGCCATCAGCGCGGGTTTGTCCTCCTTGTAGGTGACGCCGTGCCACTGGGCCGCCGAACGGAGCACGCGCAGGGACGCCGCGCCCTCGCCGATGAGTTTGTTGACCATCGTCGGGATGTAGAACTCCGATTTGAGGTTCTCGCGGTTCTCGGCGAGCCACGTCTTGAAATACTCCTTCGAATAGGCGAAGAAGTCGGGCGTGAAGCCGAAGAGGTTCATCGAAACGGGCGTGTCCTCGGCAAGCTCCTCGTCGGCGCCGCCGTCGTGGAAGAGGATTCGGCCGTCGGGCATGCGCTCGATCTGCGTACGCTCGACCATCGACGTCAGGTTGCCGTCGGCATCCACGCCGCAGACGCCGCGCGATACGGTGCCGTTGTCCGAAAGGGTCCGGTTCAGGTCGTATGCGACCATGCAGTAGCGGTTTTTGCTGTCACCGAGCTGCGAAAGGTAGTCGCCGATGGTCTGGTAGGCTTCGGCGCCGTAGAAGTCGTCGGCGTTGATGACGGCGAAAGGCTCGTGCACGGCGTCGGCGGCCATCATCACGGCATGGTTCGTACCCCACGGCTTGACGCGGCCTTCGGGAACCGAAGCGCCTTCGGGCAGATAGTCCAGCTCCTGAAAGACGAATTCGACGGCGATGCGGCCGCCGAAACGCTCGGCCGAAAAGACCTCGCGGAACTCCTTCTCGAAGGAGTGGCGAATGACGAATACGACCTTGCCGAAACCGGCGCGGATCGCGTCGTAAACCGAATAATCGATAATGGCCTCGTTATTGGGGCCGACCCCGTCCATCTGCTTGAGCGAGCCGTAGCGCGAACCCATGCCTGCGGCGAGGACCAGTAATGTAGGTTTTACCATACTTTTTATCTGTTTTTGGCGTTAAAATCAAAACGATTACAAAGTTAAAAAATTCACCGCGTTCCGCAAAGGTTTTCTATGAAATTGGTTATCTTTGCATGAATAATGCAATGGTTTGATGAAATTTTTGAAGAACATACGGGCATGGCAGCGCAACTTTTTCCGCAAACGCCGCTTCAACATGCTCAACGCTACGGACAACAGCGAAGAGTGGCACATGCACCTCTCGCCGGCCAGCATTTTCGCAGCATTCGTTTCATTCGCACTGCTGCTCTTTATCCTCATCCTCACACTGGTGGCGTACAGCCCCGTGCTGGAATTCCTGCCGGGCTACCGCACCGAAGCCGACCGCTCGCGCGAAAGTCTGGTGCAGAACATCATCCGGCTGGACTCGATGGAGCGCATGATGAACGACATGCTCACCTACAACCAGAACATAGCCCTGATCATGGAGGGCAAGACGCCCGTGGCGCGGGTGCTCGCCAATTCGGACAGCACGCGGGCCACGAAGGTGCTGGTGATGCCCTCGCCCGAAGATTCGGTGCTCAGGGCGCAGATGGAGGGCGACGGCGAGTACGCCGTCACGGGCCGCAGCGGCAGCTCGCGGCGCTCGGTGCGTGAAGCGATCGAGCTGGCAACGCCCGTCGAAGGAATCATCACCGACCGGTTCGACATCCGCAACGGCAACTTCGGCATACGTATTGCGGCGGCGGCCAGCGACCGCATAGCGGCCGTGGACAACGGGACGGTGGTGCTGAGTCTCTGGACCCCCGAAACAGGCTACATGGTCGAACTGCAGCACGCCGGGAATCTGCTGTCGGTCTACAAGGGACTCTCGCAGTCGCTGGTGACCAAAGGGCAGACCATCCGTGCGGGCGAGCTGATCGGCTACAACGCCGAAGCCGAGCAGGGCGAGGTGAGACTCTTCGAATTCGAACTCTGGAACAACGGCAAGCCCGTCGATCCCGAAGGATATATCGTCTTCCAATAGATCCGCATGAAACAACGATTGGCAATACTGGGTTCGACCGGTTCGATCGGCGTGCAGACGCTCGACATCGTACGCGAGAACCCCGATTTTTTCGAAGTGCGCGTGCTGACGGCCAACAGCAACTGGCAGCGGCTGGCGGCGCAGGCGCGGGAATTCGACGCAGACACGGCGGTCATCGCCGACAAACGATATTACACCCAGCTGCGTGACGCGCTGGAGGACACCGACGTCAAGGTTTACGCCGGAGAAGAGGCCGTGGCGCAGGTCGCGGCGGGCGGCGACACCGACGTAGCAGTCAATGCGCTGGTCGGCTACGCGGGGCTGGCGCCCACGGTGGCCGCACTCGGAGCGGGCAAAAAACTCGCGCTGGCGAACAAGGAATCGCTCGTCGTGGGCGGCGAATACGTGATGCGGCTGGCGGCCGAGAAACGTGCGCCGATCCTGCCAATCGACTCGGAGCACTCGGCGATTTTCCAGTGTCTGACGGGCGAACAGTCCCCCGTGCGGCGGCTGATAATCACCTGCAGCGGCGGCGCGCTGCGTGACCTGAAGCGCGAAGAGCTGGCCGGAGTGACGGCCGAGCAGGCGCTGCGCCATCCCCAGTGGGAGATGGGCGCGAAGATCACGATCGACTCTTCGACGCTGGTCAACAAGGGTTTCGAGGTGATCGAAGCCCACTGGCTGTTCGGCACGCCGGCCGAGAAAATCTCGGTGGTGCTGCATCCGCAGTCGATCGTCCATTCGATGGTCGAATTCGAGGACGGGGCGATCAAGGCCCAGCTCGGAACGCCCGACATGCGCATGCCGATCAGCCTCGCGCTGATGTATCCCCGACGGGCGAACCGTCCCGGCGAGCGGTTCGACTTCCTGAAGCATCCGCAGCTGACATTCGCCGAGGTGGACCGGGTGAAATACCCGGCGCTGGACATCGCCTACGACTGTCTGCGGCGGCGCGGCACGGCGGCCTGCACGATGAACGGCGCCAACGAAGTGGCCGTCGCGGCGTTCCTCGGCGGCAGGTGCGCATGGCTCGACATCGTGCGCGCCATCGAACATGCGCTGAATCGCGCATCGTTCGCTGCGGCCCCCACCCTCGCGGACTATGCGGCGGCGGACGGCGAAGCACGCCGGCTGGCCGCGGAATTTTTAGCCTTGTAACCAAAACACGAACATGGATATTATCATCAAGATCATTCAATTTTTCCTCTGCTTCACCATTCTGGTGGGCATTCACGAACTGGGACACTTCCTCATGGCGCGGGTCTTCAAAATCCGCGTCGACAAGTTCTATATCTTCTTCGACCCGTGGTTTTCGCTCTTCAAGTTCAAGCGCGGCGACACCGAATACGGGCTGGGCTGGCTGCCGCTGGGCGGATACTGCAAGATCGCCGGCATGATCGACGAGTCGATGGACAAGGAGCAGATGAAACAGCCCCCCAAGCCCGACGAATTCCGCACCAAACCCGCATGGCAGCGTTTTCTGGTGATGATCGCCGGCGTGGTGATGAACGTTCTGCTGGCCATCTTCATCTACATCGGAATCTGCTACACGTGGGGCGACAACTACTTCTCGAACGAAGATGCGCGCTGGGGATACACCTTCAACGAAGCGGGCCGCAAGCTCGGATTCCAAGACGGCGACAGGATCGTTTCGATCGACGGCGAGGCGGTGGACAACGTGAACAAGATCGTCAATGCGCTGATTATCACCGAAGGCGAACGCCGCGTGGTGGTGGAACGCGAGGGCCGGCAGGTCGAGCTGACACTGCCGCTGGGCGAGCTGATCGAAATGCGCCAGAACAAAGGTTACGAAGACCTGCTGGCGCTCCGCATGCCGTTCCTGATCGACAGCGCGGTGTACGAAACGGCGTCGGCGCTCAGGCGCGGCGACGAGATCGTGGCGATAAACGATGCGCAGGGGCTGGAATACCCCGCTTACAGGGAGTACCTGAAGGCCCATGCGGGAGAGGATGTGACGCTGACCGTCAAACGCGAAGGCGACATGCTGCTGGAGCTGGTCGTTCCGGTGTCGGACGAGGGAAGGCTGGGCGTGACGGCGCTCAATCCCTACAAGCTCCGCACGCAGAAATACACCTTCTGGCAGGCGATTCCCGCAGGAATCAGCAAGGCGGGCAAGGTGATGTCGTCCTACTGGGAACAACTGAAGATGATCGTACAGCCCAAAACCAAGATGTACGAGGAGCTGGGCGGCTTCATCGCCATCGGCAGCATCTTCCCCGGAGACTGGAACTGGGAGGATTTCTGGATGAAGACGGCGTTTCTATCAATCATCCTCGCCGTGATGAACATTCTGCCGATACCGGGACTCGACGGCGGGCACGCCATCTTCACGTTCTGGGAGATGATTACGGGCCGCAAGGTGAGCGACAAGATACTGGAGGGCGCGCAGTACGTGGGACTGTTTATCATCCTGCTTCTGCTGCTGTACGCCAACGGCAACGACATATACCGGTTTTTCATAAAATAAGATGAAAATAACAAATTGCGCAGATGCCTTGCGGCGGCACCATTTCGAGGTTGAGACGGTCCGGGACACGGACGAAGCTTTCGCAGTGATAAAGGCCGCCGTCGAAACGGAGCGGCCGGAAACGGTATCGTTCGGAGATTCGATGAGCATGCGCGCCACGGGCGTCATCGAATGGCTGCGCGGCGACGAAAGGTACAGGCTGCTGGACGGATTCGACCCCGCGATGACGTACCCGCAGCGGCTCGAAATACGCAGGCAGGCGCTGATGTCGGACCTCTTCATCACGGGCGTGAACGCCGTGACGACAGAAGGCACGCTCCACTGGCTCGACAAGGTGGGAAACCGCATCGCTCCCGTGGCGTTCGGGCCTCGCAAGGTGATTATCGTGGCGGGACGCAACAAAATCGTCGCAAACCGGGACGAGGCCGAAGAGCGCATCCGCACGATCGCAGCGCCGCAGAACATAGCGCGCCACCCCGGATTCCGCACGTCCTGCGCCAAGACCGGCGTATGTTCGGACTGCAATTCGCCCGACCGGGTATGCAACACCCGCATGGAGATGCTGCACTGCTGGCCGGACAAACGCGTGCTAGTGGTGCTGATCGACCAAGATCTGGGACTTTAGCGATAATACGGACTATGGGAAAACTGAAAATACTGACAGCGCTGCTTCTCGCAGCCGCACTCACGGCCTGCGGCGACGATTCGGACGTCTTCTACACGACCTCCTACCCCGTCGCCCGGATCGAGATATCCGTAAGCCTGAGCGAACCGGAAAAGCCGGATCCTGAAAACCCTGATCCGGAGAATCCCGATCCGGAGAATCCGAACACAGGAACTTCGCAGACGGAAGAGCCGGAGAATCCGGAAGAACCGGAGAATCCGCTGCTGGAGGAGATCCGGAACGACGCGCTGGCCAAGGCTCCCGTGCAGGCGGGCGGCGGCTACCGGCTCGACTTTACGCACCACAACGGCGGTCCGCTCGTCGTCCGGCCTGCGGCCGACGCCGAAACCGTCACGGGCGCGTTCATAAAAGAGCCGGACAAACCGGAGGAGCTGCACTTCACGTTCGGAGCACAGGCCTACACCTGCAAGGTTTCGGGCTATACGGACACCGACGACCTACGCAAAACGCTGTTCAGCGTCGATCTGACCGAGGAGTACAAACAGCTCTATCCCGATGCGGGCGTCACGCAGGTGATCCGGAAGGAATACACGTCGCACCCCTATTAACCGACACGCGATGGCAAAAGTCAAAAAGGCATACTTCTGCAAAAACTGCGGATTCGAAGCCCCCAAATGGCTGGGGCGCTGTCCCTCGTGCGGCGAGTGGAACACCTTTACCGAAGAGATTATCGCCCGCGAGAGCGGCTCGATACCGGCTGCCGTCACCGGGCCCCTGCCCGCAGCGAAGCCGCAGCGCGTGCGCGACATCCGCGACAGCGAGCACCGGCGCATCGACATCGGCAACAACGAAGTCAACCGCGTGCTGGGCGGCGGCATGGTTCCCGGGTCGCTGATTCTGCTGGGCGGAGAGCCGGGCATCGGCAAATCCACGCTGTCGCTGCAAATCGCGCTGGCGGCGAACGGCCTGAAAACGCTCTATGTCTCGGGCGAGGAGTCGGCCGATCAAATCAAGATGCGCGCGGCCCGCATCGGCATCGGCAACGACGAATGCCTGATTTATCCCGAAACGCTGCTGGAGAACATCGTCAGCCAAATCGGCGAGCACCGGCCCGACCTGGTGATCATCGACTCGATACAAACCATCTATACCGACCTGCTGGACTCGTCGGCAGGCAGCGTGTCGCAGATACGCGAATGCGCCGCGACGCTTTTGAAATACGCCAAATCGACCGGCACGTCGATCTTCATCATCGGCCACATCACCAAGGACGGCACCATCGCCGGGCCCAAAATCCTGGAACACATCGTCGACGTCGTACTGCAGTTCGAGGGCGACAGCAACAACATCTACCGCATCCTGCGGGGCATCAAGAACCGTTTCGGCGCGACGTTCGAAATCGGTGTGTTCGAAATGCTCGACAGCGGGCTGCGCGGGGTCGACAATCCGTCGGAGATACTGCTGACGCACTACGAGGAGCCTTTGAGCGGCATCGCCGTGGGCGCCTCGGCCGACGGCGTGCGCCCCTACCTGATCGAGGTGCAGGCGCTGGTAAGCGGCGCGGCGTACGGCACGCCGCAGCGCACGGCGACAGGATTCGACACCAAGCGCATGAGCATGCTGCTGGCCGTACTGGAAAAACGCGTGGGGATGAAGATGTTCCAGAAAGACGTATTCCTGAATTTCGCCGGCGGCTTCAAGGTCGCCGACCCGGGGCTCGACCTCGCGGTCGTGGCGGCTGTTATCTCCTCCTACTACGACCGCCCCGTCGCCGAGGGGGTTTGCTGCGCGGGGGAAATCGGCCTGTCGGGCGAAGTGCGTCCCGCACCCCGTACCGAACAGCGCATCAGCGAAGCCGCACGGCTGGGTTTCAGGC
>OGDN01003396.1_pt1 | contig 16989 bp, 9 predicted proteins | sample 1570271 | NCBI WGS metagenome assembly OGDN01 (sample SAMEA4384481, study PRJEB24528) | human gut metagenome | reverse complement strand
GTAGTCGAAGAAGCGCTTGCGGAAGTATATCCGGGACAAGCGGGTACGCGCAAGGAAAACGTTGTCGATTTTGTCCGGGTCTATCTCCGGGTCGTCGGAGAAGGTGTGGGTCCTGCCGAGCACCTTGTCGTCCTTTGAGGGCGCGCCCTGAAGCGGGAGGATATCCATCCACAGCTTCATGACCTCCTTGTTTTTCGAGAAAAACCTGTGGCCTCCGATGTCGATACGGTTCCCGTTGTACCGCGCGGTGCGGGATATTCCGCCGATGAATTCGCTGGCTTCGATTATTATGGGGTGATATTCGCTGCTTTCATTCAGCAGGGTGTATGCGGCGGTAAGTCCCGCAGGACCCGCGCCGATGATTACTACATTTTTCATTTGGTTTCAATTTTTCCTTTTCTGTCAAATATCAGTACCTTTCGTCCGACGTAATTCCATACAAGGACGATGGCGGCGGCGGCTATCTTTACAATAAGGTAGCTTATATGCAGCAGCTCGGTCCCGAGGTACATTATAAGTTCCGTCAGCCCCAGTCCGATCACGCCGACCACGGTGAAAATCAGGAATGCCGCCACGCTCTTACCGCTGCCGCGGTTGTCCTTTCTGCGGAATACGAACGTCAGCGAAAGCACGTAGTTCACGATCAGGCCTACGATGAATCCCGCCGCGGTGGAGATGAACAGCTCCCACGGAGTTTCTCCGGTGAGTATCAGCTCCTGAAACAGGAACAGCGTGCCGTAATCCGCCAGGAATGCGATACCGCCTACAACGGCGTATCTGAAGAATTCCCAGAACAGGCTCAGCAGTTTCCTGCGTTTCTCTTCTGTCAATAAGGCTCCCCCCCAATTTTTTTAGATGTATCAATTATACCACTTTTCAACATGACTTTCAATACAAAGAAATGAACAGTTTTCAAAATCGTTTTATTAGACATATCCGCAAGCGCGTTTTTGTGGATTTTTCAGCCGGGTGTGAATGGACTTGTAATATCAGGTGTAATATATTTGTTCAATGTTTACATAATCTTTTGTGCAAAATGTGTAAAAAGAATGAAATTTCATAAAGGGTATTGTATATTTGCGATAAATATGCTACAATGTATACAGACAAGTTAACAGGCTCACGGGACGAAAGTCCGGGCGGTCCTGCTGATTTGCTTTAAAATCCCGGTTTGCCGGGCGGCGGCGTCTGCCGCGGCTCGTCCGACCCGAAAGGAATGATCAGTATGAAAGTAACCATCACCGCTAAGAAGCTCACAATCAACCAGTCGTTCACCGACTATGCGACCCAGAAGCTCAGCGCAAAGCTGGACCGCTTCTTCCCCGAGGAGGCAGAGGCTAAGATCACCCTCGAGGAGCGCCGTGAACTTATCATTCTTGAGCTTACGGTAAAATATAACGGTATCATCTACCGTGCAGAGCAGTCCGCGAAGGACAAGAACGACGCCCTCGACGTAACCGTTGACCGCGTTATCCGCCAGATCAGAAAGCAGAAGACCAAGGTTGAAAAGAGCCTGCGTACAGGCGCGTTCGAGGGTCTTGCACCCGAGGCAGAGGAGAAGGAGTACGAGGTCATTCGCGAGAAGAAATTCCACCTCCGCCCGATGTCCGTTGACGAGGCTATTCTTCAGATGAACCTGCTTGACCACACGTTCTTTATGTTCAAGAACGCAGACACCGGCGCTGTAAACGTAGTCTACAAGCGCGACGAGGGCAACTATGCAGTTCTGGTTCCCGAGGGATGAGCAGCACAGGAAACAAGGCGTTAATACTTAAATAGCAATCAGCTCCGCCGGGATTTCCTGCGGAGCTTGAATGCTGATTAGGGCATTTGCACAAAAAAGTTGAAAAATCTTTGTGCAAATCACCGCCCTTGTAATGTAAACGATTTACTGCTATAATATAATCAAGGCAACCGGGAAAAGCCCGGAAAAACCGTAAATTAGCCGGGGAACCGGCAGAAATATCAGAATGATGGAGGAATACCAATGAACTACGGTCATTTCGACGAACTCAATAAGGAGTATGTCATCACCCGTCCGGACACACCTTCCGCATGGGCTAACTACCTCGGCGACCCCGAGTACGGCGCTATCATCTCCAACAACGCAGGCGGCTACAGCTTCGTAAAGAGCGGCGCTAACGGTCGTGTTATCCGCTACCGCTTCAACGGCGTAGGCACCGACACCCCCGGCAGATACGTATATCTCCGCGACCTCGAGACCAACGACTACTGGTCCGCTTCCTGGGCGCCCGTATGCAAGCCCCTCGATCAGTTCAAGAGCGAGTGCCGCCACGGTACCGCTTACACCGTTATCACTTCCGAGTACAAGGGCGTTAAGTCCGAGGTTACTTACTATGTTCCCCAGGGCGCTACATACGAGGTATGGGCTGCCAGGGTGACAAACACCTCCGATAAGCCCAGAAAGCTCGCTGTTACCGGCGTATGCGAGTTCGTCAACGACCCGAACTACGAGCAGGATCAGGTAAATCTTCAGTACACTCTGTTCATCACCCGCACCTACTTCAAGGGTAACTATATCCACCAGATGCAGAACGAGATCTACAATCCGAACAGCGGCAGATTCCTCGGTCTGGCTGGCGCTAAGGTAGACGCTTACTGCGGCGACAGAGATTCCTTCGTAGGCACCTACAGAAGCTACTCCAACCCGAAGGGCATCGAGGAAGGTCTGAAGGGCGACCTCAACTACAACACCAACTCCGTTGGCGCGCTCGAGAGCGACATCGTTCTCCAGCCCGGCGAGACCAAGGAGCTTACATACGTCCTCGGCGGCCAGAAGACCGAGGCTGAGATCACCGAGATCATCAGCAGATACGAGAAGTCCGGCGCGGTAGAGGCAGAGCTTGCACAGCTCAAGAACTACTGGCACAGCAAGCTTGACAACCTCCAGGTAAACACACCCGACAAGAACTTCAACAACATGGTCAACACCTGGAACGCATACAACTGCTTCATCACCTTCATCTGGTCCAGAGCGGCTTCCTTCCAGTACTGCGGCCTGAGAAACGGCTTCGGCTACCGCGACACCGTTCAGGATATCCAGGGTATCATTCACCTTGCGCCTGAGATGGCAAAGAAGCAGATCGTGTTCATGCTGTCCGCGCAGGTAACTAACGGCGCAGGTCTGCCCCTCGTTAAGTACGACCACAAGGCGGGTCAGGAGAACCACCCCGACGAGAACGACGAGAACTCCGTATACGCGAAGCAGACTGGTCACCCCAGCTACCGTGCAGACGACGCTCTGTGGCTGTTCCCGACCGTTTACAAGTACATCTCCGAGAGCGGCGATTCCGCGTTCCTCGACGAGGAGATCCTCTACGCTAACGACGGCGAGAAGGGCACCGTTTACGACCACCTCAAGAGAGCGATCGACTTCTCCATGAACCACCTCGGCAACCACGGCATGCCCGCAGGTCTGCACGCTGACTGGAACGACTGCCTCCGTCTCGGCAAGCAGGGCGAGTCCACCTTCGTTGCATTCCAGCTCGTATACGCTATCAAGATCCTGCGCACCTACGCAGTTGAGAAGAACGATACAGACTACATAAAGTACCTGGACGAGATCGGCGCTAAGCTCGATACTATCCTCTCCGCCTGCTGGAACGAGGACAGATGGATCCGCGGCTACAAGGAGGACGGCGCCATCATCGGTCAGCGCACTGATCCTGAGGCTTCCATGTGGCTCAATCCGCAGAGCTGGTCCGTTATCTCCGGCTTCGGAACAAAGGAGCAGCAGCAGAAGGCTATGGACAGCGTTTACCGCGAGCTGAACACTCCGTACGGCGCAATGGTAATGTACCCGCCTTATGTAAAGCACGGCTTCCCCGGAGCGCTCATGCAGTGCTTCAACAAGTGTACCAAGGAGAACGCAGGTATCTTCTCCCAGCCGCAGGGCTGGCTGATACTGGCTGAGTCCAAGCTGGGTCACGGCAACCGCGCTTACCAGTACTGGACTGAGGCGGCTCCCGCTACCTACAACGACAACGCAGAGCACAGAGTGCTCGAGCCGTACGTATACGGTCAGTTCGTTGAGGGCAAGGACAGCCCGTTCGCAGGCCGCGCACACGTTCATTGGCTGACCGGTACCGCTTCCACCGTTATGGTTGGTACAACTGAGGGTATCCTCGGTCTGAACCCCGAGACCAAGGGTCTGGTCATCGACCCGTCTATCCCCTCCGAGTGGAAGGAATACACCATGGAAAAGACCTTCCGCGGCAAGAAGCTCCACGTTACCGTAAAGAACCCGAACGGTTCCGAGCACGGCGTGAAGTCCGTTACAGTCAACGGCGAGAAGATCGAGGGCAAGCTTATCCTCGATTCTATCCTCAAGGCTGAGAACGACGTTGTAATCGAGATGTAATTCTAGATAGAAAAATCCCCCGTTCGTGTGAGCGGGGGATTTTTTATGTTATTTCAGTCTGATAACATTTGACCACTTTCCGTATATCCGCTTTCCTCCGATGGAAATGTACGGGCGTATCCTGAACCTGCACCCGGATTTGGAAGTCCATTTAACCTTCAGGCTCAGCTTGTGGTTCTGAATGTCCGCAAGCTTTGTGAATTTACCCTTGCCCTCAGCCGCCTGTACCTCATAATTGGGGTATATCCCGCCTGGCCTTGACCATGTAAGCGTGGCGCGGTTTTCATTTTTGACCTTACGTCCCTTTAACGTGGATTTCGGCGGAAGTATCTTGAATTTCAGCGTCTTTGTGCCTTTGAAGCTGTTTATTCCGGTTATGCGCACAGACGCTATGCCAGGTGTTACAGCGTCCTGATAATCTACCGTGTAGTCGTAGCCCTCGTTGAGCGTACGATCCTCGTATTCTGCCTCTATGACGGGTGTGAACGGCATTCCGGTGTAGGTCACAGTGGGGAGCGCCTTGAACTTGCAGCCGCTTATATCGTGCTCCTCGCCCGGTCTAAGAACCAGCGTGGAATATTCGTAGCTTCCGTCTACAAGTGTACCGGCACTGAGAATGTTATACCTGAACTGACAGGTTACGCTCTTGGCAGCCTGCTCGAATACCCACTCGCTGCTCTCGCCGTAAAGCATGCCGACAACATCGCCGTTTTCAGTTGTGCCTGTCCATATGTCAAACGAATCGTCGGTAGTGCAGTCGCACTCGATTATATCTCCGTTGGCTCCGTCGCCGCCGAAGAATCCGAACGTCGCCGACGTGCCGAACGCGTCGTCCCACTCGCTAAGATAGTAATCGTCAAACTCCACATTGAAACCGATTCCGGCTCTTCCGGTTTCGGCGTAAGCCTGCTGATAAAGGTCGTACTTTTCCTTTGGAACGGTGAAAATTATGCTGGTGCAGTCCGGAATCACTCCCGTCCTGACCGTCACGCCGGGCTGTGAGAAGTCAAGGTCGTCCGGAAGCGTCAGGGCGGCTTCTGCGGTATTCTCTGCTGGAACAGCTCCGGACGGCTCCGCCTGCTCTTCTGCGAAAGTTTCCATCGCTGAAGCCGCTGCCAGGAAAACCGCAAGTACCGCGGCCGTTAATCGCTTGAATTTCATATTACCTACCTCCATTGATTTAATGTTACCAACATTATACATCGTTTGTTTTCATTTGTCAATGAAAATTCGGTTGGGTATGTAAAAAAACTCCCTGCCGAAGCAGGGAGTTTATATTGTTAATCAATATTGTGAAGCGCCTTGTAGATGTCCTGCATCTGCTGGTCGGTGGAGGCAATGGTCTCCGCGCAGTCCTTGAGCTGCTGCGCAAGGTCAGCTGACACCACGCTGTCGGTCTTGTATTTGAGGTCGTGCTCCAGGGTCGCCCAGAAGTTCATTGCGATGGTGCGTATCTGAACCTCCACGTGGACAAGCTCCTTTTTTTCGGAGAGGTACACCGGAGTCTCGATAACCAGGTGCAGACTGCGGTAGCCGTTTGGCTTGGGGTTCTGTATGTAGTCCTTGCGCTTGATGAGCTTCACGTCGTCCTGCGCGGTCAGGAGGTCTGCCACAGTGTAGATATCGTCGATGTAGTTGCACACTACGCGGACGCCTGCGATGTCGTTCAGCTCGCGCTTTGCGTTATCGCAGCTGAACGGTATTCCCTTGCGGTTGAGCTTCTCAAGAATGCTCTGCGGGGATTTCACGCGGTCCTCAAGGTGATGTATCGGGTTGTGGTCGTATTTCGTCTTGAATTCGCTGTCGAGTATCTCAAGCTTGGTCTTGACCTCGCGGATCGCGGACTCGTAGAGATGCTCAAGCTCCATGAACTGGTAGAGCTGGTCCATAACGCGCTGCTGTGCGTCCGCAGGGAGAAGCTGCTGTACAGGCTCAAGCTCGAATGTTTTCTGTTTTTCTTTCATTGCGTATCCTTTCACAAGCGTACAATAATATTATATCAGCAAATGTGATAAATTTGATAATGTTCGTGTGAAATTATTATGAAATATTACTTGTTTGCTTCGTCCTGCATACTATTCAGGAGCGCCTCTATGTCAGCCTGGGACATCTTACCGCCGGAAGGCGCGGAGGATTCAGCAGGCGCAGGCTCGGGAGCGGGAACAGGCTCAGCAGGTTCAGTGGGTTCAGAAGGTTCAGCGGGCGCGTTAGCCGCGAGGAGCTTCTCAATGTCCTCCTGGGACATCTTGCCGCCGGAGGGCGCGGAGGATTCAGCAGGCGCAGGCTCGTCGTTTACCGGAGCTTCCGGAGCGTTGTTCTCGACTATCTCGGGTTCATCAGAATCGGAATCATCATTGCCGCCGAGTGCCGCCGCGAGCAGTTTCTCTATGTCGTCCTGGGACATTTTGCCTCCGGAAGGCTCCGCAGGTTCGATGATTTCTTCGGTCGGAGTTTCGATGGGTTCGGCAGGTTCGGCAGGTTCCGCAGATTCCGCAGGCTTTTCACTGCCGCCGGACATGTTCATTTCGTCTAGCATTCTCTGCACTTCGTCCTGCGACATTACGCCGCCGGAGGACTCCTCCTGGGAGCGGGTTGCCGGGTCGACCTGTATGTCCGAAACCGGTTCGGGAGCGGGGGAGTCGCTTATGCCTGCCGAGCGGAGCAGCGCTTCGATGTCGTCCTGCGACATCTTGTTGTTCTCCACCTCGGGAGCGGGCGCATAGGAGGTTTCGGGAGCGATAGCCTCCGGGGTTTTGGACTCCTCCATAATGCTTGCGACGTCCACCTTATGCTGATTCAGAATGCTGCTCACGTCCGCTTCCGGCTTCTTTGGCGGACGCGTGGAACGTCCCGGGCGGTATTCCCCGCTAGGGTAGGATATCATCGGAACCGGCTGTGCTTCCGGCGCGATGAGGTATTTGTCGAACTCGCCGCACGCCTGCTCGAAAGTTGTGGTCTCGCCGTCGAATCTTATCCAGTAGTCGTCGTAGGGAGTGATTCCGTGGGTACGCCTGAGTATGTTGTAGACGTTGTATTTTTCAATTCCCATTCTGTCGAGGATAGGGTATGTATAGGGCGTCTTGTCCTGGAAAACACGACACGAGAACAAGTAGTAAATGTCCGAAATGTCGAGGGGACGGTGTATCGTTGTTATCATCAGCTCCTTGAAGCGGGTGATGATGGTATAGGATACCTCCTCGTCCTCTGAAACGAGATATTCGCATATCGGCGCTTCGCACTTCCACACAGTGAATTTCAGCGGGAGCGGCATTTCGAATGCGCTGTTGTCTACTATTCGATACCGGTTCGCCTTTAATACAACATTTTCCATAGTTCTACCCTCCGGAATACGTCCGCACGTATCACATTATTATAATCATTATACCACATTTTTGAAACATAAGCAATAGTTTTTTTATCTCTCCATATTGTGAACAAAATAATTTCGGACGATTTGTGCAGGTTTAATAAAAATGCCGGACAATGATAAATTATTATTGTCAAAGTGTTTACAGAAACGAGTTTTTGTGTTATACTGATACTAAATAGCTGTGTCTGTCGCACGGCTGAATGCGGAAATAATCTGCTCTTGCAGAACAGAAACGGGGAGTATATATGAAGATCAGAACCATGCTGATGATCAGCGCCATGCTGTTCGCGATACTGCCGATGGTGATCTACACGGTGTTCGCAAACACATTGCTTTCTTCTGACGGCGACAAGCAGTTCAGAGATACTTTACTCGAGGTGGCAGAGAACGAGCGCTACACGCTGCAGACCTACCTCGACACGGTGGATAAGCAGGCGGAGACCATTCTGAAGAACACCGAGGTACAGGACGTGATCAAGAGCCAGAAAACCACGGATTATGTCGGAAATTACCTTGTGCAGTTTGCAAACGAGAATCCTGAGATAGATTCCATCTCTCTGGTGGACAAGGACGGCAAGATCTTCTGCGGAAGCACCGGAAAGATCGGTCAGGTCATCGACAATTTCAGCGCGTATGACAGCTACGCAGACGGCGCTCTCTACTACAATGCGATAATCAATCCCGAGGCCACCGGCGGCGGAACCAACCCCACGATGTTCTACAAGAAGCATCAGGGCGGCGCGACCCTGCTTATCAGCTACAAGCTGTCCGGCAAGGGCTTCCTTTACAGCGCGTCCGGCGGAAGCACGTTCTACAACGGTTCTGTGACTGTTGCGGATTCTTCCCCCAATCACAATTATAATATCGTTGATAACTTCAAGGTAAACCTTTATTACGAGTACCCCTCCGATGTTTTCAAGAGCAGGATCGACAGCCTGACTGACGGCGCGGAGCCTGAGATAATCGAGTACTCTCCGGCAAACGGTTCCTCTGATAAGTGGTACGCCGCAATGGTCAAGGTCGGCGGCGAAAACGGACTTATCGCGATCGCAAGCTGCCCTGTGAACGGCAATGCAAATTCCTTCTCGCTGCCCGCAGGCAACGGCATAGTTGTGGCATGCGTACTTATCTCCATTGTTGCAATTGCAGGCGCTGTCGTCGTATCCATTCTTGTAACAAGACCGCTCAAGACCATCGAGGAGACCCTTGTAAAGGTACGCCGCGGCGACCACGAGGCTCGTATCCCGAACGAGGTCAGCAACAACGAGTACGGACAGATGTCCCGTGCGTTCAACAACCTGCTTGACGAGATCGTTGTCAGCGAGGACAGATACCGCACCATTACGGAGATGTCCGATAACATCATCTTCGAGTGGAATTTCAAAACCAACGAAGTTTTCTTCTCCAACAACTTCAACAAGAAGTTCAGCTACCGTGCTCCGTCCGACCACTTCGGTGACAGCTTCCTGTTAAAGGCTAAGCTCCACGAGGAGGACGCAGAACGCTACAAGCAGGACCTCGAGGCTCTGGGCAGAGGCGAGGAGTTCAAGCACAACGAGTACCGTATGAAGAACATCTACGGCGACTACATCTGGGTTCTTATCAGAACTGCGACCCTCCGCGACAAGGAAGGCAACCCGCTGAAGATCGTCGGCGTTATCCTGGATATCGACCGTGCGAAGAAGAGCGAGCAGCAGCTCACGACACGTGCAAGCTTCGACGCCCTCACCGAGCTTTACAACCGTGAGACCATTGAGAGCCAGATCGACAACGAGATCACCCTTTCCGAAGCGCGTAAATCCGAGATGGCGGTTCTGTTCATCGACGTAGACGACTTCAAGCACTACAACGACCAGTACAGCCACGCGACCGGCGACCAGGTGCTGAAGTTCGTTGCACGCACCATAAAGGGCACTGTGAACGAGTTCGGCTTCGCAGGACGTTACGGCGGCGACGAGTTCATCGCATGCATTCGCAACGCGGAGATAAACGACCCGACAAGGGCTGCGCAGGATATCATCTCCAAGCTCGAAGAAGGCTTCGAGTGCGACGGAGTTCACCTGACCGTGAGCGTGTCCATCGGTATTTCGATGATAAAGGACGACTACAACACCCGTGTTGAGTATATCATCGGTAAGGCTGATGACGCGATGTATTCCGTTAAGAAGAACGGTAAGTCAAATTACGCGTTCATCTGATCTGAGTAATAAGAAAGACCGCTCGGGAGAGCGGTCTTTTTTTGTGCGGAGAATAGATTTGTGCGGGGTAAACTTTCAGGAGCCGTCAATTCGGAGCGTCAGAGCGTCGGAGCATCGTAGCGAAGCGGGCGTCTGCTCCTCTGGCGGAGGCGGCGTGAACCGCCATAGGGGCGACCCGAAGATGTCACACCCGCGCAGACGTTAAACTCTCTGAAATAAAAGCGCTTCCGCACAAAGTAACTGTGCGGAAGCGCATATTATTTACCCATTCTCCTATATTGAGAAAGCGGTTTGCCGTGCCGGAATTGACTTTATTGACAGCCGAATTACAATATGTTTTTACGGATCATCGACAAACTTCAGACCTATGCAGTGATCCGAAATAAGATTCTCAGGTTTGACGCCGAGCAGGGTCTTGATTCTGGAGTGCACCGTGATAGTACCGCTGCACATGGACATCGTGAGAGTGCCCTCGCAGTCGGTGGAGCCAAACGCGACTGATTCCGCGCCCTCGATAAGGGAATCGAACGTGCAGTCGTTCATTATGATCTCGCCGAAGTTCTTATCGGCGCCGATACCTAGTATCTCCTTCGCCTTGAACTCGGTGGAGATGCGCACGTCAGACATTTGGATGCTGCCGCCGCAGGAGTTGAACGACGCGATACCTCCTACCTTGTCGCCGGACATCTTGAAGTCAGCGCAGCCGTTTTTGATGCTTACTCTGCACGGGTCGCTGAAGCTTCCGATGCCAAGCCCGGTTTTTGAATGGTGCTCGATGAACACGCGGGAGTCGTCTATATCCACGACTGCGCCGGAGAGCAGGCTGCCTATGCCGAGGGTTTTCTTGCCCATCTGCTCGATGACGAGTTCCTTGCAGCGTATCCTGATATATGAGCTGCCGTCGTTGGTTTTGCCGCCTATCGCCACGTTCTTTTCGCCGTCAAGGTGGATATAAAGACCGCCGTTCATGCAGATGTCGATATTGCCGTACGGCATTGTAAAGCCGGAGCCGATGGCGTAGGTCTGGCTGCTTGCGGAGTTTATCCTGAGCGTGCCGTCGCCGATTATTTTCAGCGTGGAGCCAGCCGGGACGTAAATCCCGCCGGTCAGCGTTGCCGCGCCGATGATGTTCAGCGTCATGGTGCTGTTCTGACCCACTGTTATCGAAGCGCCCGCATTCTCGTTCTGCACAGTGATGTCCACGAGGTTCAGGCGGCAGTCGATGTTGTCCTTGGTGCGTACTGCCATTTCGGAGGTGTAGTTCTTGTTTCCGGTCAGGGTGTACTCCATCTTGTTGACAATGATATCCGTGTAGTTGTCCAGGTCAAGCGCCATGAGGGATATCTCGCGCTCGTCGCCGGTGAAGTATGTCTTGCGGGTGCGGCGGTTCTCGGACTGGCGGCTGTATTCCTGTATCTCCTCCGCGATGTCCGGATTTATCTCCTGAACGATATCCGCAGAGGGCTTCGCGGTATAGTAGCCCTGGATAAGGTCGACGCCCATGCCGATAACGGTCTGAAGCTCCTCGGTGAGTTCCACGCCCTCTGCGAGAGCCATGAAGTTGTTGTCGTGGGCGTAGTCGATGATGTTGCGCGTGAAGTGCTTCTTGCGCTTATCCTTGTGGATATTCATGATAAGGCTGCGGTCTATCTTCACGACGTTGGGCATGAATGTCAGCAGGTTGCTGATGTTGGAATATCCCGTTCCGTAATCGTCTATCGCGACCTTGAATCCGCAGCGCTGGCTGCGCTCAAGCAGCGTCTTTAACTGGCTGGAGCTTGCCTCGGTCTGCTCGGTGAACTCCACGACGATATTCTGCATGATATCGCCGTAAAGCTGATATAGCTGCTCAAAATCGGCGTCCGGAAGCGTGCATGCCGGTATACTGTTGATAAACAGCAGCTTCCCCGCAAGCAGGCGCTGGTTTTCCTTTGCGAAGCGCAGAGTATTGAACATCGTGCACTTCTCCACGTCCTGGAGTCTGTCGAGAGCCTCAGCATGGCTGAGTATCGTGAGCGGAGACAGCCGGAATTCTTCGCCGGACCGCATGAGCGCCTCGTACGCGAAAACGCTTCCGTCCTTCGCGCTGACGATGGGCTGGAAATTATATGAGAACAGGTTCTCGTTAAGCAGCCGTACGACCTGCTGGCGCTCCTCCGGGTCGAAAGTCTCGGCGGAAACGTCCGCGGTCTTGTGCATTTTGGTGTGGTTATCCTTGGTGAGGGTGCGCTGGTACGCCGCCTCGTAGGGCAGCTTGTCGAGCACGGAGCGGTCAGTGAGAGGCGCGGAGATCGACGCGGTGTAGATATTCACGCCATATTCCTGGTTGTGGTGGTTTATGGAGTCCACAACGCTGCTGAGCCTCGACGGAACATCGTCGAAGGAGCCTTCGTCGATAACTCCGGCAATGAAGAACTCGTCGCCGCTTACCCTTACTACGATGTCGTTTTCTCCGGCAGCGCCGGAAAGCGCAACGCCGAGGGCCTGAAGCACCTTGTCGCCCTCCGCGTAGCCGTAGGTGTCGTTTATGCCGCGGAGGTTCTCAACGTCGATGGAGATTATGCGCAGCAGCTTCTTCGGATCGTTGAACTTGCCGCAGCGCTCCGTCATGATGCGGACGTAGCCGCGCATATTCAGCAGACCCGTGAGGGAATCGCGCACCTGCGCGTCGGTAACGGCGTCGTTGTAGAGAATGTGCCGGCGCTGCTTCTCAAGGGCGCAGCTTATTGTCCTGAGCCACTTGACGTAATTCCGGCTGTAGACCTTTCCGCTCTCGCCGTAGGAAAGCACGACGTAGCCGTAGTTAACTCCAATGAAGTGGAGGGTCGTGAAGATGAACGCCGACGGGCGGCTGCGCTCCTCGAAAATCTCGGGAAGCAGCATATCGCGCGGGAACTTCGCCATGAGGTCGACGGTGCTTCCTGCGGAGGTGCGCTTGTACGCGAGGTTGATCCGGTCGGTGAAGCCCGGTTCGGGGGCTTCGTTGTGCATTACCTTGTTGTTGAGACAAAGCCAGAATCCGGTGAAATCCCCGAGGAAATGCGTGTACCAGTCCACCTTCCAGAGGTAGTCGTAGAACGTATCCGCGCCGATGAGCTCCTCTGACATGAAGTTGTAGTAGGAATCCATTTCGTTGCCCTGCAGGCTGGTCATTTCAGCAGCGAAGGCATGGCACAGCCCTCCGAGGTTGGGGGGGCAGCAGCCGCAGGTCATTCCGACGCGGAACTGTGCGCAGTTGTCGTCGGAATGCGCCTGGTATACCCCGCCGGTGACTTTCGCGATTATGTAGTGCGCGGCGTTTTTCGCAAGAGTAACAGGGTCGCGCAGCGCGGAGGTGATGTTAAGATAATTCGCGCCGTACGGCTCCTTCTGATTGAAGCCGGTGATCAGCACGTCGTCCGGGATATTTACGCCGCGGTTCGACAGCGATTCGATGAGCTGTACTGCGGTAAGGTCGGAGCAGCACATTATCGCTTCCGGCATGCCGTTGCTGATTATCTCGCCGGCAATGCCGGAAAAGTCGTAAACCCAGTCGATTCCGTGGTGTATGCGTTCTTTTGGGATATCATAGCCGCGCTTTTTCATGGCCTTCACGAAGTAGCGCTCAATGGAGTCGTGGAATTCGTCCTTCGGTCCGCCCACGAAGTCGATGACCTTGCAGCCGTGGTGATCCATGATGTGGCTGACCATCATGTCGGCTACTGGTTCGTAGTTGTAAAGGCAGTTGGCGAAGCCGTCCACCTGGCTGTCGAACGAAACGACAGGACCCTTGAAATCGCTTTTTATGCGTGCGATAAGGCGTTCCCGCGAGGTAGCGTCGTTAATGCTGGAGGAGAATATGATAATGCCGTCTAGGAGGTCAAAGTCCACAAGGTCGTATACGGAGTTTTCAGCCGCGTCGAATTCAGCGTTGCCGGACATCATCAGGGACGAGAATACCGCGGCGTCCATGTTGGCGGCAAAAAGCTCTTTCTGAATTGTGTTCAGCGCGTTTGAGAAGAATACATATTCCGCTTCAGCGGCGATTATTCCGATCAGAGGACGGGATTTTTTCAAGGCGATTTCTCCTTTGTCCTGTTTGGTTCAAACAGGCATACTATGACTATTTTAAATAAGTATATCATAAATCGCGTGTTATTTGCAACAACGGATTGATGATTTTGTGCGATATTACTATTTTTTTTAGTTATATTTACAATCTGACGATACAAAAGCGGTGTTTTTATCTGGAAATGTAATGTTTCACATGAAATTTTGTGCAAATTGCCATGCGGGGAGGGTTTGATTTTTTACTCTATATAGTGTATAATAGATATTATTGACGAAATTTATACAGGAGTTTTTTATTTATGGATCTGTTACTTATTTCTGCGGCGGAGACTGCGGCAGATGACGGCGGCTTCCTCGGAGTCGTAAAGACTGTAAACGACGCGGTCAGCGGCGTCGTATGGGGCTGGCCGGCTCTTATCCTGCTGCTGTTCGTCGGAGTGCTGATGTCGGTGCTTACGAAATTCTTCCAGATATCGCACATCGGAAGGTGGTTCAGATGCACCATCGGCGCGGTATTCAAGGACAGAAAGGTCACGGCGCACACAAAGGACAAGCAGATATCCCAGTTCCAGAGCGTATGCGCGGCGCTCGCCTCAACGGTCGGGACCGGTAATATTGCGGGCGTGGCTTCCGCAATCGTCACCGGAGGTCCCGGCGCGGTGTTCTGGATGTGGATCATGGCGTTCTTCGGAATGATGACCAACTTCGCAGAGAACGTGCTGGGTATTCTCTACCGCGTCAAGAACAGGGAAGGCGAGTGGAGCGGCGGCGCGATGTACTACCTCAAGTACGGTCTCGGTGCAAAGAAGCACTGCAGGGTTTTAGGCTCCGTGCTTGCCGTGCTGTTCTGCGTATTCTGCCTGTTCGCTTCCTTCGGAATCGGCAACATGACCCAGATCAACACCATATCCACCAACATGAACAGCACATTCGGCATCCCGAACTGGATCACCGGCATCGTGCTGATGATCATTGCGGCTCTCGTTGTTATCGGCGGTATCAAGCGGATCGCGCTGGTTACAGAGAAGATCGTTCCGATAATGGTGATCGTCTACCTGTTGGGAACTGTCGGCGTCTGCGTTATGCATATCGACCAGTTCGGCGCGGTGTTCTCCTCTATTTTCAGGAGCGCGTTCGGCATGGAGGCTGTCGTCGGCGGTCTGGTGGGTCAGGGCGTCAAGATGGCGATAGAGATGGGCATGAAGCGCGGCGTGTTCTCTAACGAAGCGGGTCTCGGCTCCTCGGTAATGGTGCACTGCAACTCCAACGTCAAGGAACCGGTCAGCCAGGGAATGTGGGGAATCTTCAGCGTGTTCAGCGACACTATCGTTGTCTGCTCGCTGACTGCGTTCACGATCCTTTCTTCCGGTCTGTTCGACCTCCAGACGGGCAGGCTCGCGGAGGAGTTCGCGTACCTTGAGAACCAGACTGGCTCCATAGTGGGCGTTGCGTTCCAGGCGAACTTCGGCGAATTCGGACGTTATTTCGTTGCAATCGCGCTGCTGCTGTTCGCGTTCTCCACTTCCCTCGGCTGGAGTCACTACGGCACCAAGGCGTTCGAGTACCTTTTCGGGACAAAGGCTACGCTGTTCTACAAGATCGTTTTCGTTCTGGCTATATTCGGCGGCGCGACAATGGGCGAGAACCTCGCCTGGGAGCTTTCCGATACGTTCAACGGAATGATGATGATCCCGAACCTGATAGGCGTTCTGGTGCTGTCGCCGATGGTCTACAAGTGCACGAAGAACTACATAGACCGCCACGTGCGCCGCATGGACGTTGAGCCGATGCTGTCCGTGCACGAGGATATACAGCGCCAGCAGGTACTGGCGCTTGAAGCGGAGCAGAACGAGCTGGTCAAGGCAGGGCTCGACACCGACTACGCGGAGTAATGAATTTGTGAATGAGGCTTATAGCTTTGCGCACAAGTTTATGGATTTTCGACTGCTGCAAATGAGGCTGAGTAATTCGGCCTCATTTGTGTTTCAGCCGCAGAATATTCTGAAGGTCACCTCTAAAAACCTTGTTTGAGTGAAAATGTGTATAGCACACCGACTGCTTCTTCAAACCTCCTCGTAAGGCATACAGCCTTACTTCGTCGGCTTTCATCGCATTCGGCGCACTCTACCCATTTTCCCTTTTCAAACCGATTTTTAGAGGTTCCCTGAAAAAATTTCGCTGTCCCCCTTGACAAATCGGAATAAGAGGTGTATAATATCATCATTGATTGCTTTAGAGATAAAAAGCACAAAAGCATAAAAGCATAAAAGTGCTAAAGCAAATGAAAAGATGAAAGGACAATAGTCATGAAAGAAGTAGTAAAGCTGATGGATTACAGACCTGATATAAAGATAGTTGACGCGACCCTGCGCGACGGAGGTCTGGTGAATAATTTCCGTTTCACGGACGAGTTCGTAAAGGATCTGTATCAGACCAACATCAAGGCGGGCGTGGACGTTATGGAGTTCGGCTATAAGGCTGATAAGGAGATGTTCGACGTAAAGGATTTCGGCAAGTGGAAGTTCTGCGACGACGAGGATATCCGCGCGGTAGTAGGCGACAACAACACCGATCTCAAGATCGCCGTAATGGCGGACGTTGGCAGATGCAACTACAAGCAGGACATCAAGCCCCGCGCTGAAAGCCCGGTCGACGTTATCCGCGTTGCCACATATATCAACCAGATCCCGGCCGCTGTCGATGTTATCGAGGACGCCGTTGCAAAGGGCTATGAAGTTACTTGCAATATAATGGCCATCTCCAATGCGCAGGAGGCGGATATCCGCGTTGCGCTCGACCTGCTCGGGAAGTCGCCGGTGAACGTTATTTACATCGTAGACAGCTTCGGCGCGCTGTTCCCGGAGCAGATAGCGCGTATCGCGGCGCTCTACGGGGAGTACGCTGCAAAGTACGGCAAGAAGCTCGGAATACACGCGCACAACAACCAGCAGCTCGCGTTTGCAAATACGGTCGAGGCGGTGGGCGACGGC
>OGDN01003395.1_pt1 | contig 16990 bp, 18 predicted proteins | sample 1570271 | NCBI WGS metagenome assembly OGDN01 (sample SAMEA4384481, study PRJEB24528) | human gut metagenome | reverse complement strand
GCCGTGCCGCCACCGGCAACATCATCCCCTCCTCCACCGGCGCCGCCAAGGCCGTGGGCAAGGTCATCCCCGAGCTGAACGGCAAGCTGACCGGCATGTCCATGCGCGTCCCCACTCTGGACGTCTCCGTGGTGGACCTGACCGCCAAGCTGGCGAAGCCCGCCTCCTATGAGGAGATCTGCAAGGCCATGAAGGAGGCCTCTGAGGGTGAGCTGAAGGGCGTGCTGGGCTACACCGACGAGCCCGTTGTGTCCTCCGACTTCCTGGGCGATTCCCGCACCTCTATCTTCGATGCGGATGCCGGCATCGCTCTGACCGACACCTTCGTGAAGGTCGTCTCCTGGTACGACAATGAGTGCGGCTACTCCAACAAGATGGTGGAGCTGATTCGCTATATGTCCTCTGTGGACCACAAGTAAGATCAACGCAGAAGCTCCCGGGCCAAATGGCCCGGGAGCTTTTTTCACATTCCGCAGAGGAAAGGGCCCGCAGCACGCGGCAGGGGAGGGGCCGCCCGGTGTTCTGCCGCTTTCCCAGCCCTTCAGGGCAGAAAAATTCATGCGGTGTGAACGCACATAAGAATGGGGCGCTCCGCCAGATCCCGGCAGCTTTATGCATCCGGCCCACGGGCCGGACCGGGTCACCGTACCGCCGGAGACGGCACACAGTCTGTTTCGGTGCTTCTGCGCAGCAAAAAAGCGCCCTCCGGCGCCCCAACAGGCTTTCAGCTTCCGCATCCCTGCTTTTTGCCGGATGCCCTCTATACAGCACAACCCCCCGCTCGCTCCAACGACGAACGGGGGGCCTACTTCTGGATCGGAGTTTCCAATATGCATTACCTCTTGCTTTCTTGAGATACCGTCCGGATGCTGGGGAAACAGGGGAACTCAGGGGTTTGCCAATCCATAAAACATCGGTACACGCAGACGTCTGCTCTGGTTGCTACCAAAACTCGATTCTCGTGTGGCTCATCATCGTGAGGTGTGTTTCGTCTTTGGGTTCTTCCGGAGTTTCGCGTTTTGAGGAATTCCTCGATTCCGAACGGTGCAGGGATGATTGGGAATCTCTGAGCTAACTAGCCCATGGGACTCACTCCTTTCCTGTGTCTATAATGTACAATAGATTTCTTTTACTGTCAAGTGCTTTTGTGTATTTTTACACTTTCCATAAATCGAAATCAATTACCGTGAGCAAAATGCACAAAGGTGCGGGCAAAGCCGCTCAACTCCGCAGCTGGCACAAAAACGCCCCGGGGGAGAGAGCTGCATCCCGAAGGAACGCCAGGCGCAGCGCCTCCAGGTTCTCTTCACTGTGCTCCACTTCACAGCAAAGGCGGCGGACAGCCTCCCAAAGGCCACATACTGCCGTCAGGCGCTGTGCCGTCAGGACCATCAGCACGCAGAACTGCGCCTGCCCCAGCAGGTCGCCGTCGTTGACCGCCTTCAGGAGATACCGGAATGCAAAGTATGTGCCCAGCCGCTCCAGCAGCGTCTCCGGCACGGCGACGGGCGGCGCCTCCTCCGCCCTGCGCAGGAGCTCCCGCCAGTCCCCGTCCAGGGCCTCCAGCTTGGACAGCACCCGCAGGGCGTGTGGAAACAGGCCAGGCCCGGGCGGTACCGCCGTCTCCTGCTTCTTCCAGTCCGCTGCCAGAGCCGCAAGGTCCTCTGTCCGGTCCTCATCCAGCAGGATTTGCGCCTCCGCAGCCAGGAGCAAAAATGCCTCCAGCCGCTCCTGCAGGGGACGAGGCCGATCCGCCAGCTCCCGAAGCATCCGCTCCCGCAGGGGCAGGAGCCCGCAGAGCCACGGGTCTCCCGGTTCCTCCGGCTCCGCCGTCTCCCGTTCCAGGAAGGACAGCGGGGCGGTGGAGCCAAGCAGCAGGTCACAGGCTGCCGGGCAGGAGGCACAGAGGCTGACCTCCCGAAAGGGGCCGTACTCCTCAATGAACCGGGGGTGGGTCCGGCAGGTCAGGGACGTGGCCTCGGCTCCCAATATCCGGTGGATCTCGCACAGATTCTCCCGGTTCAGAAAGGGGCACCGGCCGCCCCGGAGGGGGAAGCAGAAATCCCCCTCCTCGTCCGTCTGGAGCGCCTCCCGCAGCCGCTCCCCCAGGGAGCCGGGGGTCTCCTGATAGCGGCGGGCGGTCTCCTCGTCCACCACCACCTCCCACTTTTCGCAGCAGGTGTGGGGGCAGGCCCCCGCCAGACAGTGAAACGCCTCATAATAATCCGGCACTCGGGTCAGCATGGCGCTCTCCTCCTCAGTCAGTCTGCTCCATCTGCTGAAGCAGGTGGAAATGGTTTTTTTGAAACGTCAGCACACCCTCGTCCCGGAGCTTTCCAAGCGCGGTAGACATGGCGCTGCGGTCCACCGCCAGATAGTCTGCCAGCTGTTGGCGGTCCAGCGGGATATCAAACTCCGGCCCTCCGGCCTGCATGGCCTGGGCGGACAGATAACTGAGCAGCTTGTCCCGGGTGGTGCGGCGGGCCATGTGGCCGATCTTCCGGGTGAGGGTCAGATTCCGCCCCGCCAGAATGGTCAGCAGGTTCCGGGTGAATTCCGCGGCGCCCGGCCGGGCACAGGACAGCGCCTGTACGCTGTTGAGAAACAGCACCTCCGCATCCGCTGCCGCCAGCACGGCCACCTCCAGCGGCTCACCGCCCAGACAGGCATAGGCCTCCGCAAACACCTCTCCGGACCGGGCGAGGCCCACAATGGTGCGGCTCCCCCAGAAATCCTCCTTGACGATATGCAGCGTCCCGGAGAGGACCAGCCCCAGCCGGTCCGCCCGCTCTCCCCGCCGCAGGACCACTTCACCCCGGCCACAGCGGCGCTTCCGTGCGCCCAGGCCCTCCAGCAGCGCAGGCAGCGCCTCCTGCGGAATCCCGCGGAACAACGGCGTCCGGAGAAGAAGCGCGGTAGAAACTTCCATACCATTTCCTCCATTCCGTTGTAAAAACAACATACTTTTTTGTCCCATTGTACGATACTAGGTCTCAGAAAGCAAGCAAAACGTTTGAAACCCCAAAAAGGAGACACACTATGGTAAGAAGGATCATCGAGATCGATCAGGAGAAATGCAACGGCTGCGGCGCCTGTGCCGCAGCCTGTCACGAGGGTGCCATCGGCATGGTGGACGGCAAGGCGGTCCTGCTGCGGGACGACTACTGCGACGGTCTGGGAGACTGCCTGCCCACCTGCCCCACCGGAGCCATCACGTTTGTGGAGCGGGAGGCCGCAGCCTATGATGAAGCAGCTGTCCTGGCAAAGAAGGCGGAGGCCCTGAAAGGCACCGCGCCGCGGCAGGCGCCGCCCTCCGGCGGCTGTCCCGGTAGTATGGCCCAGACCCTCCGTCCGGCGGTGGCTCAGGCCGTTTCCGCGCCGCAGGACGGCGCGGTGTCCCACCTGGCCCAGTGGCCGGTGCAGATCAAGCTGGTGCCTGTGGAGGCCCCCTGGTTCAACGGTGCCCGGCTGCTGATCGCGGCGGACTGCACGGCTTATGCCCGGGCGGACTTCCACCAGCGGTTCATGCGGGGCCGCATCACGCTGATCGGCTGCCCCAAGCTGGATGAGGGAGACTATGCCGAAAAGCTGACGGAGATCCTTCGCCGCAACGATATCCGGGAGCTGACCATCGTGCGGATGGATGTCCCCTGCTGCGGCGGTATGCAGCGGGCAGCGGAGACGGCCCTGCGGCAGAGCGGCAAGTTCATTCCCTGGCAGGTGGTGACACTGGGCCGGGATGGAAATATTCTGGAATAATAGGAGTGACCAATATGAACGCAACAGTAAATGAGAACTGCATCGGCTGCGGCCTGTGCGCCGGCACCTGCCCGGAGGTATTCCACATGGGCGACGACGGGCTGGCCCACGGCAGCGGCATCCCGGAGGGCCAGCTGGAGGCGGCCCAGGAGGCCCGGGACGGCTGCCCGGTCAGCGCCATCAGCATCGAAGCATGAAAGCAGGCCCTGTCCACATGGACAGGGCCTGCTTTCATGCCGGTCTTGCGGTGCAGGTCCCAGTATACCGTTAAAACAGCCCGGTCTGGGAATGCGCCCGCGGTGAAGTCGCACAGCCTGTAATTCCCGGCCGGGTCTTCCAGCTGAATTTCCCCTTCTTGTGAAAAGGCGAATCGAAAACCGACGGTTTTCTGAAACCGGCCTCCGGGAGCTGTGCGTTTCCCTTGCAGCCCCAATCCCTGTGCCCCGTTGTGATAGGACGGCACCAAGCGGAAGCCCGAATTACCGCACCAGCGAATGGGCTGCGGGCAGCCCTGCGGCGGGGCTGCCCCTGCTGGCCGCAGAAGGAAAGGGGGGGCGCACCGGAAGGCAAGTTCCCCACCCCCGCGGGGACTGGGTCGCCGCGCCCAGGCAGAAGCAGGCCGGGCCTCAAGAGGCCCGGCCTGCTTTAACGGATTTCCCGCCTTTGGACTGTGCGCACTGCCCGGGGCAGCTCACAGGTTGGTGTCCAGCACGCCGCTAAACGCCTGGGGCGGCATCACGCCCACCTTCCGGTCAAATTCCTGGCCGTTCTTCAGGAACACCACCGTGGGGATGCTCATGACTCCGAACCGCCGGGCCAGATCCGGCTCCTCATCCACGTTCACCTTGCCCACCAGGACCTTACCCTCGTACTGGTCTGCCAGGGACTCGATCACCGGAGAGAGCATCTTGCAGGGGCCGCACCAGTCGGCCCAGAAGTCCACCATCGCCAAGGGGGCCGCCGCCACGGCGGCGTCAAATTCCGCAGTCTTGAAATGCTTGATTCCCATACGTCATGTCTCCTTTATACACTCAAATTTGATGTTGTACGTTCAGCTCTGTTTTTCCCGGCGCTCCTGAGCCGCCGCCCAGGCCGCCGCACTCTGCCCGGCGATCAGCCCATCTCCCGCGGCCTTGGAGACCTGAAGGGGACCGCCGGTGCAGTCTCCCGCGGCAAACAGGCCGGGGAGATTGGTGGCCATACGCCGGTCCACCGTCACATAGCCCTGTTCCACCGCCAGCCCCGGGAACAGCTCCGTGGGGGCCATGGTGGGCCGCAGGATGAACACGCCCTCCGCCGGAATGGTCCGGCCGTCGCAGGTGACGGACTCCACCCGGCCGTCGCCCCGGATCTCGCACTGCTTGGGGCGGTCGAAATAGGTCACGGAGCAGCCGATTTTCTGGAGAAACTCCGCCTCCTGCCGGGCGGTGTCGGTGTATCCCACCACCGCCACCGGCTTGCCCCGGTAGAGCATCCCGTCGCAGGTGGCGCAGTAGCTGACGCCCCGGCCCAGAAGCTCCGCCTCGCCGGCAAACTTCTTCCCGCGGGCCACGCCCGCCGCCAGCACCACAGCCCTGGCGTTGTACATATCCGGCCCCACGCTGACATACCAGGCGTCCGGCATCTGCACGGCGTTCAGCACCTTGCCCGCCAGAAACTCCACCCCCGCCTGCTCCGCGTGGCGGCGCATGGCGGCCAGCATCTCCGCGCCGGACAGGCCGGGCAGGCCCAGGTAGTTGTCCACCTTCTCCGCCCGCCAGAGAGGATTTTCCTCCAGGGGATTAGAGACCACCAGGGCGCTGCGCCCCCGTGCCCGGACGTTGATGGACGCGGACAGCCCCGCGGGGCCGCCGCCGATCACCAGCACATCATAGGACATAGGAGTCCGCCTCCTCTCCTAGCAGGTCGGCCACCAGGGAGGCCACCTCCCGGGACGCCACCTGATAGTATACCTCATTTCCGGACCGTTCCGCCGTCACCACATTGGCCGCCCGCAGCTTCTGCAGATGCTGGGAGATGCAGGACTGGGACATGCCGGTGGACGCCTCCATGCAGCCCACATTGTGGCACCCGGAAATCAGCAGGCCGTGGACGATCTGCAGCCGGATGGGGTTGGACAGGGCCTTCAGCAGCGATGCCCGCTCCTCATAGTCGATCTGCTCTTCCACGATTCCACCGCCTCTCTCTTGGATTCTGGTATTAGATTATCAGAATATTCTCATTTTAGAAGTGGTTTATGCAACACTTTTGGAATTTTTTGCAGGGCCGGCCTCCCGGCTCGTCCGGGCAAGAGACCGTTGCTTTTGCACCGGAAGTCTGCTACACTGAATACGGTATATACGCAAGCTGAGAGCCGGCAGAGCGTACGCTCCACCGGCTCCCTATTCAAAAAAGCGGCGGCGCCCCGCCCAGGGGCGGACGCTGCGCGGAAGTGCAGACTGGGGGGCGGCCTGCCGCTCGGGGTATCCTATGCGCCGGGTTCTTCCCGCGCCACAGGGCCCGGCAGCCCGATTCCGTCCGGTCTGCCGCCGGAATGAAAGAAAAGAGGGGCTTTCCATGATAAAAATCGCACCGTCCATCCTCTCCGCGGATTTTGCCAATCTGGAGCGGGATATCCAGCGCATCTCCACCGCCGATTACGTCCATGTGGATGTGATGGACGGCATGTTCGTCCCCAACATTACCATCGGTATCCCGGTGGTGAAATCCATCCGCCCCACCACGGCGCTGCCCCTGGATGTTCACCTGATGATCGTGGAGCCGGGCCGGTATGTGGAGCAGTTCTGCGACGCCGGCGCCGACCTGGTGACGGTCCATGTGGAGTCCGACACGGAGGAAAAGCTCCACGACGCCATTGCCAGGATCCACGCCAAGGGCAAGCGGGCCGGTGTGGTGCTGAAGCCGAAAACGCCTGCGGAGACGGTCCTGCCCTTCCTGAATGAGGTGGAACTGGTGCTGGTGATGACGGTGGAGCCGGGCTTCGGCGGCCAGAAATTCATGGCGGATATGATGCCCAAGGTCTCCGCCATCCGCCGCTGGATCGATGAGAAGAACCCCGGCTGCGAGCTGGAGGTGGACGGCGGCGTGGATCCCGTCACCTGCAAGACCTGCATCGCCGCCGGCGCCAATGTGCTGGTGGCCGGCAGCGCCGTCTACAAGGCTGACGATATCCCCGCCCGCATCGCGGAGCTGCGGGGCTGAGGGCGCGCGCCATGCGGAATCTGCACGATCTGCCCAGGGTCCGGCTGGGCGTGTTTCCCACCCCGTTTTACCGGCTGGACCGGCTGAGCGAGCAGTACGGCCGGGGCATCTGGATCAAGCGGGATGACCTGTGCGGCGTGGCCCTGGGCGGCAGCAAGGTCCGCAAGCTGGAATTCGTTCTGGCGGAGGCCCTGGACCAGGGGTGCGACACGGTATTCACCACCGGCGGCGCCCAGTCCAACCACGCGGCCCTCACCGCCGCCTGCGCCGCGCGGCTCGGGATGAAGTGCATCCTGCTGCTGAAGCGCCGGGGCGTCACGGAGCACCGGGGCAATCTGGTGCTGGACGAGCTCTTCGGCGCCGAGGTGCGTCTGCTGGACATGGATTCCTATGACGAGATCTATGCAGAGATGCACCGGATCGGCGGCACGCTGGAGCAGGCGGGGCACAAGTGCTGCTATATTCCCGTGGGCGCCTCCACGGCCCTCGGCGCCGTGGGCTACGTGAGCGGCGCCCGGGAGATCGCCGTCCAGGCTATGGCTGCGGGCGTGCGGCTGGGACACATCGTCTCCGCCACCGGCTCCGGCGGCACGGCCGCTGGGCTGCTGCTGGGAGCCGGGCTGTTTCTGCCCGGTGTGAAGGTCACCGGCATCGCCGTGGACAGCGGCCCCTTCGACAAGATCGTCCCCCGCCTGGCAGGGGAGGCCGCAGCACTGCTGGAGTGCCCCTTCCAGCCGGAAGAGAATGCATTTCAGATGGTGGAGCACATGGGCCCCGGCTATGCCCTGCCGAATCCGGAGGATACCCCCTATATCGAGGAGCTGGCCCGGACGGAGGGCATCCTGCTGGATCCGGTCTACACCGGGAAGGCCTTTGCCGGCATGATGCAGCTGCTGCGCCAGGGAGCTTTTGACGGGCAGGACGACCTGCTGTTTGTCCACACCGGCGGCACGGCGGCCCTGTTCGCCATCGATCTGCCCCGGTGATCGCCTCTTTTTCCCATACCCGGCCGGAGACCGGATACGAACCCTTTGAAGGAGCATCAGACCATGGAATATTTCCCCGCACCTCTTGAAAAACTGGTGGAGCAGTTTGCCCGCCTGCCGGGCATCGGCGGCAAGTCTGCCCAGCGGCTGGCCTTTTACGTGCTGGGCCTGCCGGAGGCGGAGGCCAAGGAGTTCGCCGACGCCATCCTGGACGCCAAGAAAAGCGTCACCTGCTGCCCGGTGTGCCAAAACTTCACCGCCGGGGGGCTGTGTCCCATCTGCGCCTCCCCCAAGCGGGATGGCTCCGTTATCTGCGTGGTGGCGGATCCCCGGGACGTGGCCGCCATAGAGCGGGCCAGGGAGTACAACGGCCGGTATCACGTGCTCCACGGCGTCATCTCTCCCATGAACCACGTGGGGCCGGACGACCTGGCCATCAAATCCCTGGTGGAGCGGGTGGCCAGCGGCGAGGTGAAGGAAGTCATCATGGCCACCAATCCGGACACGGAGGGGGAGGCCACAGCCATGTACATCGCCAGGCTCTTAAAGCCCTTTGACGTGCGGGTGACCCGCCTGGCCTACGGCATTCCCGTGGGCGGACATCTGGAGTTCGCCGACGACGCCACGCTGATGCGGGCCCTAGAGGGCCGCCGGGAGATCTGGGCGCCCCGCCCCCTAAATAAAAACGCCGGATGGGTTTCCATCCGGCGTTCGTTTTTTCATTTCTCCTTGGGCAAAATCAGGTTCAGCAGCACCGCCATGATAGTTGCGATCACCACGGGAGACTGTCCGAACACCATGGTGAACGCCTCCGGGAACTGGCTGAGGGCCTCGGAGGCCTGGGAAATCCCCACGCCCAGAGCAGCAGAGAGACCCACAATGGTGGTGTTCCGGGCCGTCAGGTCCTGGGAGGCGATGAGCTTCATGCCCGTCATGGCAATGGTGGAAAACACCGTCACTGTGGCGCCCCCCAGCACGCACTGGGGAATGGTGGTCAGCAGCGCTGCAAATTTGGGGGAGATGCCCGCCAGCAGCAGGAATCCCCCGGCAATGGCGAACACTGTCCGGTTCACCACCTTGTTGGTGGTGACGATGCCCACATTTTGGGAGTAGGTAGCCGTGGGCAGGCCGCCCATCAGCGCCGTCAGGATATTGCTGGTGCCATAGGCGATGATACCGCCCTGGAGCTCCTGGTCCGTGGGATCCCGGTCCAGGCCGCCCACGGTGGTGGCGGTGAAGTCGCCGATGGCCTGGATGGAGTTGATGGCAAACAACAGCCCGATGGCTACACAGGAGGCTGGATCGAACTTCAGACCGAAGTGTAGGGGCTCCGGCAGGGCGAACCAGGCAGCATTTCCCACGTCGGCAAAGCTGACCATGCCGAAGCAGAGCGCCACCGCATAGCCGAACAGCATCCCGATCAGGATAGAAGCCAGCTTGCAGATGCCCTTGGCCTTGTGGTTCAGCACCAGCACGGCAGTCAGCGTCAGGGCCGCGATCAGCCAGTTCTGCCAGGAGCCATATACCAGCGCCTCCGTCAGCCCCTGTTGCGCCACCACGGATTCATAGGTGTTGCCGGTGCCGCCGGCCATGTAGTTGATGGCGGTAGGGTAGAGGGAGAGGCCAATGGTGAACACCACCGTGCCGGTGATGACCGGCGGGAACAGCCGGCGGATCTTCTTGACGAACACGCCCACCAGCACAGCCACGATGCCGCCCACGATCATGGCGCCGGCAATGGCCGCCACTCCGCCGCCGGAGGCGGCGATGGCCTGCATACTGGGAACATAGGCAAAGCTGACACCCAGGATCACCGGCAGGCCAGAGCCGAACCGCCCGCCGATGGGATACAGCTGGAGGAATGTGCACACGGCGGACATCACCAGGGATGCCTGGATCAGCAGCACCTGCTCCTCCTGGCTGAGGCCGATGGCTCCGGCGATGATGATAGGCGGGGTGACACACCCCACGATCATGGCCACCAGATGCTGCAGGGCCAGGGAGAGCGAGGTGCCGAGGGGCGGAATTCCCCGGGGCTGAAACAGCAGCTCCCGGCGGTCAAAGCGAGACTCCATGGGCAGGACTCCTTTCGGGCGGAAACTCCGCGCGTTCTGTGGTGCGGAAGTCGGGGCTTGAGGCTTCTGCTCTTATGATACCATGGATTCCCTCAAAAGCAAACAAAATTTTTGGTAACCTGAAAAAATAATTGGTTGTTTCGACAAAAGGGCGCCCCGGCTTTGACCGGGGCGCCCTTTTAATCAGTCTGCGATGGTGGGTACCGCGTCCGCGGGGATAGGGCAGGTGTAGCCTGCCGCCGTCCGGCGCTGAAACTCCGTCTTTGCCTCCTCCAGCAGGGCCGGGTCCGTCAGCAGGTCAATGGCGGCCGCCGCCAGGACCTTGCCGGCATGGAGGGCCGCCTTGTGGCCGATGTCTGTCCGGCCGCAGGAGACATTCTGCCAGCTATGGCCGGGGCAGCCGTTGGGCCAGGCGGCCACGTGGATCTGTGCAGTAGGGCACTGCCAGCTGACGTCACCCACATCCGTGGAGCCGGGCTGGAAGGCGTCCCCCTGGTACAGGGGCAGCAGAAAGCGGTTCATGGCGTGGCCGGCCTGGGCCCGCCTGGCCTGGGCATCCGCCGCGTAGTCCAGATCATACTGGCTGCCCACGCCCGGCGCCCGGTCACTGCCGGAATAGGTCCCGGCCAGGCTGTCGGCAAAGGCCAGCTCATCCGGCGTGTAACTGGGGACCCCCAGGGCCTCGAAATTTCGGTAGAGGACCCGCTCCAGGGCGTGGTTCGTGACGGTGTCCGCCAGGCCGTCGATGAATTTCTTCTCCACCGTAGTCTCAGTCATCAGAGCTGCGCCCTGGGCGATCTTGTCCACCCGGGCCTGCAGCTCCACGGCCTCCGCCACATGATTGGACCGGACCATGTACAGCACGCTGGCCCTGGGCTGGACCACGTTGGGACTCCGGCCGCCGGCATCGGTGATGGCGTAGTGGACCCGAGCCTTGTCACTCATGTGCTCCCGCAGGAACTGGACGCCCACGTTCATCAGCTCCACCGCGTCCAGGGCGCTGCGGCCACGGTCCGGGTCTCCGGCGGCATGGGCCGCCACGCCGGTGAAGTGGTACTGGGTTTGGATGCAGGAGTTGGAGGAGCCGGTAAGCACCTCGTTGGCGTCGTCCGGGTGCCAGGTGAGGGCCGCATCCAGACCGTACCATAGCCCATCCCGGGCCATAAATGCCTTGGCGGCGCCGCCCTCCTCGCCGGGGCAGCCATACAGTACCACGGTGCCGGGGATCTTGGCGGCCTCGAGATACGCCTTCACTCCCAGAGCGGCGGCCATGGCCCCGGCGCCCAGCAGGTTATGCCCGCACCCGTGGCCGCAGCCGCCGGAGACCAGCTCCTCCCGCGTCAGGCTGCCGCCCTTCTGGGACAGGCCGGAGAGCGCGTCATATTCCGCCAGCAGGCCGATGATGGGCCACCCGCTGCCGTAGGAGGCGGAGAAGGCGGTGGGGATGTTGCAGATGCCCCGCTCCACCTTGAAGCCCTCCTGCTCCAGCACTCGGCAGTACAGGTCGGCAGACTGCTCCTCCTGGAGAGACAACTCCGCAAAGGACCAGATCTCATCTGCCACCTGGGCTACCAGATCTGCTCTTTTTTCGATGGCGGCGACGGCCGCCTGCTTTTCTGCTGTCATGGGGATGCTCCTTTCTGCGCCGGATGCCCCGGCCCGTTAAAAAGGGCGCGCACATCTGTGCGCGCCCCGCAGTTGCCCGGTCCCGCCGCCCAGCGGACGGCACTGGGCTCAGGCTGCCTTACAGCACCTTGCTGAGGAAGTCCTGGAGCCGGGGGTGCTGGGGATTTCCGAAAATGTCGGCGGGGGAGCCCTCCTCCAGCAGCTTGCCGTCTGCCATGAAGAGGACCCGGCTGCCCACCTCCCGGGCAAAGCCCATCTCGTGGGTGACCACCACCATGGTCATGCCCTCCTGGGCCAACTGCTTCATCACGTCCAGCACCTCGCCCACCATCTCCGGGTCCAGGGCGGAGGTGGGCTCGTCAAAGAGCATGAGCTTGGGCTTCATGGCCAGGGCCCGGACAATGGCGATCCGCTGCTTCTGGCCGCCGGAGAGCTGGTTGGGATAGCTGTCGGCCTTGTCCTCCAGCCCCACCCGGCGCAGCAGCTCCATGGCCTGCTGGTCGGCCTGGGCCTGCTTCATCAGGCCCGTCTGAACCGGGGCCAGGGTGATGTTCTTGCGGATGGTCATATTGGGAAAGAGGTTAAAGTGCTGGAACACCATGCCCATCTGCCGGCGGATGCGGTCGATATCCACCTTAGGATCGGTGATCTCCGTGCCGTCAAAGGTGATGCTCCCCTTGGTGGGGATCTCCAGCAGGTTCAGGCACCGCAGGAAGGTGGACTTTCCCGAGCCGGAGGGCCCAATGACCACCACCTTCTCCCCCGGGTGGATGTGCTCGGAGATGTCATCCAGGACCAGGTGGTCCCCAAAAGACTTGGAGAGATGTTTAACGTCGATCACTTTGCCGCAGCCTCCTTTCCAATTTGCCCAGAAGCCAGCTGAGGATAATGACCAGCACCAGGTAGAGGGCCGCGGTGCCGATCAGGGGGAACATCTGCTCATAGGTCCGGTTGTAAATGCCCTGGGCGGCATACAGCAGCTCCTTGCCGCCGATGACCGTGATGAGGGAGGTGTCCTTGAGCAGAATGATAAACTCGTTGCCCAGGGCGGGCAGAATGGCCTTGACGGCCTGGGGAATGACAATAAACCGCATGGTGGTCATGTAGTTCAGCCCCAGGGACCGGCCCGCCTCCATCTGCCCCTTGTCCACGGACATGAGGCCGCCCCGGACGATCTCCGAGACGTAGGCGCCGGAGTTGATGCCCAGGGTCAGGGTGCCGATCATGGTAAAGTTCCGGCTGCTGGCGAAGATAACAAAGCCCATGATGAGCAGCTGGACCATCATGGGGGTGCCCCGGATGACGGTGACATAGACCTTACAGATCAGATTCAGCACCGCCAAAATGGGGTTGCGGTGACCGGGGCGCTGCTGGTCGTGGGCGGTGCGGAGCATGGCCACCAGGACCCCCAGGACAATGCCCAGGATCAGGGCCAGGGCGGTCACCAGCAGGGTGGTCTTGACGCCGTTGAGATATTGCAGCCAGCGGTCCCCCTCAATAAAGGCCTGGTAAAACTTGACGAAGAAATCCTGGAAAAAACTCAGGTCTCCGCCAGCAACGCCGATGGCTTTCCATGTGGTGTAGAGTTCCTCCATATCGGGCGTTCACCTCTCTCTTTCTATGGGTTGCGGGAGGAAAGGAAAAGGGCGGCGCATGCCGCCCTTTTCTGAACCATCACAGGTTATTCCGCCTCTGCACTGCCTGCGTCAGCGGGAATGTACTTGTCAATAATGCTCTGGATCGTGCCGTCCTCCATGAGCTCTTTCAGGGCGCCGTTGACCGCGTCCAGCAGGGCGGTGTTGCCCTTGGCCACGCCGATGGCATACTTCTCGTTGGCGTACTCGGTCTCCAGCGTGGTCAGGCCGGGGTTGGCTTTCACCAGCTCCTGGGCGGGGGCGTTGTCGATGACCACGCAGTCGATCTGCCCGTTTTTCAGAGCCTTCACCGCAGCGATGGCATCGTCATAGGGAACCACGTTCTCCTCGCCAAAGCCGCCGTCCTCCACAGGACTGGAGCAAAGGATATAACCGGTGGTACCCCGCTGGGTGCCGATGCGCTTGCCCTGCATGTCCTCAATGGAGGTGATATCAGAGCCCTCGGGGACAATAACCACCTGCACACCGTTGGCATAGGTGTCGGTGAAATCCAAAACCAGCTGGCGCTCCTCGTTGACGGTGACGCCGGCCATAACGATGTCGCTCTTGCCGCTCTGGGCGGCGGCCAGGGCACCGTCAAAGTCCATGTCGTCAATCTGCAGCTTCAGGCCCAGCTTTTCCGCGATGGCCGCTGCGATGTCCGCGTCAATGCCCACCACATTGCCGCTGTCGTCGGTGGACTCATAGGGCGGGAAAGCCGCGTTGGTGGACATGGTGAGCACGCCCTCGGTGACGGTCTTCAGGTCGGTGGCGGTGGTGGAGGCGGGTTCGCTCTGGTTGTTCGCCTCGTCGGTGGTAGGCTCCGTGGTGTCCCCGCCGCAGCCGGTCAGGGCCATCACGCCCACCAGCATGGTGGCCGCCATCAGGACAGAGAGAAACTTCTTCATTGGAATAACCTCTTTTCATTTCACTTCTGCTCTCCCCCGCAGGTTTTTTTGCGCCCGCCGGGGGGAGAACGCTTTGCATTATACACAATATTCACAAAAGATGCAAGTCCTTTTTTCAAAAAAGAGCCGGCGGAATCGTATGAAATAAAAAGAACTGGGCAGCACGGAGAAACCGTGCTGCCCAGGTTCGACAAGAGAATATTCATTTCGTATGAATATTGCATACTTCCCCTGTTTTCCCCCACAGGGAAACGGGAACAACTTACTGGAAGTTGGCCTTTCTCTTCTCCAGGAATGCAGCCAGACCCTCGTCGCCATTGGGATGCAGACGGGCAGCGGCCTGGGCCTCAGTCTCCTCCTTCAGCAGGTCCTCCAGGTTGGTCTCGAAGGACTTGTTCAGGATGAGCTTGGAGCTGCTGTAACAGTTCAGGGGGCCCTTGGCGATCTTGTTGGCCAGCTTCATGGCCTCGTCCATCAGCTGCTCCTTGGGATAGACGTGGTTGCACAGGCCCAGCTCCTTCATCTCGGGGGCCTTCACAGCACGCTGGGTCATCATCAGCTCCTTGGCCATGTTCAGGCCGCAGGCCCGGGGCAGCAGCCAGTGACCAGCGCAGTCGGGAATCAGACCCACCGCACCGAAGGCCACCATGAACATAGCGTCGTCAGAGACCAGGGCGATGTCGCCGGCCAGCAGCAGGGAGGTGCCGGCACCGGCGATGGCACCGTGGGCCACAGTGATGGTGGGCTTGACAAAGTTGATCATCTTCTTCATGAAGATGCCAGCCACGTTGTAGAAGTCGAAGACAGCCTCGGGGTTGTCCAGGCCCTTCATCTCGGGGATGTCGCCGCCGGCGCAGAAAGCGCGGCCCTCAGCGTTGACCACCACGCAGCGGACAGTGTCGTCCTTCTCGGCTGCGTCGAAGGCGGTGGTCAGGTCCACGAAGATCTGCTTGCTCATGGCGTTGAGTGCCTTGGTGCGGTTGAGGCTGACGATGCCGACGTTCCCCTCAACGCGATACAGTACGGTTTCCAGTTCCATGGTAAATCGCTCCTTTTTCTATATCAGTTCAAAAATGTGTGGGTGCTCAGGGTTTCCCCATGCGTATACAATAAAATTATAGCACACGGGGCCGGCGTTGAAAAGGAAAATTTCACGGGCGGCCCGGGAATTTTCCCGCCCGGCAGGTCTTCGTATAATTTTGCCCTGGTTTTCCCATACTAAAGGGACAAAAGGGGGGCAACAGAGATGTATACCATGAAAATTCTGGAGCGGGAGCCGGCGCTCTCCCACTTTTTAAGCGCCCACCTGCCGCCCCAGTGGGGGCGGGCCCTGTCCTCCGCCCCGGCGGGGCGGGCCGATCTGGTGGTGGTCTCCCCCGACCTTATCCAGGTCCCATCCGCTCCCACCGCCTGCCGGGCCCTGCTGGCGCCCGGTTCCCTGGCCCATCTGGCGGGAGAACTCTCCGCAGCCTGGGTGGTGAGCTACGGCCTGACCCCCCGGGACACCCTCACCTTCTCCAGCCTGGGGCAGGATACCCTCTGCCTGGCTCTGCAGCGGGAACTGGTCACCCTGTCCGGGGACTGCCTGGAACCCCAGGAATGGCCCCTGCCCCGGCAAAGTCAAGCCTCTCCCCTCTTCCTTCTGGCCTGCGCGGGCCTTCAGCTGCTGCTGGGGGTCCCGCCGGCGGAGGTCCGGCTGGGCCGGGGATCGGGGGCGTCTCTTTCCACATAAGAAAAAAGACATCCGTCTGGATGTCTTTTTTTGCAAAAAAATCGGTGAGCCCAGAATGGACTCACCGTGGAGCGAGTGACGAGGCTCGAACTCGCTACCTCCACCTTGGCAAGGTGGCGCTCTACCAGATGAGCTACACTCGCATCAGCAGGGATTATAATATCATATCCCGGCTGCTCTGTCAACCTTAATTTTTCAAATTTCCCAAAAAATCTTCCACAGTCTGGTGTTCCCGCGCCTGCCAGGTGAGCAGAATCTCCGCCACCCGCTGCTGGCCGCTGTCCGGGTAGAGCTTCACCTCCACCCCCAGAAGGGGGGGCAGGGGGCGGGTCTGGGCCTGGTAGGCCTCCTGGACCGCCTGGCGCAGGGTTTCGGCGCTGTCCTCCTGGGTAAAGTAGCTGATCCGAAAGACCACCTTCTCCGGCTGATCGGGCAGCAGCGCCCGGAGCTCCTGCTCCACGGCGGTGCTACCGGTGACGGAGATCACCTGGCTGAGCTCCTCGGGGTCCACTGCGTAGGCCAGTTTGACCTCCACCTGGTAATAGGAGGGCGTCTGCTTCACATCGTACTTGATATAGTCCACCGCGTAAGCTCCCAAGGGGTCCTCCTGGGTGACCTCCAGGCAGGCCTGATCCACGTCGCTGGCGGCGGTGCCGGTGACGCTGCCGTACTGGTAGAGACGCACGGTCCCCGTCTCCTCCCCCTGCTCCACCAGGTACAGCAGGGCGCTGACCAGGCCCTGGTAGGTCTCCGCCCGGAGGATGGCGTCGTTTTTTGACTCGTCGGAAAACTGGGTGTGGGGGGTGACGGCGGTGTAGCTGCGCTCTAACAGGGAACCGCAGCCTGTCAGGAGGCTGAGGGCCAGAAGCAGCGGGAGAAGGGTGTACTTTTTCATGGCGGCCTCCTTTCTGGGGGTACCGTTTCCAACGGTGGGGTATGGTGGGGTTCCCTGCGTCGTTGGAACGGGCGGGAACGGGGGCCTCCCAGGCGGGGAGCGTTGCGGGTTTTCTCCTTACGCCGTTGGAACGGCAGGGAACCTTGGCTTGCCCAGCCGGGGCCCCATTTCTTG
>OGDN01003384.1_pt1 | contig 17053 bp, 11 predicted proteins | sample 1570271 | NCBI WGS metagenome assembly OGDN01 (sample SAMEA4384481, study PRJEB24528) | human gut metagenome | reverse complement strand
GCTGGAACCCGGTTCCGTCTCGCCGTTCGGGCTCATCAACGACGCGGAGCATCACGTTCACCTCTTTCTCGACCGCAACCTGCTGTACTGCCCGTCGCTGAGTTTCCACCCCAACGACTGCCGCGCCACGGTAGTCATCGCCCGCACGGAGTTCGAACGGTATCTCGCGCGGGTGGGCAACAGCTATGAGTATCTCGATCTCTACGAAGAGTAGCCGTCCGCTCCGCTGCCCTTCGCCCCTCCCGCAGATAGAGAGACAACCGCCTCTTTCGAGGCGGTTGTCTGTCAGACCAGTCCATCTATTCGTAAATCAGATACTTTTCGCGCATTTTCGCGAAACGCTCCACGTCGGGCCGCCAGCGTGCACGAATCTCGGCCGCGGAACGGCCGTCGAGAATCATCTCGCGCACCCAGCCCACGCCGATCAGCTTCTCGAACATCGGAGTGAAGAACGCCTCGCCCAACCCCAGCGCACGATAGGCGTCGATCACGTAGTCGAGCGTCAGCCCCTCGGCGAGAATCTCCTCGCAGGGCTTCTCGCTCAGGTCGACACCGCGACATAGGCGTCCTTCCAGAGGAGGATGTTTCGCGCCGGCTGTCGGCCGCGGCGTGAAGACGAAGCCGTAGCGGTCGGCCGGCATGTCGGGATGGCCGTAACACTCGAACGGACGGTCGGTGCCGCGCCCCAGACTCACCACCGTCCCTTCGAAGAGGCAGATCGACGGATAGAGGTAAATCGACCGCTGCGTCGGCAGGTTGGGCGACGGCGCCACGGGCAGCTCGTAGCGCGTGGCATGGGTATAGCGGCGGCACGGTACGACTGTCAGGTCGCACGGCTTCGCCCACCCCTCGCCCACGGCCATGCGGGCGATCTCGCCCATCGTCAGTCCGTGTACGACGGGAATCGGCAGCGCGCCGACGCCCGACTTGTATTTCATGTCGAGCACGGGGCCGTCGATGTACGATCCGTTGGGATTGGGACGGTCCAGCACCACTACCGCGCGGCCGAAATCGGCGCAGGCATCCATCATGCGCAGCATCGAAATATAGTAGGTGTAGAAACGCAGACCCACGTCCTGCATGTCGACCAGCAGCACGTCGAACGAGCGCATCGCCTCGTCCGACGGTCGGCGCGTGCGGCCGTCGTAGAGCGAACGGATCGGCACCCCCGTGCGCTCGTCGACCGAACTGGCGACGTGCTCGCCCGCATCGGCCGTCCCGCGGAATCCGTGTTCGGGCGAGAAGATCGCCGTCAGGCGCACGCCGCTGCGATGCAGCAGGTCGACCAGATGCTCGTCGCCCACGCGCGAAGTCTGGTTGGCAAGCACGGCCACGCGGCGCCCGCGCAGCAGCGGGAAGTAGGCCGCCGTATCGGCCGCCCCGACCGTCACCCCGTCGCACGCCCCCTCCGGCGCGGCCGCCGCAGCGACCGGCAGCAGCATGCACAGCAGCGAAAAAAGCAAGAGTTTGCGCATCGCCTTCGTTTTATCGTTTCATATCTTCGACCAGCGCATCGACCAGCGTGCGGCAGGCAGGTTCGACAGCCGTCGAATACCCCTGCTTCAACTCGACGGGCGCGCCGACGACCGGCCATTTCATCCCCTCGGCGAACTCCGTCATACGACGTACGGCGGCACCGGCCCACGTAAAGGAGCCGAAGCAGGCGAAACGGCGGTGCGGAATGCAGCGCTCGGCGATCTTGCGCAGCAGCGCATCGACCGGCGGGTAGAGCTGGCCGTTGTAGGTCGGCGAACCGACGACGAGCGTATCGTAACGGAAGATGTCGCGCAACACCTGCGACACGTCGGCCGTCGAAAGATTGTAGACGACGATCGGCCGCACGCCTGCGGCGGCCAGGCCGCGGGCGACGGTCTCGGCCATCTGCTCCGTATTGCCGTACATCGAACCGTAGGCGATGACCGCCCCCGGCTCGCCCTCGTAACGGCTCACCTTGTCGTAGAGCTCCACCACGCGGGCGATCTCTCGGCGCCAGACGGGGCCGTGCGTCGAGCAGATCATGGCGATGTCGAGCGGGGCGACCTTCGCCAGGGCGCGCTGCACGGGCTGGCCGTATTTGCCCACGATGCAGGCGTAGTAACGGCGCATCTCCTCCCAGAAGGGTTCGACGTCGAGCTGCTCGTCCGTCACGTCGCCGTTCAGTGCGCCGAACGTGCCGAACGCATCGCCCGAGAAGATCGTACGCTCCTCGGCGCACCACGTGGCCATCGTCTCGGGCCAGTGCACCATCGGAATCATGCAGAACGCCAGCGTCAGCCCGCCCAGGTCGAGCACGTCGCCCTCCTTGACCTCGACCGTACCGCACGCGATGCCGTAGTAGCCCTCGATCATCTGCAACGTCTTGGCGTTGCCGACGATCCGCACGGCGGGATAGGCCTGCCGCACGGCGGCGATCGAAGCCGAGTGGTCGGGCTCCATGTGGTTTATCACCAGATAATCCAACGGTCTGTCGCCCAGCCGTTCGCGGACGTTGGCCAGCAGACGGCCCGTGAAGCAGGCGTCGACCGTATCGACGAGCGCCGTCCGCTCGCCGCAGACCAGATAGGCGTTGTACGACACGCCGAGCGGCAGCGGCCACAGCCCCTCGAAAAGATGCTTCGTGCGGTCGTTCACCCCGACGTAGAAAATACGATCCGTGAGTTTTGTCAAGTCTTTCATAACGGATACTGCAATTTATTTATCGAAATACCTTTATTATTTCCACTCACGCCTCGGCGCCGAACTGCATGAGGTAGGCCTTGATGAAGGCGTCGATCTCGCCGTCCATCACCGCGTCGACGTCCGACGTCTGGCAACCCGTGCGGTGATCCTTCACACGGCGGTCGTCGAAGACGTAGGAGCGGATCTGCGACCCCCACTCGATGCGTTTCTTGCCCGCTTCGAGCGCCTGCTGCGTGGCCATGCGCTTGTCCAGTTCGCGCTGGTAGAGCTTGCTTCGCAGAATGCGCATCGCATTCTCGCGGTTCATCAGCTGCGAGCGGGTCTCCATGTTCTCGATCAGGAACTCGACCGGTTCGCCCGTATCGGGATCCTTGCCGTGATAGCGCAGCCGCACGGCCGTCTCGACCTTGTTGACGTTCTGACCGCCGGCGCCCGACGAGCGGAACGTGTCCCACTCGATGTCCGAAGGGTTGATGACCACCTCGATCGAATCGTCCACAGCGGGCGACACGAAGACCGACGCGAAGGTCGTCTGGCGCTTGTTGTTGGCGTTGAAAGGCGACAGACGCACCATGCGGTGCACGCCGTTTTCGCTTTTGAGATAGCCGTAGGCGTAGTCGCCCTCGATTTCGAGCGTGCAGGACTTGACGCCCACCTCGTCGCCCGCCTGGTAGTCGAGCGTCTTGACCTTGTAGCCGTGGGCCTCGCACCAGCGGGTGTACATGCGCAGCAGCATCGACGCCCAGTCGAGCGCCTCGGTACCGCCGGCTCCGGCGTTGATGTCCAGAATAGCGCCCATCTTGTCCTCGTCGCGGCGCAGCATGTTGCGCAGTTCGAGCGCTTCGATGTGGGCGATTGTCTGCGCATAGTGCGCATCCATCTCCTCCTCGGAGATCACCCCCTCTTTCAGGAAATCGGGCATCAGTTCCAGATCCTCGACCTCCTTGCGGATCGTGTCGTAATCGGTGATCCAGCTCTTGATCGACGCCACCCGGCGCAACTGCTCCTGCGCACGCGCCGCATCGTCCCAGAAGTCGGGTTCCTGCGTCTTCTCCTCCTCGTTCTGCAAATCCATGCGCTTGCGTTCGATGTCGAGACACTTCTCCAACGTATCCCGACGGCTCGCCGCCTCCTTGATCTGTTCTGCCAATACCATAAAATTTCCGGCTTGAAATCGATAGGGGACAAAGATACGAATAAGTGAGAGCAATGTCAAATTTATTTGAACATTGCCGAACGCGAGTATCTTCGGCGAAGCCAAAGATACGAAAAGTCGAGCGCAGAAGCAAGCGCCAGCTTGATTATGCCGAGACGGAGTATCTAAGACGAAGTCAAAGATACGAAAAGTCGAGTGCAGAAGCAAGCGTCAGCTTGATTATGCCGAGACGGAGTATCTAAGACGAAGTCAAAGATACGAATAAGCCGAGCGCAATGCAAATATATTGGCTTTTGCCGAAACAAAAACGAGCTGCGGACAAGTCGCAATCCGGCAGCCCGGCAGGAGGGCCGACAAACCACGGTACGAGACCGGAAAAAACCGATGAAAATTTCGGGAATCAGCCGGACGGGCCGCCCCCTCGCATCCTCCGGAAAGCTCCGCGACACCCGAATGAAACGGGGAGACGAGATCGGCCGGAAGGCCATTTCTTTCACCTCTCCCGACGATTTTTCGGAAAAAAGCGTATCTTTGGGTTTCGAACGGACAACGAGCAACGATGATTTTTCAGTCCAAATACGATCTCGACGACAACCGCGCAGTCATCCGCCGGCTCCACCGCGGCGACATGGCCTGCTTCGAAGCCTGCTACAAATTCTATTACCGCGGCCTGTGCAGTTTCGCGTCGCGTTGGGTGCCGGTCTCGACGGCCGAAGACATCGTGCAGGACGCGATGCTCTACATCTGGGAAAACCGCGACAAACTGCTCGAAGAGCTGTCGCTCAAAGGGTTGCTCTTTATGATCGTCCGCAACAAGGCGTTCGACCGCATCGCCCATCGGCAGGTCCGGCAGCGCGTCCACCAGCAGTTGAGCGAGCGCTTCGCCGAACGTTTCGAATCCCCCGACTTCTATCTCGGTTCCGAGTTGTCGCGTCTGTACGACGAAGCGCTCGCCCGTCTGCCCGAACAGACGCGCCGCATCTTCGAGATGAGCCGCCGGATGGGGATGACGCACCAGCAGATCGCCGCCGAACTCGGCGTCTCCCCGCAAACGGTCAACTACCATATCTCGCAGGCGCTGCGCACACTCGGCGTAGCCCTCAAAGATTACCTGCCGCTGCTGCTCTGGCTGCTCTCGCTCTCCGGACGCAACGATCTGGTCTGACCGTACCGCAACCGGTTTTCCGGTTTCGACGAAAGAAAACTGCCTTTTCCCCTTAGTAACTTTTCATGTCGGGACGTATTATTATCAAAACCCCGACATCCATGATCGAAATCGACGATACGCTGTTGATCGAATTTCTGGGAGGAAAACTCGACGCCACGACCTCGGCCGAGGTCGAACGATGGTACGACGCCTCCGACGAGAACCGCCGCAGGCTGGAACGGCTCTACCTCGTTTTCTTCACGGGCGAACGCCTGTCGGCCGCAGCCGCGGTCGATCCCAATCTCTCCTGGCAGACGCTGCGTCGGCGCATCGAGGCGCACAGGCGCCCCGCACCGACGAAACGGCTGCGCACCGTCGTCCGCTATGCGGCCGTCTTCGCCGTCGGACTCCTCACCGCAGGTTCGCTGCTGTTTCCCTACCGGTCTGCGGACGACCGCACCTGTACGGTCACGACCGAAGAGCGGGCCTGCTCGATCCGTCTCTCCGACGGTTCGAACGTACGACTGATGCCCCACTCGCAGCTGCGCTACGCATCCGATTTCGGCAGCGAGGGCCGCACGGTGCATCTGACGGGGGAAGCTTTCTTCGACATCCGCAAAATGGCCGACGCACCGTTTACCGTTGACGCCGGAAAGGAGACCCGCACCGTCGTGCGGGGCACGAAATTCAACATGAAAGCCTACGACGACTGTTCGGACATCGAGACGACGCTCATCGAAGGCGTCGTCGACTTCCACGCGGGCGACCGCACGGTGACGCTGAGCCCCGGACAAAAGATCTCGTACAATCCGGCCAACCGCAAACTGATGCTGCGCGAAGTCAACGTCGATGCGGAACTCGATGCGCAACTGCGTTCGTTCCAGTACGTCCGGCTGTCGAAGGTCGTCGAAAGCATCGGCACCCACTACGGCTGCGACATCGCTTTCGGCCGCGAAGCGCTCGGAGAGATCCTCTTCACCGGCACGCTCGACTACAACATGCCGCTGCGCCATGTCCTCGAAATCGTGACGCTCTCGACCGATACACGCTTCACCCGGAACGGCGACAAAATCACCATTTTATGAATAACTGTCCGAGATAGAAAAGACGCGGCCGCCGGCACACGGCATGCGTCACGATCTTAACTAACTTAACCTAAACCATTCGTCTATGAAACAGAATTTTCGCGGTTCATGGCATGTCCGGGCATTGCTGCTTCTCTGCCTGACATTCCAAATCCCGTGGGGGGGGGAATTATCCCACGCCGCACAGACGGCGCAACAAAACACGATCCGCATCGGGAACGTGACCAACCTGAAAGAACTGATCCGACAGATCGAAGCGCAGACCTCTTACAAGGTCTCCTACCAAGGTAATCTGGCCGACAACATCACGATCAAGGCCGATCCGTCGAAACACAACGTCGAGGAGCTGCTCGCCGATGCACTCCGCGGCACGGGTATCAGCTACGTGATCCGCTACAACACGATCATCCTTACGCAGGAGCAGCCGCGCGCCGAGGCTGCGCAGCAGGCGTCGCAGACGCGTCACATCGCGGGCCGCGTGATCGATGCCGAGACCAAGGAGCCGATCATCGGCGCGACGGTCTGGGTCAAAGATTCGGCGCTGGGAACGAACACCAACGTCGACGGAGCTTTCGACTACACCTTCACGGGACACTACGGCTACATCGCCGTCTCCTACATCGGCTATCAGACACAGGAGTTCCCCGTCACCAACCTTCCCAAGGTGATCGAACTCTCGGCCGGCAACGAACTCGACGAAGTGGTCGTCGTGGGATACGGCACGCAGAAGAAGGCCAGCGTCGTGGGGTCGATCGCCTCGGTCTCGGTCAACGACATCCGGATGCCGACGGCCAAAATCTCCAACAACCTGGCCGGCCAGCTGGCCGGCGTGATCTCGGTGCAGCGTTCGGGCGAACCGGGCGCCAGCTCGACCTTCTGGATCCGCGGCATCTCGACCTTCGGCAGCAGCACGACGCCGCTGGTGCTCGTCGACGGCATCGAACGTGATCTGGATCTGGTCGACATCGAGGACATCAAGGACTTCTCGATCCTCAAAGACGCCGCCGCGACGGCCATCTACGGCGTGCGCGGCGCCAACGGCGTGATCCTCATCACCACGCGCGAGGGTATCGTCGGCAAACCCCAGATCAACATCCGCTTCGAAGCCGGCATGGTGCAGCCTACCAAAGTCCCCGACATGCTCGACGCCGTGCAGTTCGCCGAACTGTGGAACGCCGCCGCGGGCAGCGAGGTCTACACGCCCGAAGTCATCCAGAAATACCGCGACGGCTCCGATCCCGACCTCTACCCCAACGTAGACTGGGTGGACTACCTCTACAAGGATCTCTCGTTCAACGAGCGCGTCAACGTCAACGTGACGGGCGGCGGCAGCACGGCCAAATACTACATTTCGGGCGGTTTCTACAACGAAGACGGTCTGTTCGCCCGCGACAACATGAAGGAGTACAACACGTCGGTCTTCTACCGCAAGTTCAACTTCCGCTCCAACGTCGAGGTGCAGCTCCACAAATATACCAAGCTCAACGTCAACCTGGCCACCACCTTCGAGCGCAAGAACGAACCGGGAACGGCGTCGTCGACGATTTGGGACTATGCGGTCAAATCGGCTCCCAACGTCTTTCCGGCCGTCTACTCCAACGGCCTGCTGCCCGGCCCCGGCGCCAACAACGGCGAGAACCCCTACGTGCTGCTGACGCAGACCGGTTACCGCGAGAAGTTCTACAACACGGCGCAGTCGCTCTTCTCGCTCACGCAGGACCTCGGCGACTGGGTAACCAAAGGACTCACCGTCACCCCCGCAGTACATGGCCAGCGGCCGAGACGAGTTCGGCGACCTGATCTTGCAGCAGACGGTCGTCGGCACCGACAACCTGACCTACGCCGAATCGCACAGCGGCTACCGTTCGGTCTACCTCGAAGCGTCGGTCAACTGGGCGCGCTCCTTCGGCAAGCACGACCTCTCGGCGCTTTTCCTCTACCAGCAGTCGCAGCGCAACGACGTAGGTATCGACAAGTCGGAGCCCGAACTGGCCCTTCCCTACCGGCACCAGGGTATCGCCGGACGTATCACGTACAGCTACGACAACCGCTATTTCATCGAAGGCAACTTCGGTTACAACGGCTCGGAAAACTTCTCGCCGGGCAAACGGTTCGGATTCTTTCCGTCGGTAGCGGCCGGCTACGTGATCTCCAACGAGAAGTTCTTCGAACCGGTGCGGGGCGTGATCGACCTGCTCAAAATCAAGGCCTCCTACGGTATCGTGGGCAACGACAAGATCGGCACGGGCGACAACGTGCGCCGCTTCATCTACAACGGCACGGTCAACTCCGGCAGCAGCTACTATTTCGGAACCAGACCGCACAGCTCCTCTTCGATCCAAATGGGCGACTGGCCCAACCCCAACGTGGGCTGGGAAGCGGCGCACAAACTAAACGTGGGCGTCGACCTGTCGCTGTTCAGCAAGCTGAAAATCTCGGCCGACTATTTCAAAGAGAAACGCGAGGGCATCTTCCTCCAACGGCAGTCGATCCCCGTCTACGTCGGTCTGAGCACCCAGCCGTGGGTGAACATCGGCAAGATGCGCAACAGCGGCGTCGACGCTTCGCTGGAATACCACCAGACGATCGGCCAAGACCTGCATCTGACCGTGCGCGGTAACTTCACCTACGCCCGCAACATGATCGTCGATCAGGATCAACCCGACTACAAATACCTCTACATGAACCGCACGGGGCAGGCACGCTACCAGACGTTCGGCCTCGTAGCGGCCGGCCTGTTCCGCGATCAGGCCGACATCGACGCATGGCCGAAGCAGTCGTTCGGCGACGTCGAACCGGGCGACATCAAGTACCTCGACCTCAACGGCGACGGCGTGGTCGACTCCTACGACGTCAAACCGATCGGCTACACGTCGATCCCGGAAATCGTCTACGGATTCGGCTTCTCGCTGCAATGGAAGGCGTTCGATTTCTCGGCTTTCTTCCAGGGCGTCGGCCACGTAAGCTTCTCGACGCTTACCGATCAGACGCTCGGCTTCAACGCCCGCAACAGCCGCGAGGCCAACCTCTTCTCCGATGTCTACGATAACTACTGGACGCCCGAACGGCTCGACGCCAAATATCCGCGTCTGTATATCGGTACGAATAACAACAACAATCAGACCTCGACCTTCTGGATGGCCAACGGCCGCTACATGCGCCTGAAAAACCTCGAAATCGGCTATACGCTGCCCAAGCGCATCTCCCAGAAGATGGCCATGCACCTGTTCACGTTCAGTCCCTTCAAACTGTGGGACCCCGACTTGCAGACCGGCGCCACGAACTATCCCAACAACCGCATCATCAACATCGGTCTTACGATCGGCTTCTAAACCAACGACAACGACTATGAAAAACATATTGAAAACATTCGGATTGCTGTTATTGTCCGGCACCGCGTTCGTAGCCTGCGACGACTATCTCGACCGCCAGCCCGACGAACAGTTGACGCCGGACCAGATCTTCCTGAAAGCCTCGACGACGGAACAATACCTGACCAACGTCTACGCTTACCAACCCAATTACAGCGACCCTTCGGGACAGACGCTGCCGTGGGCGCCCTGCGCCGATGAATCGTCGATCGCCTACACCGGCCGTTCGTACACGCAGATCAACTACGACACGTGGGATCCCTCCATCAATCTCCAACGCAGCTACACCTACAACAACATCTACAAGGGTATCCGCGAAGCCAGCTATTTCATGCAGCACGTCTACGAATGCCCCGAAATAGGCGACCCCGACAAGGGATACATGTACAACGAAGCCCGCTTCCTGCGCGCCTACTACTATTCGCTGCTGATGTCCACCTTCGGCCCCGTGTTCATTCTGGGCGACGAACCCACGGATTACGAGCAGGAGGACCTGAACGAACGCGAACGCGACTCGTGGGAGAAGTGCGTCGACTACGTGACCACGGAACTCTACGAAGCCTCCAAAGGCCTCCCGCAGGAGTGGACGTCGGCCGAATACGGCCGCGCCACCAAAGGGGCGGCCCTCGCCATCCGCTCCCGCGTCTATCTCTATTCGGCCCGCAAACTCTTCAACGGCAACGACCTCTACAAGGGCGTGATCGACAAGTACGGCAACCCGCTCTTCCCCACGGTCTACGACGAGAAGAAATGGGAGACGGCCGCAAAGGCCGCCAAAGACGTGATCGATATGAACATCTACGGTCTCGTCGGGGCCGACGGCACCGATCCCTACGGCAGTCTGCACGATCTGTACACGACGGTCGGACCGGTCAACACCGTGACGGAGATGATCTTCTCCCGCATCGTTAGCGCCTACAACTGGGGTGTCGCCGCCACGCCCCGCATGGCCCGGTCGCGCGCCTACGGATCGTTCGGCCCCACGCAGAAGCTGGTCGACGCCTTCGCCATGGCCAACGGCCGCTATCCCATCACGGGATATACGAACGGCGACCAGACGCAGCCGATCATCGATCCCGAATCGGGATACAGCGAGACGGGATTCTCGACCTTCACGCATCCGATCTTCGGCGACCAGCTGGCCAACACCTTCATGATGTACCAGAACCGCGAACCGCGCTTCTACATCAACGTGCTGTGGAGCGGCTGCGTATGGCACAGCGGTAACGTGAACAAGGGCGTCGTCCAACTCTACACCGGCGGTAATTCAGGCTATGCAGCCACCCAGCAGAACTATCCCGCCACAGGCTACCTGGCCGGCAAGTTCATCGATCACACCAAAGACACTTCGACCGCCGGCGACTCGACCAGTACGGACGTGTGGGACTTCATCGACTGGCCGATCATCCGTTACGCCGAGATTCTGCTCAACTACGTCGAAGCACTCAACGAATACGATCCCGGCAATCCGGACATCCTCACCTATCTCAACATGGTGCGCAAGCGCGCGGGTGTCCCCGACATCGAGAAAGTCTACCCCGAAGCGGTGGGCAACCAAACGCAGATGCGCGAACTGATCCGCCGCGAACGCATGGTCGAACTCTGCTACGAAAATCACCGCTATTTCGACATCCGCACATGGATGATCGCCGAAACGGAGCACGGCGACGTCTACGGCATGAACATCGACGCGACGAACCACAACGCCAACAGCGCTTTCTGGAAACGCACGCTCAGCACCCGCGACAGCGGATTGAGCGCCAACGGACATCGAAAATTCTCGCCGCGCGGCTACCTCTTCCCCATTTCGCAGGAGGAGATGGACCGTACGGATTGCACGCAGAACTACGGTTGGTAACCCTAATTCAATTCAGACAATCATGAAACTCAAACAGTTCATCATACCTGTCGCCGGAGCGTTGCTGCTCGGCGGCTGCGAAGCGGATCACCGCAACGACAACCTGCTGGACTCGGTCGTCTATCTGCTCGAAAGCGACCTGCAAAAAGCCCTCTTCTACGATATCGAAGAGACCACCGACTACTCCTTCCGCGCTTTCAGCAGCGGATACACCGTCACGCCCTCCGAGCTCGGGATCGAACTTTCGGACGACGTCCTCACGGCCTACAACGAGGCCAACGGCACTGCCTATACGGCGCTCGATCCCGCCTGCTACCGGCTGGTGAACAGTACGGGATCGGTCGATGCCGACCACCCCTCGACGACGTTCACCGTGCAGCTCGACTGCTCGGCGATCAAGCAGCTCGGCGATCTGACGTCCTACGTCATCCCGCTGCGCCTGACCTCCTCCTCTTCGAAGGTGAACGAGGAGCTCGGCAGCATCCTGATCAATCCCGAGATGGCGGAGACCCAGGTGCTGGTTCGAAACGCCGGCGTGGTGGAGTGCGATCTGGGCTCTTCCCAGACGCTCGACTTCACCGCCTACGTCGAATTCGACAACAAGTGGGAGACCACGACCGAATACGTCTACGGCGACGAAGTACTCGACGCCTACAACGCCGAGCACGGTACGAACTACCTGCCGATCCCGACCGACGCCGTCACCTTCACGCCGGCGCAGCTCGAAGTGGGCAAGCGCGAGGCCGTGTCGCATTTCGAGATCGACAAGTCGAAGCTGACGCCCGACCGCTTCTACACACTGGCCGTGCAGTTGAAAAGCAACTCCGAATTCAAGATCGGAGCGGACAACACCGTGCTCTACCACATCGCGCTCAATCCCCTCTTCACCGACCGCAGCAAATGGATCCTCGTGGCATGCAGCTCGTGGTACACCGGCCGCGGCCCCGAACTGACGATCGACGGCGACGTATCGACCAAATTCGAGAACCGCTACAACGATATCGGCCAAGGCGACATCGAAACGCTCCCCGTGACGATCGACTGGGATCTGGGCAAGACCTGCTACTACGCCGGCATGAAACTCACGCGCCGCAACGACAGCTACGTCACCGACCTCAAAGCAGGCTGGATCGAAATGTCCGACGACGGCAAAACCTGGACGCCCCTGCAATCCTTCGACTTCGAGGGCAGCAAGACGGTCGTCGGCGATTTCCGCAGCGAACAATGGTTCGGGGCGGGACGCTACCTGCGGCTGAAAATGACCGAATCCGGCCGTCCGGGCAGGAAACTGGTGTCGGTATGCGAATTCGAACCCGTACTGATCGACGCCGGCGAATGATCCCTCCCATGAATCCAGCAACTACCGGCTACCGGTCCTGCCTGCAAACGGCAGGGCCGGTAGCCGGTTGAAATCATTCGTCATGACCTGCTCCCTGATCTTCGCCGCAGCAGGCTTCTGCCTCGCCGCTACGAACTGTTCGAACGGAAACAAAACGTCCGACACCCCGCCGGCCCTCTCGTTCGAAACCACATCGAAAACACTCGAAGTGGGCGAAACCTACCGCCCGACGCTGCGCATCCGCCACGACGGCGATGCGAACGACACCGCATACGACATGGACGGTAACCCGCTGGGCGTGACATTCCGCTCTTCTTCGCCGCAGACGGTTTCGGTCAATGCACGGGGCATCGTCACGGGCCGCAACGTCGGTACGGCGACCGTAACGGCCGAAACGGCCGAAACGGCCTCCGGCGACGCCCGATGCGCGATCGGCATCACGGTCCGCTCCTCGAACACGACGTGGATCGATGCGCCGCTGAGCGACGGAATCATTTTCAGCCGGTTCGTCCAGTTGCCGGCCAATACGGTCATGCAGGGCTTCGACGTCGACTCCCGCGGCGAAATTTTCTACACGCAGGTGACCGATCGATACAAAATTCTGGTTTCGCGCAGTATGCCCGACCGACAGGCTACGGAGTACATGACCCTCTGTTTCCACGGCCACTCCTCGAACATGGCCGTCGAAGAGGCGGGCGACGAGCGTTTCGTCTGGGTAGGCAATTACGCCAATCGGGTGGACGACGGCAACTACTGGCACGAACAGGTCGTCTCGCGCATCCGCTACAACCCCGGCTCGACCCACTACCCGTGGAACTCCGACGAAAATTATTTCATCGAAGCCGGCTGCCTCAACATGAATCCCGCCGTCGACGCGGCGAACGACCAGCTGGCCATCCTCTACACCCGTGTCGACACTCCGGGCCGTTACTGCTGGGTGGTCTATTCGCTCAGCGAAGCGAAAGCCCTTCCCGAAGAGACCGTCACGCTGCAACCGCTCTCCTACGGCGGCGAAACGGAGAGCTATCCGCTCCGAAAAGACGTCACGCCCGAGGTGCGCGTCCGCAATCTCTCGCGGCTGCAACCTCTCGCGCGATTCAGCATTCCGACGCCCGCCATCGCATGGCAGGGATACGAGATACACGACGGCCGCATGTATCTCATGGAGGGAACGAGCGGAAACAACGACGGTACGACGGGAGAAGCCTACATGACAGTCTACGATTTCGAAGGCCGCATCGTACAGTCCCGCACGAAAGTTCGGGCCGCCTCCGATCTGAAAGCGCTGACCGAAGCGGGCATCACCGAAAGCGGATACATCGAGTCCGAAGGGGTGAAAATCCGGCACGGGAAACTCTTTCTGGGATTCGCCTCGCAATCGAAAAAGGACGGCAACCGACGCCGCGCCAATATTTTCCAATACGAACTTCCTTAACTCAAACCGCACGAAGTCGGATTTCGCACGATTTTCGGAAAGATTTTCAAAGAAAATGAAAGAATCCGACCGTTACGACTGACTTTTAAGGACTTGTATTCGAATTTTCAAAGAAAAAATCCTATATTTGTATGAAGACATCCTATGTTTTGATCGGTACATTAATATATAGATGTCTAACTTAAATCAAATCGAATCATGCAACGACTACTCGCATTTTTCTTCGCGGCCGCGCTTCTGTGGACACCCGCATGGAGCCAGTCGGCCCCCGACGCCCTGGTGCCGGATCTTACGCAGTACATTCTCACCCCGCCCGCGCCGCCTACTCCCCGCATCAACGGGGCGAAGGTCTTCGGGGCCCGTCCCGGCTCGGAGTTTCTCTTCGCCATACCGGCATCCGGAGACAGACCCATGACATTCGCCGCCGAAGGTCTGCCCAAAGGCCTCTCCCTCGATCCCTCGACCGGCTTCATCACGGGCCGCGTCAAGAAGCCGGGCACCTACCTCGTCAAACTCACCGCACGCAACGCACTCGGGGAAGCCACCCGCGAACTTCGCATCGTCATCGGCGAGCGGATCGCCCTCACGCCGCCCATGGGCTGGAACTCGTGGAACTGCTGGGCGCGCGACGTCACGCAGGAGCAAGTCCTCTCCTCGGCTCGTGCGATGGTCGAGTCGGGGCTCGTGAACCACGGCTGGACGTACATCAACATCGACGACGGCTGGCAGGGCCAGCCGTCGTCGATGTTGATGTACGACGACGGCTGGCAGGGCCGGCGCGGCGGCCGCTACAACGCCATCCAGACCAACGACAAGTTCCCCGACATGAAGGAGCTCTCGGAGCAGGTACACGCCATGGGACTTAAACTCGGCATCTACTCCTCGCCCTGGATCGGAACCTACGCCGCGCACATCGGATCGTACTCCGACAACCCCGACGGCGAGAACCAGTGGATCAAGGATGGCAACCACAACGAGAATTTCCGCTACGAGAAACCCGGCGGCAACTACTGGCAGGACCGCAAGGAGATGTACCGCCACGGCGCCTACTCCTTCGTCGAGGCCGACGCACGCCAGTGGGCCGACTGGCAGATCGACTACCTCAAATACGATTGGAATCCCAACGATCTCTACCACGTAAAGGAGATGCACGACGCGCTTCGCGCAACGGATCGCGACATCGTATACAGCATCTCCAACTCGGCACCCTATGCCGACGCTCCGCTATGGGTGGAGTATACCGACTGCTGGCGCACCACGGGCGATATTCGCGACACGTGGAAAAGCATCTCATCCATCGGCTTCGAACAGCAGCGCTGGGCGCCCTTCTGCGGCCCCGGACACTGGCCCGACGCCGACATGCTCGTCGTGGGACTCGTCGGATGGGGCCCCAAGCTCCACTATACGAAGCTCACGGCCGACGAACAGTATACGCACATGTCGCTCTGGGCCATGCTCGCTTCGCCGCTGCTCATCGGCTGCGATCTGGCACGGCTCGATCCTTTCACGAAATCGCTGCTTACCAACGACGAGGTGATCGCCGTCAACCAGGATCCGCTGGGCGTGCACGCCGCGGCGATCTGGGAAAAGGAGGGACGGGTGATTTACGTCAAGCACCTCGAAGACGGTGCGATGGCCGTAGGGTTGTTCAACAAAACCCTCGAACCCGCGAAGATCGGTTTCACGCTCAAACAACTCGGCATCAGGGGTACGCAGGTCGTGCGCGACCTGTGGAGACAGAAAGACCTCACGACCACCGACAAGGGCTTCGAGACACAAGTCCCGCCCCACGGGGTGGTGCTGGTCAAGATCGCACCCGGAAATCCGACACGAAACGACCTGAAAAAATAGAACGCAGCTTCCTGCAAACGAAAAAGGATACGACGCACGTCGTATCCTTTTTCGTTTGCGGTCCCCCGAACGGGAAGCGTTCCGCCTACTTGCGCTTCGTGCCTTTCTTTCCGGAACGGCTCTGCGCCTCCTGCTGGCGCATCAGCTCTTCGTAGCGCAACTGGAACTTCGACTTCTTCTTGTTCTTCGCCTTGTTGGCGTTGGCCTCCATGACGGCGTGAATCTTCCCGTCGTCCACCATGCGGCGGATCAGGAAGGTCTGGGCGATGGTCAGCAGGTTGAACAGCAGGTAGTAGTAGCACAGACCGCTCGAATAGTCGTTGAACCAGCAGAGCATGAAGATCGGCATCATGTAGACCATCATGAACTTCATGCCCGCCATCTGCGGCTGTGCGGAGGCCGTCTGCTGATAGCTCATATAGGAGAACCCGAAGGTCGAGAGCGCCATGAGCAGCGCGAACAGACTCACGTGGTCGCCGTAGAAGGGGATCGAGAAGGGCAGATTCAGGATGCTGTCGTACGACGACAGGTCGTGCGCCCACCAGAGCGACTGCCCCCGCAACTCGATCGACGAGGGGAAGAAACGGAACATGGCGATCAGGATCGGGAGCTGGATCAGCATCGGGATGCACCCTCCCAGCGGATTGATGCCCGCCTTCTTGTAGAGGGCCATCATCTCCTGCTGCTTCTTCATCGCGTCGTCCTGCTTGGGATACTTGGCATTCAGGGCGTCGATCTCGGGTTTGATGATGCGCATCTTGGCCTGCGAGATATAGCTCTTGTAAGTCAGCGGCGAAACGATGATCTTGATGAGGATCGCCAGGATGAGGATGATCCAGCCGAAGCTCGGAATATACTGCCGCAGGAAATCGAAGACGGGGATCACCAGCCAGCGGCTCACCCACCCGATAATGCCCCAGCCCATGGGGATCAGCCGGTCGAGCAGCAGCGATTGGCCCTGTGCGTCGTCGATCTTCTTCAACACGGCGTACTTGTTGGGACCGAAGTAGAACGAGAAGTCGTACTGTTCGGTCTGGGCCGTATAGGGTACGGCCATCGTGGCCGAAAAAGCCTTGATAAGCCCCGAATCGGGCGATGCGGTATCGTACGCCACGTCGGCGTAGAGGAAGTC
>OGDN01003376.1_pt1 | contig 17112 bp, 17 predicted proteins | sample 1570271 | NCBI WGS metagenome assembly OGDN01 (sample SAMEA4384481, study PRJEB24528) | human gut metagenome | reverse complement strand
TCACTCTTGATATGCTGACAGCTGACAGCGTGTCAGTGCTCAGACAGCAGTTTTTGAATTATAACGGAACTGAAATGCAGGTCGGCGAAAACATTCGCAACGCATATATGAACAGCAAATCAGGCAGAGAACAGCTCAAAGCGGTGTTATCAGACGAATACTACAATGCCGTTATGGCAATTTGGGGCGACAATCCGACCGTTGATGAGCCTGTCGAAAGTGAGGTGTAAACAATGAAAGAAAACATTTTACAGGCATTATTTGCCACGGTGTGCGGTGCAATTGTCGCATATCTTAACATCTTGCTTGTGCCGTTTGCGGTGATGATTGCGGTAATGATTATTGACTATATCACAGGAATGGCACAGGCATACATCAGTCACACGCTTAACAGCCGTGTCGGGGTAACTGGTATCATCAAAAAGGTAGGCTATATCGTAGCCGTAGCAGTCGGCATTGTTGCCGATTATCTCATCAGCTCGGCACTTGTCAACTGCGGAATTGACCTACAGATTAACTACTGTATCGGTATGATTGTAACGATTTGGTTTATCATCAACGAGTTAATTTCAATCCTTGAAAACCTCTCGGAAATCGGCATTCCGCTGCCGAAATTTTTGGTATCAATCGTTAAAAGACTGAAAACCACAGTCGAAGTAAAAACAGATGAAAGCGAGGAATAATTATGGCAAAGAAAATCTATCTCAGTCCGTCAAATCAGAACAGAAACACCTATGCAACGGGCGGTACAAACGAAATGGCTCAATGCGACAAAATTGCCGCCGCAACAGCCAAAGCTCTCAAGCGTTGCGGTTTTGAGGTTATGGTCGCAAAGTCGGGAACGCTTATGCAGACACGCTGCCCCGAATCTGACAAGTTCGGTGCAGACATTCATATGCCGATTCACTCCAACGCTTTTAATGGCAAATACACAGGCGGTACAAGAGTTTTCTGCCTGAACTCAAACGGCAGAAAGGCTGCTGAGGCGGTAAAAAATGCCCTCGGAGCAATCTCGCCCGGCAAGGACGATTCAGTCAGCTACAAAACCGACCTTTACGAAATCAATGTGCCGAAGGCATTAACCGTGTATGTTGAGTGTGAGTTTCACGACACCGTGACAGGCTCAAACTGGATTCGCAATAATACAAACGCAATCGCCGAGGCAATCTGCAAGGGTATGTGCAACTATTTCGGCTATAAATACAAGTCGGCAAGCTCGTCAGGTACAACAAAGCCTACGCAGACTACAAAGCCGACAACATCAAAGCCGAGTGCATCGAAAGCGTTTAAGCCGTATATTGTCAGGATTACCGCAAATGACGGTGTAAATATTCGCAAAGGTGCAGGCACAAACTATGCCGTGTGCGGTTCAATCGCCAAGGGCGGAGCGTACACAATCGTAGCCGAAAAGACAGGCACAGGCACTAAAAAGTGGGGCAAACTCAAAAGCGGTGCCGGCTGGATTGCACTTGATTACACGGCGAAAATCAAATAAATACATAACAAAACCAAACACATAATTGCAAAAAAATCCCCCTCATCCGCCGTAAAAAGTGGGTGAGGGGGATTTGTTATTATTTTCTGTTGCAATCCTTTCAAGTTCACGGATACAGTTTACAAATTAAATGCGAGGTGAACATCACAACTTTTTTCTGCCTTGCATTTGCAATGCATTTTCTCTGTTTTTGCTTGTATTTTGATGTATTTAAAGGCATAAAGCATAAAAAATAACCGCACTAAAAAGCCTGAAAATGGCTTTCTAATGCGGTTTTTCTTTGGCGTGCCAAAAGGGATTCGAACCCCCGACCTTTCGCTTAGGAGGCGAACGCTCTATCCAACTGAGCTATTGGCACATAACATAACTATTGTATATGATGGCTTGCGATTTGTCAAGAAATTGGGAAATTTTCTTATTTTACTGAATATTTAAAAAAATTAAAAATAAGTGTTGACAAAAGTAAAACCTTGTGATAGAATAAGTCTTGCTGAAATGCTGAAAGGCAACATAAGTAAACGGAGAGGTGTCCGAGTGGTTTAAGGAGCTAGTCTTGAAAACTAGTGATCCCGCGAGGGACCAAGGGTTCGAATCCCTTCCTCTCCGCCATTTTATTTTTATAGTGAATTTAACACTTCACACGGAGGATTACTCAAGTGGTGAAGAGGCTCCCCTGCTAAGGGAGTAGGTCGCTAACGCGGCGCGAGGGTTCAAATCCCTTGTCCTCCGCCAAGAAAAAAGCACTTGCATTTGCAAGTGCTTTTTTCAGTGAAATTCACGCAAGCGTGAGCTAAATTTGCTACGCAAGCTAAATTATCCTACGGATAGCTAAAAGTGAATTTAATTTAGCTGTAAACCGAAAGGTTTGCAATTTAGCAACAGAGCGACAGCAAAGTTATTTAGCTTTGCGACTTGTCACAAAATTTAGCTGAAAGAAAATCATTTGATTCGCAAATTAATGTCTGTATAGTAGGCTTACCCCGATTGACACCAAACTTAATAACTGATAATATAGTGCTGTGAGAATATTTGTATTCTTGCAGCATATTTTTTTACCAAAAGGAGGATGGATTAATGGGATTTTTATTAGGAAAGACCGCTGTTATTACAGGCGGAGGAAGGGCTGTCCTCAGCAACGGAGGTTGCGGTTCAATCGGCTATGGCATTGCTGTTGCTTATGCAAAAGAGGGTGCAAACCTTGTTATTACAGGCAGAAATGTCAAAAAGCTTGAGGATGCCAAAGAGGAACTCGAAAGGCTTTACGGAGTAAATGTGTTACCTGTTCAGGCTGATGTCAGCAAGGACGGCGATAACGAAAAGGTTGTTCGGAATGTTGTTGACCGAGCTGTTGAAACATTCGGCGGAATTGATGTTTTGATTAACAACGCTCAGGCCTCTGCATCGGGTGTTACGCTTGCAGATCATACAACAGAGCAATTTGACCTTGCTGTTTATTCGGGATTGTACGCAACCTTCTATTATATGAAGGCTTGCTATCCGTACCTTAAAAAATCAAAGGGAACTGTTATCAACTTCGCTTCGGGTGCCGGACTTTTCGGAAACTTCGGTCAGTGTGCATATGCCGCCGCAAAAGAGGGAATAAGAGGTCTTACAAGAGTTGCCGCCAACGAGTGGGGCAAGGACGGAATAAATGTCAACATTGTCTGTCCGCTTGCATGGACTGCTCAGCTTGAAAAATTTGAGCAGGCTTATCCCGACGCATTCAAGGCGAATGTAAAAGTGCCGCCGATGGGACATTTTGGTGATGTCGAAAAAGAAATCGGCCGTGCCTGTGTTGCACTTGCATCACCTGATTTCAAGTATATGAGCGGCGAAACCATCACCCTTGAGGGCGGAATGGGGCTTAGACCGTAGTTTTATTTCAAGAAAAATTCTTTTATTCTGTTATTCGGTAAATCATTAAATAAAATTAAAAAACATACTAATATGAGTATTGAATTTTTTGTTCATATGATGTAATATCAAGTTGCGGAGTACATACAAAAATTACTTTGAGGTGATTGTATGGGAATTTTTGATATAAAGAACACAGATATTTTCAGCAAGGACTATGACTCTGCAAACGCATGGCTTGAGTATAACATTTTTAATGAATGTGCAAAGGACGAAAACGGAGAGTCATTTGATGAGTCCGATGAAAATAATTTTTGGGATTATTTAAAGAAAAACAAATAAATAATAAGTTACAAACAGCGACCGCAGAGTGATATGCTTTGCGGTCGCTTTTATGTGTTGTTCACACACAAGGACACTCGGCATAATATGAGAGTGTAGAGAATAACTTGATTTACGGGTGTTGTGTATGAAAAAGAGCGACATAAGAACATTTGGCATAATCGGCGGTGACAAGCGACAGCTTTTTCTTGCAAAATCAATTTCTGACAGCTGTTACGATGTTTTGCTCGGCGGATTTGACAGGCTTGAAAGCCACGGTTCATTGAGCCTTTGCAATGTTAAAAAGGCAATTTCGGAAAGTGATGCATTGATTTTTCCGTTGCCGTCAATAAGGACAGACGGAACTCTTAACACTCCGTTTTCAAACGAGAACATTTTGCTTGACAGTGACGATATTGAAATTATCCTTAAAAAGCCTGTTTTCACCACGATGAAAAGTAGATTTTTAAAGGCATATCCAAGGCTTTCGGACGGTGAAGTTTTTGATTACGGAGCAAGAGATGATTTTGCAATTCTCAACGCATTGCCTACGACAGAGGGTGCAATTGAATGTGCAATGCGAGAATATGAGGGTACGATTTCGGGCAGTAAGTGTCTTGTGACGGGATTCGGCAGAATCGGAAAAATTCTTGCTCACAAGCTTGTTTTACTCGGAGCAAATGTTACCGTGAGCGCAAGAAAGCCGTCAGACCTTGCATATGTAAAAGCACTCGGCTACAATGCACTTAATACGGAAAATCTCAGAACGGTAAAGCGGTTTGACATTGCTTTCAACACAATTCCGAAGTTGATTTTTGACAGGGAACTTCTTATGAATACCGACACAAACACCCTTATTATAGACCTTGCGTCCCTGCCGGGAGGGGTTGATTTTGATACCGCCGAAAAACTCGGAATTTATGCCGTTAGGGCATTGTCGCTCCCCGGAAAATGTGCTCCGAAAACGGCAGGAGAAATTATAAAAACTACTGTATTTGACATCATCAAGGAGGTTTACAGGTGACAAAAGCAACCATAGGATTTGCAATGTGCGGTTCCTTTTGCACCTTTTCAAAGGCTTTTACGCAAATGCAGAGGCTTGTTGACTCAGGCTATGATGTTATTCCGATAATGTCGCAAAATGCCTTTTCAACATCAACTCGTTTCGGAAAAGCGGAGGAAACGGTAAAGAGGGCAGAAAAAATAACGGGCAAAGCTGTTCTGCACTCGGTTGTGCAGACAGAACCGATAGGACCTAAAAAAATGTGTGATTTGCTTGTGATTGCACCGTGTACGGGCAACACGCTTGCAAAGCTGTCGCTCGGAATTACCGACACGGCTGTGACAATGGCGGCAAAATCGCATCTGAGAATTTTAAGGCCTGTGCTGTTGTGCGTTGCAACAAATGACGCTCTCGGTGCGTCGGCACAGAACATCGGCAGACTTCTCAACACGAAAAACATTTACTTCGTTCCTTTAAAACAGGACGATTGCATCAAGAAACCAAATTCGCTTGTGGCTGATTTTGATAAGCTTGAAGATTGCGTAACCCTTGCATTGCAGGGAAAACAACATCAGCCGATTTTTTTATAACAGAACAACAGCCGTCTTGAAATGTAAATTTTCAAAACGGCTGTTATTTTATGTTTGGATTGCCTGTGCGACAGGTCAGATAATCAAGGCTTGTGCCGTAGTAGTCGGCAAGTTTAATAAGCAGGGAGAGAGGGATTTCTCTTTCGCCCCGTTCATATTTTGAGTACAGCGACTGGTCGCACATAAGAACTTTTGCAATTTCTTTTTGCGTAAGGTCGTTGTCCTCACGCAAATCTTTTATTCTCAGTTTCATTTCATCACCAAATAAATTATAAAATAGTACATAGTGTCCTATTGACTTTTAGGACGAATTGTCCTAAAATATAATTACCGGAAAATGGGAAAACAAACGGCATTATCTTTGCGGTACTCATATAATCGTATTTATCATAAATTGTGTATTATTATTTGCACAAGTGTCCAATGAGCCGCAAATACGAGTTGATGATTACTTTGGGAAATTTAATTTACCTTAAATCAGAGCGTTGCTTAAATAAAAATAATATTTTATCTGCATATATCTTGACAAATACCGCAAAATGCAGTAAACTAATGTCATAAAAATCCCGAAGAACATCTTCGGGACGAATAGCTTGCCGATTAATTGTGCGTATAATTCGGCAAGTCTTTGTTGTCAGTCAGCCCCAAAATATAGTCGGTGCTGGTGTGATAATGTTTTGCGAGGCAAATCAAAACAGCGGTGGGGATATCACGCTGACCAAGTTCATAATTGCTGTAAACCTGTTGTGAACAATGCAGAATTTTGCTAACTTCTTTTTGCGTGAGGTCGGCATCTTCCCTCAGTTCCCTGATTCTTTTATACACAGAATTCACCTCGCATACAGTATAGCATACCGCAGATTGTTGTATTGCAATATACCGCAAAATGCAGTAAAACGGCAATGGTATTTTGGGTTAATTTTTAAATAATTATTCAGAGGGGAATGGTGTTTAAAACAAAAATATTAATCTTGCATATCAGATAAAACAATAAAATGATGGAGGAAATTATGAGAAAACATTCAAAATTTATTACGATTTTGCTGTCTGCTTTGTTGGCAGTGTGCCTTATGCAGACAGTATTTGTTCAGGCATTTGCAACCGAAAACACAGCAACACCTGACGAACCTACAGACGGCTTGTATCCTGTTTCAATGGAAGTTGTTAAAGCACCCGAAAGCGTTACTGCTAATGATTATGAAAATCGAATTACCGATAGCACTTTCTGGAGCAATGTTGTGTTGCATATCGTTTACAGCAACGGTGAAGAATATGATGTGAACTGTGACGGTATTGACAGCGAGGACGGTATTGTTCCGCCCATTGCAGAAATTGACGGTTATGCAGGTAATATAACTGTTCATTACTATTGCGAAGATGATACTGTCAATTTTACTGTAGATTATTGTTATGCCTATGATGAAGAGGAAGAAGTGACATGTGCAGTTTCAGCGGATTTTTCTGCCGAGAAAAAGGTAGATCCACATACTATTGTCAGATATGAATTAACAAAGCTTCCAAACAGAGTGTTTACAGAACCGCTTTATACTTGTAGCTTTAACGATATTATGGCTAATGATAGGGAGTTAGCACTTAAACTTGATGCTAAGAAATCTATTTCAAATAATATTGACGGAATGGAAGTTACCTTCTATTACGCAAACGGTGAAAAGGGCGGTACAGTAACTTTTGACAGCAGTATGATGTATGCTTGTGTGCCGTGGTATGCAATGTACTCTGCAAAAAATGTAGATGAATACGGTAATTCCGTAACCATTGGGGTTGCAGATGAAGGCAATTATAAATTTACTGTATATTTTAGTGCCGGTGACGCTATAAGTGGTATTAACGGAATTACCTATACCGCAAAATCAGTTGACAATCCTAACCCTGCAGTCAAGCCGACAAGCACAGAGGACACTCCTGCAAAGCCAAGCGACAACACTTCTTCTGCAACAAGTGATGTTGCAACAAAGGACAATGCAAACAATAACAACAGCACAAACGGCACAGCCAACAACGGCGTTGTTGCAACAGGTGACTTTGCAACTCCTGCAATTATCACAGTAGTTATGCTTTCGGCAGTTGCAGTTATGTTTGTATTTAAAAGAAAAAGAATGTTTTAATTTTGTGTGATTGTGTGAATTGATTTTATTGCCATACAAATTTTTCAAAGCACCTGACATTAATTTGTCGGGTGCTTTCTGTATGATGAATGTTGCGGTTCGCCGCTACAGAATGGCATTATCTTTGCGGTATTTATATAATCGTATTCATCATAAATTCTGTGCCGTTACTCGCGGGCGCCCAATGGGACGCCCCTACAGAATGGTATTATTTTTGTTCCTTTTATAAGGTTTGTATTACCGTAATGTTTGCACTTTTACTATTTGGCAGTCATTGACCGTTGATACAAAATTAAATTTATAACAAAACTGCACAAAAATTTATGGATAAAGACAGCGTGGGGTATTGCTCATGCTGTCTTTTTGTGTTAGAATTGTAGATAACAAAATGAAATAACGAAGGATTTGTCTATGAAATATTGTTCAAAATGCAAGCGTTTGCATAACGATGAGGAAACAGTCTGCAAAAGTTGCAAGGCTCAGCTTAAAACAATAACCGATGAAAACACTCCCGTGTATCTGCTCACGGCATCGGGCTTTGAATTGCAGAGAGTTAAAGCCGCACTTGAGGACAGCACTGTTCCGTGTGATGCGTCAATCAGAAAATGTGTTGAAAACAGATACAACGCAAATGCCGCAACAGGCTACGATAATTCATCTTATGATGTCTATGTTCCGTATTCCGCTTATGAAAAAGCTTTTGATACCTGCGTGGGAATCGGCGCAATCAAGCTTGAGGGCGAAGAAGTTCTTGACCATGACACGGAGTATTCCGAAAATAAAGGCGACACACTTGATGATAAGTTTGAAAAAATGACAGGTGCAAAGCGTACTACATTCAGAGTTATAAGTGCCGTTATTTTTCTTTTGCTTATTGCGCTTGCCGTATTCGGTACAGATGCGATAATGAACCTTATTAAAGGTTTTTTCGGATAATTCGGTATCCGATTTTGAGTTAATATTTAGTTAAAATGAGTTTATAATGAGTTAAAATGAATGAAATTACGGAGGATTTTTTACAATGAAACAGGAAACAAAGTGTTTGCATTCCGGCTATGTGCCTAAGAACGGAGAACCCAGACAGATGCCCATTTATCAAAGCACCACTTTTAAGTATGATTCAAGTGACGCAATGGGCAGACTTTTTGACCTTGAGGACAGCGGATATTTTTATACCCGTCTGCAGAACCCGTCAAATGATATGACTGCCGCAAAAATTGCCGACCTTGAGGGCGGTGTCGCCGCAATGCTCACATCAAGCGGTCAGGCGGCTAACTTCTTTGCACTTTTCAACATCTGCGAAACAGGCAGTCACATTGTTGCATCGTCTGCAATCTACGGCGGTACATATAATCTGCTCGGTGTTACAATGAAGAAAATGGGCATTGATGTTACTTTTGTAGATCAGAATCTTCCCGAAGAAGAGCTTGCAAAGGCATTCAGACCAAACACAAGGGCAATGTTCGGTGAAACAATTACCAACCCGACCGTGTCTGTTCTTGATATTGAAAAGTTTGCAAGACTTGCTCACTCACACGGTGTTCCGCTTATTGTTGACAACACTTTTGCAACCCCTGTCAATTGTCAGCCGATTAAGTGGGGTGCTGACATTGTTACTCACTCAACCACAAAATATATGGACGGTCACGCTGTTTCTGTCGGCGGTGCAATTGTTGACAGCGGCAACTTTGACTGGCTGAAATATGCCGACAAATATCCGGGTCTTACAACTCCCGACGATTCATATCACGGCATTGTTTATGCCGAAAAATTCGGCAAGCTCGGCTACATTACAAAGGCTACTTCACAGCTTATGCGTGACCTCGGTTCAATCCAGTCACCGCAGAATGCTTTTTATGTTATGAACGGTCTTGAAAGTCTTCATGTGAGAATGGAAAGACATTGCAAAAATGCTCTTGAAATTGCAAGATTCCTCAAGGCTAATGACAAGGTTGCGTGGGTTGATTATCCCGACCTCGAAGATGACAAATATCACGCACTTGCTGAAAAGTATCTTCCGAACGGCTCATGCGGTGTACTTTCTTTTGCGGTTAAGGGCGGAAGAGATTGTGCGGTTAAATTTATGGACAGCTTAAAGCTCTGCGACATTGAAACTCATGTTGCAGACGCAAAGACCTGTATTCTTCATCCCGCAAGCCACACCCACCGTCAGATGACGGATGAACAGCTCATTGAGGCAGGTGTTGCACCCGACCTTATCAGACTTTCGGTAGGTCTTGAAAATGTTGATGATCTTATTGCCGACATCAGTCAGGCTCTTGATAAAATCTAAATTTCTCTAAAAGAAATTATATATGAAATTGCAAAATAAATTTACGGAGGGTTGAATATGTCAGCTTTTGTATCTGCGGTTATTGTTGCGGCAGGCGGTTCTGTGAGAATGGGAATTGCCGACAGCAAGCAGTTTATTCCGCTTTTGTCACGACCTGCAATTGAATACACCCTGAAGGCATTCCAAAAATGCCACCTTATAAAAGAAATTGTAATTGTCTGCCGTGAACAGGATAACGACAGAATCAATAAAATTATCGAGCTTAACGGTTTCAGCAAGGTTTCAAAACTCGTCAAGGGCGGTGACAGCCGTGCCGACAGCGTGCGTAACGGAGTCGGTGCGTGCAGTGAAAACGCCAAATACTATGCTATTCATGACGGTGCAAGACCGCTTATTACCGTTGAAGAAATTGAGCGTGTTGTTGAGGCGGCTTTTGATACGGGTGCGGCAACTCTCGGAACTTCCGTAAAAGATACAATCAAGGTTGTTGACGGTTTCAATATTATAGAAAGCACTCCTATCCGTTCACAGCTCCGTGCCGTTCAGACACCGCAGGTTTTTGAGCGTGATTTGTATCGCTTTGCTCTTGAAAATGCCGGCGATAATCTCATCAACTTTACAGACGATTGTTCGCTTATTGAAAACATGGGCGGCGAGGTTCTTGTTGTAAAGGGCAATGAGGAAAATATTAAACTGACAACCCCGATTGACATTGTCATTGCCGAGAGTATTCTCAAGTCAAGACAGCAGGGTTGATTGTGCAAAGGAGATTTATATGAGAATCGGTCACGGATATGATGTGCATAAATTTGCCGAGAACAGAAGACTGATAATCGGCGGTACAGAGATTCCCTTTGAACTCGGACTTCTCGGTCATTCGGATGCCGATGTGCTTGTTCACGCAATTATGGACGCACTTCTCGGTGCGGCGGCTCTCGGCGATATCGGAAAGCTGTTTCCCGATACAGATGAAAAGTATAAGGGCGCAGACAGTATTCTTCTTTTGAAAGAGGTGTGCCGTTTGCTTGCCGAGTACAACTACAGAATTGTCAATATCGACTCAACCGTTATTGCTCAACAGCCAAAGCTGAAACCGCATATTGACGAAATGAGAAAGAATATCGCCAATGCCTGCGGAATTGATGTTTCGCTCGTCAGCGTAAAGGCTACTACCGAGGAAAAACTCGGATTTACAGGCAGACTTGAGGGCATTTCAGCTCATGCTGTTTGTCTTATTGAACAATATTAAATAAAAATGTATTAAATACCTCTGTTTTTATTGACTTATTTGTGCGGAAATTGTATAATAGTGTCAAAAATAAACGGAGGTATTTTTATGAATTTTTCATCAAACAACTTTGGTTCATCCGTAGCCGGAACATCTTTTGGACTTGGCTTAGCGGCTGTAATCATTTCAATCATCTTGACAATTCTCTTGGTAGTTTTGGTTGTTCCAGAAAAGAGGAGAGCCGGACTTCCTAAATTCTTTCAGGTTGTTCATGACATCTGCAACTTTAAGGGACTTCTTCTTGAAAAGGTTCTCAAGGTTCTCTACATCTTCTCAACAATCAATGTTATGCTCACAGGCATTTTCACTTGGTTCTCAGGCGGATATAACTTTGGCTTGACATTTCTTACAGGTTTGCTTATCCTCGTTTTAGGTCCTATCTTTGTAAGACTTGCCTACGAATTTATGATGCTTTTCGTTCTGCTCGTTAAGAATGTTATTCAAATCAATAATAAACTTAATGGCAATAATGACAATCCTTTTACAAACAATATTGATTTTAACCAGTTTAGAAATCCAAATGCACAGAATCAGAATTACACAAGTCCGTATGCACAGCCTGTACAGCCGATTCAGCCGGAACAGCCTATGCCACAGAACAACTATCAGCCACAGCCTGAACAGCCTGTTGTTCAGAACAATTATCAGCCTCAACCTGAAGCTGAAAGCGTAAGATTCTGCACAACCTGCGGTACAAGAATTACAGGCAACACAGATGTTTGCCCTAACTGCGGAAAACATCTTAACTGATTATTACATACATTCGACACCTTGTTCATACTAATGAACGAGGTGTTTTTTATGTTAAGAAAGGCATTTGTTTCAATAACATTGTGTGCAGTGTTTTTATTGTCGCCGTTTGTCGGATTAAAGGTGAATGCTCTCAGTGCGGACAGCATATCCGCTCCGTCTGCCGTGCTTATGGAATCGTCAACAGGCAAAGTTCTTTTTGAGAAAAATCCACATGAGCAAAGACCGTGTGCGTCCGTAACAAAGGTTATGACGCTGTTGCTTGTTTTTGAGGCTATCGACAGCGGAAAATTAAGTCTTGACGATGAAATTACAGCATCCGAACACGCCGCAGGAATGGGCGGAAGTGACATTTGGCTTGAAAAAGGCGAGACTATGAGTGCGGATGATATGATTAAAGCAACAGTTGTGGCATCCGCAAATGATGCGGCAGTTGCGCTTGCGGAACATATCAGCGGAAGTGAGGACGCTTTTGTTGAAAAAATGAACAGCCGTGCCAAAGAATTGGGAATGAACGACACTGTTTTCAAAAACTGCAACGGACTTGACGAGGAGGGGCATATAACCTCTGCTTATGATGTTGCAATTATGTCGAGAGAGCTTACAAAACACGAGAAAATTTTTGATTACACATCAATTTGGCTCGATAATCTTCGTGGCGGAAAAACTCAGATTGTCAACACAAACAAGCTGTTGAAAACCTATAACGGAATTACGGGACTGAAAACAGGCACAACCAACGACGCGGGTTGTTGTATGTCCGCAACTGCAACAAGGGGCGATGTTTCGCTGATAAGCGTTGTTCTCGGTTGCAAAACAGGCAAGGAGCGATTTGCAGATGCGGCGGCACTTCTTGATTACGGTTTTGCAAATGTTTCTGTAAAAGAATTAACGCTTCCCGAAGATATGCCGAAAAGCATTGAAGTGAACGGCGGTATGGCTGACAGCGTAAAGCTTGAATGTAAGGTTTCTTCAAAAATAGTGGTTGACAAAGGAAACGGTGCTAAAATTACAACCGAAATCGACCTGCCCGATAATATTGACGCTCCCGTTGAAAAGAATCAGAAGATAGGTACGCTTACATATCTTGTCAATTCAAAAAAGACGCAGAGTTTTGACATTTGTGCAGGCGAGTCCGTTCAGAAAACAAGTTTCGGAGCATTGTTTGAATATGTGTTCGCCTCGCTGATTTCCCTTTGATTTTATCGGAAAATCAAGCGTTTGTGCATTGTTATTAAAAGCAGTACAAAAAACAATGCGGGTTTATTTTAAAAATTCACAAATTGACCTTGCAAAAACGCTCATATTATAGTATAATAAAACAACAAAGATACTTATTGCGATTCTATTTTCGCTATAGGAATTTTGGAGGAATTTATAAATGGCAACAAAGTTAAATGACAAGTATTTAAGTGATTTTATCGGCGAACACGAATATGACGGTGTTGCTGCCGAAGTTAAAGCAGCTCACAAGGTATTGCATGACGGCAGCGGCCTCGGCAACGACTTTTTGGGTTGGCTCAATCTTCCTACAGATTATGACAAGGAAGAGTTCGCACGCATCAAGAAGTGTGCAGAGAAAATCAAGAAAGATACTGATGTATTCATTGTAATCGGTATCGGTGGTTCTTACCTCGGCGCAAGAGCGGCTATTGAATTTCTTTCATCACAGAACTACAACCTTACCTGCAAGGACACACCGCAGATTTTCTTCACAGGTAACTCAATCAGTTCATCTGCACTTGCAGAAATCATGGAGCTTTGCGAGGGCAAGGATGTTTCCGTAAATATGATTTCCAAGTCAGGTACAACAACCGAGCCTGCCATCGCTTTCCGTGTATTCCGTGAAATGCTCGAAAAGAAGTACGGTAAAGAGGGCGCAAGAGAGCGTATTTACTGCACAACTGACAAGGCTAAGGGTACTCTCAAGGCTCTTGCTGATGAAGAAGGTTACGAAACATTTGTTGTTCCGGATGATGTAGGCGGCCGTTTCTCGGTTCTCACAGCAGTAGGTCTTCTTCCTATCGCAGTTTCGGGTGCTGATATCGACGCTCTTATGCAGGGTGCCGCAACAGCTCAGAAAGAATTTGACAACGATGATTTAAAGACAAACGATTGTTACAAATATGCTGCAATCAGAAATATGCTTTACCGCAAGGGCAAAACTATGGAAGTTATGGTTTCTTATGAGCCGGCTTACACAATGATGTCAGAGTGGTTCAAGCAGCTCTTTGCAGAGAGTGAAGGCAAGGATAACAAGGGTATTTTCCCCGCAAGCGTTATTTTCTCAACAGACCTTCATTCACTTGGTCAGTACATTCAGGACGGCAGACGCACAATGTTTGAAACTGTTGTTCTCTTTGATAAATGTAAAAAAGAAGTTACTCTCGGTACAGACCCGACAAATGTTGACGGTCTTAACTTCCTTTCGGGCAAGACAATGGGATTCGTAAATCAGAAGGCTTTTGAGGGTACAGTTCTCGCCCACAATGACGGCGGCGTACCGAACATTGTTCTCAATGTTCCCGAAATGAACGAATCAGAGCTCGGCTATCTCATCTATTTCTTTGAGAAGGCTTGTGCTATTTCAGGTTATATGCTCGGTGTTAATCCGTTTAACCAGCCGGGTGTTGAAAGCTACAAGAAGAATATGTTTGCTCTTCTCGGTAAGCCGGGTTATGAGGATCAGAAGGCTGCTCTTGAGGCAAGACTCGGATAATTTCTTAATAAAGTATAACAACGGAGGAACTAATTATGGTTACTTTACTTATCGGTAAAAAAGGAACAGGCAAAACTAAAAAGCTCATCTCTCTTGCTAACGAGGCTGTTGCTGCTTCAACAGGCAATGTTGTTGTAATTGAAAAGGGCTCAAAGCTTACATATGATGTTACACACAAGGCAAGACTTATTGATACAGAGCAGTATCTTATCAGCGGTTACGATATGCTTTTCGGTTTTATCAGCGGTATCTGCGCAGGCAACTATGATGTTACTGACATTCTCGTTGACTCAACATTCAAGATTTGCCCGGAGGCTCTTGCAGGCCTTGAAACCTTCACAAAGAAGCTTCAGGATCTTGCTGAAACTGCATCAACTAACATTGTTCTCCTCATTTCAGCTGACGAAAGCGAAATTCCGGAGTCAATCAACGCTGTTTGCCAGAAAGTTTAATTGATACTTATTAAACAAATTTATCCCTCTCGATTTTCGGGAGGGATTTTTGTATATGCAATTGTATAAATTTAGCACCTCCGTCAATAATAGAAACGGAGGTGCTTTTTTATGAGCGATTATTATAATAGAAACAGAAAGAAAAAACGCAGTCGCCGTGAAAAAATCGGTTTTTACACAGCTTGTTCAATTTGCCTTATTGCCGTTTGTATGGCGGTGTACTCAACCTACAATACATTATCAGTGCCAAGTACAAAAGCTCCGACAGCCACTCAAAGCAATGAGGTAAAAGTCAATGAAAATGTTACTGGCATAACTCAGACTATCCCCGAAGTTAAGCTTGATGTCGAAGTACCGACAATAGCTGCAACCGAAGAGCCTGCAACTAATCCGACAGAGAGTACAAAAACCGCTCTCGAAACAATGCTTTCAACTGATTTAAGTCTGAACTATCCGCTCAATTCAAACAATGTTGTCCGTGAATACAGTGAAAAGAGCGTTTATTTCAAAACTTTGAATGTATGGAAACCGCACACAGGCGTTGATTTCGGTGGTAAACTCGGTGATGATGTTACCGCGATGACAGGCGGAGTTGTAACTAAAGTGTATGAGGATAAAATGCTCGGCAAAATTGTTGAGATTTCAACCGATAATGTTGTCTGCCGATATTGCGGACTCGGTTCGGTTGATGTGAATAAGGGCGATTCTGTTGATGTTGGCAATAAAGTCGGCACTATCGGTGCAGTTCCGTTTGAGGCAGGGGACGATAATCATATCCACATTGAAGTGAAGATTGACGGTAAATATGCCGACCCGCTTTCTTTCATAAATAACAATGAATAATTGAAATTTTATTGCATACAATATTATTGCAAGCCCTCGTTTCGTTTTAAGGGGCATCAAAAAGGCGGATACTTCTAAGTAAGCATCCGCCTCATTTTTATGATTTTATGTCAATGATAAGAATCACGATTATTAAATTAAAATTCCTAAATTAAAAGTGATTATCTTTCGCTCTCGTGCCATTCTTCGTTACCAAAGATAAAATCATCAAGATCCATAATGACAAATTTCATATAGTACACCTCCTTAATAAAACAATATAGTATATTCAGGAAATGATCGAATATGAGTATTATTTTTTGTTTGAGTTACAAATGTTAATGTAACTGATAATAATGTCAACGGCCTGATCAACTGTCAGGTTTGTGCTGTTAAGGCACAAATCATAGTTGTCCGGAAGACCCCATTTCTTTCCTGAATAAAAACTATAGTAATTTGCTCTGTTCTTGTCTGCCTTCAAAACTGCCTGTTTTGCTCTGGCAGGGTCAATGTCCTGTCTGTCAACAGCTCTTTTAATTCTCTTATCAAGATCAGCATAAATATATACCTTCACAAGTTTCGGATTATCCTTAAGAACATAGTCGGCGCATCTACCGACAACAACGAAATTTTCCTTTTCTGCAAGCTGCTTGATAATCTTGTGCTGTAAAATGTAAAGACGGTCATTAACCGGCAGATCACCGACTGAAGAAAAATTGTTACCGTAATTGTACAGCCCCACAGACAATGAATACAAAAGACTGTTGGTAGCTCTTTCGTCAGCGTGCTTAAACACCTCAGGAGAAACACCGCTCTCTTTAGCGGCAATAGAAATGAGCTCCTTATCATAAAACGATATGCCAAGCCTCTCGGCAAGAGCTTTACCAATATCGTGTCCGCCGGAACCATACTGTCTTGTGATGGCAATAATTTTATCAAAACTCATAACTAAACCTCCCGGTATTTGCAATTTGTAAAGTTGTACAGCAGCAACATTAAGTAGCTAAATGTCAAAACTATATCGCTTTACATATACTATAATAACACATTTTTGCGAAAAGTCCAGTCTGTAAAAACAAATTTTACAAAATTTGTACAAAACGAACAAATAAGTCTTATCCAAATTATATAAATGCACAATATAATTAGGTGCGAAATTACATTTAAAGGATAAGAACAAATTTCTTTTTACATATATATGTATATGAAGAGGGATTCAGCGTGTAAAAGGCAGAATAATAGTGAAAAGGTATTAAAAATCAGATAGAATAAAGAATAATATGGAAAATTTGCCAATAATGTAAAAAAGATAAAAAAATTGTCAAAAAGGGGTTTACAAAAGAAGGAAGTGCTGATATAATATCAACTGTTGCGCTGAGAGGCGAGGCAGACAAGAGAA
>OGDN01003367.1_pt1 | contig 17205 bp, 17 predicted proteins | sample 1570271 | NCBI WGS metagenome assembly OGDN01 (sample SAMEA4384481, study PRJEB24528) | human gut metagenome | reverse complement strand
TCCTATGCTAACAATAACCTGGCGGAAGGAAGTATGGTAAAACAAGGACAACCTCTTTTTTACATTACTTCGAAGCACATGGGCGAAGGAGATTATTATACCCGTATCCATGCCAATTACGAAAAAGCCAAAGCCGAATACGAACGAGCTGAAAAATTAGTAAAAGATCAGATTGTTTCTCAAAAAGAATTTGAAAATGCCCGCTTAAATTATCAGAACGCCAAAACCGCTTATGAAGCTATTTCGGGTAAACAATCGGCCAAAGGTGTCGGGATCACCACTCCATTAACCGGTTATCTCAAAAACATCTCTGTCAAAGACGGCGAATATGTTACAGCAGGTCAGGCTATAGCCACTGTATCGCAAAATAAAAAACTGGTTTTACGTGCAGACGTATCTGAAAAATACTATAACTCGCTGAATTCCATCAATAATGCCAACTTTAAAACTCCTTACGATAATCGCGTATATGCTTTACCTGATTTATCCGGGAAATTACTATCCGTCGGTAAGGCTGCCGGAACAAATTCATTTTTTATCCCGGTAACCTTCGAATTCGACAACCATGGTGATATCATTCCGGGTTCATTCGTCGAAATATACCTGCTCTCTTATCCCATGGAGAATGTACTGAGCCTTCCGGTATCGGCCTTAACGAACGAAATGGGTAATTTTTATGTATACCGCCAACTCGATGAAGAAGGTTACCAAAAGCAAGAAGTCACACTCGGAGCCAACAATGGCAAGGAAGTTCAGGTATTATCAGGCTTAACTCCGGGAGACCGGATCGTTACCCGTGGAGCTTATCAGGTGAAAATGGCTTCAGCCTCTGCTGCTATTCCGGGTCATACCCACGAACATTAAAATGGAGTAACTATGCTAAATAAAATCATACAATATTCATTACACAACCGTTTGTTGGTAATGATCGCAGCAGTAGCCCTGCTGATTTGGGGAAGCATTACAGCCCACAACATGGAAGTGGATGTTTTTCCAGACCTGAATGCTCCGACCGTAGTGGTGATGACCGAAGCTCAAGGGATGGCACCGGAAGAAGTAGAACGGCTGGTGACCTTCCCGGTGGAAACCGCTGTCAACGGAGCCACCGACGTCAGACGTGTACGTTCGTCTTCTACCACAGGTTTCTCGGTCGTATGGGTTGAATTCGAATGGGGTACGAATATTTATACAGCCCGGCAGATTGTATCGGAAAAGCTGGCAACCCTGGGAGAAGCACTTCCTGATAATGTCGGTACTCCCACCCTGGGCCCCCAATCTTCGATCCTGGGTGAAATGATGATTATCGGTCTGACTGCCGACAGTACTTCTTTACAGGATTTACGTACAATAGCCGATTGGACCATCCGACCGCGCTTACTCTCGACCGGAGGAGTTGCCCAAGTGGCCGTTATCGGAGGCGACATCAAAGAGTATCAGATATTGCTCGATCCGGCCCGTATGAAGTATTACAATATCGGATTGGACGAGGTCCTGCCGGTAGTAGAAAATATGAACCAAAATGCTACCGGAGGTATCCTTTACGAATACGGAAATGAATATATCATACAGGGAGTTATGGCAACCACCCGGGTCGAGGAAATAGGTAAAGCCGTCATTAAAACCGTCGACGATTTTCCTATCACATTGGCTGATATTGCAAACGTTCAGATCGGAGCTAAAACACCTAAATTAGGAGTTGCTTCAGAAAAAGGTAAACCGGCAGTGCTGGTTACCGTCACCAAACAACCCGGCACCAACACCCTCGAACTAACCGACAAACTGGATGCCTCTATCCAGGAACTTCGTAAAACTTTACCGGAAGACGTCGAGGTTTCGACAGACATTTTCAGGCAATCCCGTTTTATCAACAGTTCGATCCACAACATCCAGGAAGCTTTACTGGAAGGAGCTGTTTTTGTGATTGTGGTGTTGTTCTTTTTCCTGATGAATTTCCGGACCACGATCATTTCCCTCGTCGCTCTTCCTTTGTCTATGTTGATGGCAATCCTGGTGATGCATGCTTTGGGGTTGACAATCAATACTATGAGTTTAGGAGGTTTGGCTATTGCTATCGGCTCGTTGGTCGACGATGCGATTGTGGATGTGGAAAATGTATATAAACGCTTACGCGAAAACCGATTCAAACCCGCCACAGAACGACGCCCGACCATCGAAATTGTTTTCGAAGGTTCGAAAGAAGTCCGGATGCCTATCCTGAACTCTACGTTGATCATCGTGGCTTGTTTTCTTCCTTTATTTTTCCTTTCGGGCATGGAAGGCAGAATGCTGATACCGCTGGGTATTGCTTTCGTTGTCGCCCTGTTTGCTTCGACCGTCATCGCTTTGACACTGACTCCGGTATTATGTAGTTATATGCTGACTACCGAAAAAGCATTGAAAAAAAGCGAAAAGGAGCCATTTATCTCCCGCAGCTTAAAAAAGGTATACCGAAAATCGTTAAACTGGGCACTGCATTACAAAAAAATAGTGATCGGTACAGCTGCCACCCTACTGGTTTTATCGCTGATCATCCTATTCAGTTTAGGACGTAGCTTCTTGCCTCCTTTCAACGAAGGTTCGCTGACCATCAATATCAGTACCATGCCGGGTATCTCACTTGAAGAGTCGGACCGTATGGGTGGATTAGCCGAAAAGATTCTCCTGGGGATTCCGGAAATTCAAACTGTGGCACGTAAGACAGGACGTGCCGAGCTAGATGAACATGCACTGGGAGTAAATACCTCCGAAATCGAAGCACCTTTCGAGTTACAAGACCGGGACAGAGATGAATTTCTGGCTGATGTACGAAAACAATTGGGTGAACTGAAAGGGGCCAATATCGAAATCGGTCAACCGATCTCCCATCGTATCGACGCCATGCTTTCCGGAACGAAAGCCAACATTGCGATCAAACTATTCGGTAATGACCTGAATAAACTGTATAGCTTGGGAAGTGAAATCAAGAATTCTATACAAGGAATCGACGGTATTGCGGACCTGACTCTGGAACAACAGATCGAACGTCCTCAGTTACAGATTCTTCCTAAACGGGACATGTTGGCCAGGTATGGTATTACTCTACCGGAATTTTCCGAATTTATCAATGTCGCTCTGGCCGGGAAAGTAGTTTCACAAGTGAATGAAGGTGGAAAAATCTTCGACCTGACCATTAAAGTAGCCGACCATGACCGGGATAGCATGGAAGAAATCGGTGAACTCATGCTGGATGCCGATGGACGTAAAGTGCCCCTGCATTATGTAGCGGAAGTACTTCCCCTATCCGGGCCCAACACCATCAGCCGGGAGAATGTACAACGTAAGATCGTCGTTTCTGCCAATGTTGCCGGCAGGGATTTGAAAGGCGTAGTCAACGATATCCAAAAAACAGTAGACGAACGAATCTCTCTACCGGAAGGTTATCACATCGAGTATGGCGGACAGTTCGAAAGTGAAGCAGCTGCTTCCCGAGCTTTATTCCTGACTTCCCTGATCTCCATCCTACTGATATTCTTGATTTTGTATCATGAATTCCGGAGTTTACCTTTATCCGGTATCATCATGTTGAATCTGCCCTTAGCCATCATCGGAGGAGTGATCAGTATCTGGTTTACCTCAGGGGTAATCAGTATCCCTTCTATCATCGGATTCATTTCCCTATTCGGTATCGCTACCCGTAACGGAATACTACTGGTATCCCACTACAATCATTTACGGGAAGAAGGTCTGAATCTGAGGGAAAGTATTATTCAAGGTTCTTTGGACCGGCTCAATCCGATTCTGATGACAGCCTTAACCTCTGCACTGGCTTTAATTCCGCTGGCTGTGGGTGGGGATCTTCCGGGAAATGAAATCCAAAGCCCTATGGCACAGGTGATATTAGGAGGATTATTAAGCTCCACTCTGCTAAACGGATTTGTAGTCCCTATCGTATATTTTCTGTTGAACCGGAAAAAAGAAGCATCAATAGTAACCCCTCAGGAGATACAAGCCGATTTATAAATTTACAATTCATCATTATGAAAAAATACATATACATCCTTTGCCTGTCTCTGATCGTCACTCTCCCTGTATTTTCCCAATCGGGAATCAAGGAAGTGCTTAAAAATATCGAGGTAAACAATCCCACCTTACAAGCAGGCATGCAACTAAACCAAGCACAAAAGCTGGAAGCACGGACGGGGATTTTTTTACCCAACCCGACAGTCGAATTAAATCAATTGTGGGCCGACCGTAGTGTAGGCGGAAATGCCAACGAATTAGCCGTCGTACAGAGTTTCGACTTCCCTACGGTCTATGCCAATAAAAACAAATTGGCCAAATTGAAATCTGCAACTTCCGATCTCCAATATGCAGCCACCCGTCAGGAGATCTTACTGACAGCACAACAGACCTGCCAGGAGATCATATACTTACGCAAACAAAAACAGTTATTGGACCAACGGCTGAAAAATGCGGAAAAACTAGCAGAATTGTATCGTCAACGTTTTGCGAATGGTGATGCCAACCGATTAGAATACAACAAAATTCAATTAGAAAAGATTAATGCCAATAATGCCAGCCGACTCAATAACTCGGCTTTGCGGGCTCAATTGGAGAAATTACAGGCACTGAACGGTGGCCACCCCCTCGATTTCGAAGTAACGGACTACCCACAGACTCAGGTTCTACCGGACTATTCCAGTCTGGAATCGGAGTATCTGGCCGCTGATCCCACATTAAAAAGTCTACGCAGCGAATCCGAATCCGCCCAACGGGAGATCAAAGTAAACCGGGCCCTGACTTTACCTAAATTCGATCTGGGTTACCGTCGTAACGGGGGTAGTGAATCAAAGATGAACGGTTTCAAAATCGGCCTTTCGATTCCGCTTTGGGAAAATAGAAACACGGTTAAACAAGCAAAAGCACAAGCCGAATATACGGTTACCAATATCTTAGCCAATCAACAGACCCTGAAAGCTACCCTCCGGGAACTATACCTGCAAGCCGAAGCTTTGGCAAACTCCCGGAATGAATATGCAGAGGCTCTTTCCAGCCAACGGACCGACGAATTACTCAATAAGGCTCTCGAAACCGGGCAGATATCCATGATCGATTATTTTGTAGAGATTACTCTGCTTTACGATAGTATGCAAAACTATTTGGATGTAGAAAAAGAATATCAGAATGCAGTGGCCCAACTATTACAATATCAATTGTAATAAGTTTTAAAGTCCCCCAACCTGCCGGCGCGTTTTTACAGCCACGAGTGCTGCTGTAAAAACGCGCCGGCAGAGTTCAAAAAACTTTAGGAAGCAATTACTCCAGATTTTAATAATTACAGGGGGCACAAAAGTTGCAAGAAATTCAGCATCAAGGCAATTACCGCTATACGGCTATCCCCCTAATAACTCATCAAATACAGGTCAGCAATTCCCTCATCCGATGAATGACAGGAGCTTTTTTCTGCAGGCGTTCTTCATTGTTATGCCCTCCTGCAAATAAGATACAATCGAACCCCAAAGCGTCGGCCACCTCGGCATCGTGAATAGTATCTCCAACCATCAGGGTGTCTTCGGGTACAATCGGACAAGTCTGTAACATTTGCTGTCCCCGTTCGATCTTGCCGGCCGCATAAATATCATTCACCCCACAAGCGCGGTCAAAACGGGAATCGATCTGAAAATGCCGGAGCATCTGTTGCAACAAATCTTCCCGAAGAGCAGACAGGACATACTGTTTTACACCGGTTTGCTGTATGCCTGCCAGCACCTCTCTTACTCCTTCGTTCAATCCCACTTCGCCGGCATATTTATCATAGGTCTCGACAAAATCGACAGACAGTTCATGAAAAGATTCTTTCTCCATATCGAATCCGACCCGATCATAAAAGTCTATGACCGGAAAACCGAATTTTTCTTTATAATCTTCTACAGAAAGCAATGGCAAACCTCTTCTCCCGAGCATATCGTTCAACGTATTCACACCGACTTTCACATCATTCAATAAAGTACCGTTCCAATCCCACACGACATTTTTATACTTCATAAATTTATCTTTAATCCCTATTATTTATTCCTCTTCTTCTACAGGCTTATAAAAAGCTTCCGCTCCAGGCCAATCCAATTTTTTCCGCGCCACTTCTTCCGGGTAAATCATATACACCACATCAGCCTCGGTCGCCAACTCATTTTTTTCATTGAAAAGCTCCACGTGAGCGGTCACCAACCGTCTTGCCACTTCGGTCACCTTGGCTCTCAACCAAATTTCTCCCTGATCTGTCCGGACAGGCCGTCGGTATTTCACCTGCATTTCTGTTGTCACACCAGCTGTTTTTTCATGAGAAAAGATTGCCCAACTGGCAATCTCATCGATCAGTGTCGCCTGTATCCCTCCATGCAAAACATGAAAAAAGCCCTGATAATTCTCCGAGGGCACCCAATGGCAGGTGATATATTCACCTTCATCCACAAACTTACATTTCAGTCCATAAGGATTTGTCGGCGAACAACCGAAACAATTGTATCCCTCCAAATCCGCATAGGCATTATACATTTTCCGTTTTTCCATTTTACGTTCCGATTATCGAACCGTAAAATTAACGCATTTTTCTAAGAATTGTTGCCTGCTTTATATTTTTCATACTCGACCACGACCAATTCGATCGGAATAGCCAATAAACTCATTCGCCGGAAGATATCGGGCAGTTCCGTCCCGACAAACTCTTCACGTCTGGATTCAGTAATCTGCTTCGAAGCTCCTTCTGTCACAAAAAAGCCGACTCCCCGCTTGTTACAAATGATCTCCCGGGCCTGCAAATAGTCGTAGGCACGCATCACAGTATTCGGATTTACCTCCAATTGTACCCCCAATTCACGAACAGACGGAATCCGTTCCTGAGCTTTCCATTTACCTGTGACAATGTGATCACAAACCAAATCCACAATCTGCAAATAAATCGCCTGCGTCTCCTTAAAGTCCATAATCAGTAATATTGTCTTTAACCTTTGACTTTGAGATACACACCTTCGGTGCATTCAATGTATCCACTTTTACACCGGGAGATACCCATAACTGACATATCACACCCGAATATTCCTCGGGGCCACTTACATATAAAGTGTCTCCGGCCACCCGAAAACCAGTAACCTGCCGGAACGGTATCACACCGGTTATTTTAAATCCCTGCTTTACCTTTTCCGGCGACTCGATCACCCTGACTGCCATATCTGTATTATAGATCACAACGTTACTTACCGGCTGTTTATACAATTTTTCGATATAAGCCCCGGCTTTTTCCATCTCCTGATCACTTGGATTTTTTAAGTTATAAAAAATGATAAATCCCAAAATCACCGGTAAAATATAAAGGACTGCTAAAATTAAATCATATTTTTTCATTGTCTTTTCAATTATTGAACTTGTTTCGTTTTCAATTTTATCCAAATTACTGCCTGATAGGTCAGTGGGAAAATATAGAACACCAGTAACCAGCGGAAAGAAGGTAAATCTGGCAAGACTTCTCCTCCGTAAAAACTCAACTCATCGGGTTTCATTTGTGGCTCTGCCCCGAACAACTTATTCCCCAACCAGACGGAAACGGTTACCAAGGCCAATAAAAATATCACATGAACCAAAAAAGTCAATATAAAAGGATGCTTCCGGAAAGTGACCGATCCCCACATGCCTACCGACATTACATATAAAAACCAAATGACAACCATATTCACTACAATGCCATTGGTCAGCTTTCCATAGTTCAGTTCTTTCTGGTCATACGAAATATTCATCAGGTACCCACCCTCCGAAAAGTCGAACACATTCCCGATTTCGGTATGAACCACTTCCTGTCCGGGAGTCATGGCAGGGACCTGATTCCCGAAACTCCCGCTTACATACTCCAATCGATTGAGTCCTGTAAATTTATAACTATTCGTAATCGAAGCCAAAGCATAAAACATCAACAAATAAACGACAAGTAATACGACCGTGGAATTCAGGAAAGCCAGCACATATTTTTCAAAGACAGAAGCCGGTAACAACAGCGTATTCAATATTTTATCTTTTACAACAAAATCACGCAAAGAATGCAGAGCGACAACCAAAGCAAACAATCCATATAGTCCCCAGAACAGCTGACGATATACCCCTTTGTAATATTGAATAAAATCAGATACCTCCGCCGGATGTTCCAAAACCGCATTAAAAAACAATTCCATATCCAGTTTGCTATCTTCCTGCTGTAAGTTGGGCACCATTCCCCAGCGGCCTCTTAAAGATTCTTCGGCAAATAAAGCCGTTTCTCCCTCTCTCAGCTGCCTGAACACAAAATGATCCGTAATCTGTTCTATCGTTGTATTGACCAAGATCCGGCTCTTCTCGATAATGACCAAAGCATCGATCAAATTTTCCAGATCCCGGACCTGATGAGTAGAAATCACAACACAACGTTCCTCTGAAGCCACCGACGCAATCAATCGCCTGAACTGACTTTTTGAAGGGATATCCAATCCATTGGTTGGTTCGTCCATCATCAACAACCGGGTATTACAAGCTATCCCCAGACTGATCAAAGCCTTCTTACGCTGTCCATAAGACATTTGTCCCATTTTATCCGATTCGGATACTTCAAAAATTTCCATGGCATGGAACAATAATTCTTCGTCAAACTTCGGATAAAACCGACAGATCAAAGGGAAATAATCTTTCATCTTCATATCCGGCAAACAGATTTCTTCAGGAATGAAAAAAATATCGGATAAAAAAGAAGGTTTCCTCAACCGGGGAATAGCATCACACACCTCTATCCGGCCTCGCAAAGGAAACAATAAACCACCGATCAATTTTAATAAAGTAGTCTTACCGGCTCCATTCTTTCCAAGCAGGCCATAAATATGCCCCCGGTCAATGAAAGATTCAATCCGGAAAAAACTTCCCGTTTTTTTTGATAACCAAAATCCAAGTTTTCAATATAAATCATCTTTTCAATATTAAGATTGATAAATTTTTCATAGTGTATTAATATACTAATACACTACAAAAGTAGATATAATAATCAGAAAAACAAATTCTGAAGAAAAAAAACGGTCAAAATAACTCTTCGTTACTTTGACCGTTTCCTCTATCGTCAGTCAGCCTTCTCAGGCCGGATTCATAATCACATATTCGTAGCGATCGATTCGGCACAAGCTTTCATTTCCTCAGCCGGAAATTGCTTTTTAGGATTACAAAAATTCATATCGTCCCCTCCGTTGAGAGGCACCAGATGAACATGTGCATGCGGGACATCCAAACCCAATACAGCCACACCGACCCGTTGGCAAGGAATGGTTTTACCAATAGCCCTGGCGACCTTCTTGGCAAACACCATTAGCCCGGCTAACTCTTCATCCGAAAGATCGAACAGGTAATCGGTTTCTTTTTTAGGAATCACAAGCGTATGTCCCTTTTGCAAAGGATTAATATCGAGAAAAGCATAATAATGCTCATCCTCAGCTACTTTATAAGAAGGAATTTCTCCTTTCACGATTTTAAAAAAAATTGAAGCCATAACAAATCGCATTTTACAGACTGATATCCATAATTTCGAATTCCATTTCACCGGCAGGTACCTTCACCATCACTTTATCTCCTAATTTCTTTCCGACCAAAGCCTGTGCAATCGGTGTATGGATAGATAACTTCCCTTCCTTGAAATTTGCTTCAGTTTCAGAAACCAGAGTATAAGTCATTGTTGCTCCGGTTTTCGTATTTTTGATCGTCACCTTATTCAACATCTGTACTTTAGATGTATCGATCTGTGACTCATCGATCACCCGACAGGTCGCGATGGTATCTTTCAGTTGGGCTATTTTTGCTTCCAAAAGCCCCTGGGCATCTTTGGCTGCATCATATTCTGCATTTTCTGAAATATCGCCTTTTTCGATAGCTTCTCCAATAGCCTTGGAAATTTTCGGACGTTCTACATTCTGCAATCTTTCCAATTCCTCCTGTAGTTTCTTCAATCCCTCTTTTGTTACATAAGACACTTTGTTGCTCATAACCGTTTATTTAACATTTATTTTATACATAAAAAAATAAATGACACTTATCCTCCAATAAGTGCCTTTATTAAAAAGAATTCCTGTTGATACTAGGAATCCTCACCTCCGATTACAAAGATATGACCTTTTTTCGGAATAAAAAATTTTTTCAGCAAAATTATACAAACGTTTCCACTTCAGAATTTCTTCGTTTCGCCCCTAATCTCACTCTTTATCAATATTTTTCTCTTTCAATACCCTTCAAAATACCGGCTTGTTTTCAGACCAGCCTTGTAAATAACCGGATAGATAGTTCCTCTTTTATACATAAACTTTTCAGAAGTTATAAAATAAAAAGGGAATCATTTGCATATAAAAATAACTTTTCCTACATTTGCACCTCGATAAAAACGTACACAGTCTCTTATACGAAAGACTCCGTGATAATACTGTGTCCGATAAATGGATTTTTAAAATTTGAAATAATGGATTTAATTAAAGTTGCAGAACAGGCATTTGCCGCTGAGAACCCAGTAGAGCATCCTTCATTCAACACAGGTGACACAGTAAGCGTTCACTACAAAATTGTCGAAGGAAATAAAGAGCGTATCCAGGTATTCCGTGGTGTAGTTATCCAGGTCAAAGGAACCGGAAGCACTAAAACTTTCACTGTTCGTAAAATGTCAGGAAATGTCGGTGTTGAAAGAATTTTCCCGATAGAATCACCGTTTATCAAAGAAATCGAAGTAAACAAAGTCGGAAAAGTAAGACGTGCCCGGATTTATTATTTCCGTAATCTTACCGGTAAGAAAGCCAAAATCAAAGAAAAGAGATCTTAAAGATCAAGTTAAAAATAAAAAAGCTCTGCGTTGCAGGGCTTTTTTTATTTCCTATCTTTGTCAAATCTTTAAGGAATATTTTATCGTATCAACAAAGACAGAATCATCACAACAATAAAAAATACATTATGGAGAATACTGAAATTATTCAAAAAGCCAGAGCCAAAGCCGAAATGTGGCTGAACGATGCCTACGACAAAGCTACCCGTACAGAAGTAGAACGCCTGTTGAATGCCAGTGACCCGACCGAATTGATCGACTCATTTTACAACGATCTGGAATTCGGTACCGGTGGGTTACGCGGAATTATGGGTGTGGGGAGCAACCGGATGAATATTTATACGGTAGGTGCCGCTACCCAAGGTTTCGCCAATTATATTAACCGGCTGTTCCCGGGAGAAAATAATTCAGTATGTATAGGCCACGATTGCCGCCATCATTCGCGGGAATATGCAGAAACGACTGCAGCGATTTTTTCAGCCAACGGCATTACAGCTTATCTTTTCGAATCGCTGCGTCCGACACCGGAAATGTCGTTTGCTATCCGTGAATTGGGATGTAAAGGAGGAGTCATCATTACCGCTTCACACAACCCGAAAGAATACAACGGTTATAAGGCTTACTGGAATGATGGTTCACAGTTAGTTCCCCCTCACGATAAAAATGTGATCGACGAAGTAAAAAAAGTGAAGGTCACCGATATTAAGTTCACGGCTGTCCCGGATAAAATCAAGACTCTTGGCGAAGACTTTGACCAGAAATTCCTGAATACAGTAAAAACCCTGAGTTTATCTCCGGAAGCCATTCAACATCAGCACGACTTGAAAATTGTTTTTACTCCCTTACATGGTACCACTTATAAATTAGTGCCTGCTTCTTTACGTAATTGGGGGTTCACCAATATCACCACTATCCCGGAACAGATGATTACCGACGGTGATTTTCCAACCGTAGCTTCTGCAAATCCGGAAGAACCGGCAGCCTTCAAGATGGCATTGGATAAAGCCCGGGAGATCGATGCCGACCTGGCTATGGCTTGTGATCCGGACGGTGACCGTATCGGTATCGCTGTTAAAGACGACCGGGGCGAGTGGATTCTACTCAACGGCAACCAGACCAACATTATTTTTACCTGGTATATCATCCAGCGCAGGAAAGCATTAGGCCTACTCAAAGGCAACGAGTATACTGGTAAAACGATCGTTACTTCCGAGCTGATTAAAGATATCGCCGAGAAGAACGGGATTCCCTGTTACGATGTATACACCGGTTTCAAATGGATCGCCGATATGATCCGTAAAAAGGGAGCTGAAGGTTACATCGGAGCCGGTGAAGAATCGTTCGGTTTCATGCCAGGTTCTTTTACCCGGGATAAAGATGCCGTATCTTCGACCTCTTTGATGGCAGAAATTGCTGCCTGGGCAAAAGATCAGGGGAAAACTTTGTTCGGTATTCTCGAATCGATCTATGCTGAATATGGTTTCTCACAAGAAAAAATGGTTTATATTGTACGCAAAGGCCTGACCGGAGCTCAGGAAATCAAAGATATGATGAACAACCTCCGGCACAACACCCCGAAAACGATCAATAACAGTGAAATCATCATCAAAAAGGATTATGCAACATTACAGGAAATCAATCTGAAAACCGGAGAAACAAAAACCATGGATTTTCCAACCACCAGTGACGTACTTCAATTCTTCCTGGCCGACGGTTGCAAAATCTCCGTTCGTCCTTCCGGTACCGAACCCAAAATAAAATTCTATTTCGAAGCCCGTGCCACGATGAAAAATGTAAACGATTTTCATAAAGCCCAAGCTGAAGCTTTAGCTAAAATCGATGCAATGATGGCCGATCTGAAAATAAACTAATACCCGGCAGGCTAATGTACCGCACTGTGTATACAGACCGGTACATTAGCCTATTTTCAAACCGGTATTTCGAAGAACTCTTCTTTAAAATTGACGAAATATACCCTTTCCTGTGCCCGGGTAATCGCCGTATACAACCAACGCCAATACTCATCATTCAGCATCTCCTCCGGCAACCACCCCTGATCGATAAACACGGCATCCCATTGTCCCCCCTGAGCTTTATGACAGGTAACGGCATAAGCGAATTTCAGTTGTAAGGCATTGTAATATTCATTTTCCCGGATTTTTTCAAATCGTTTCTTTTTAGAAGGGATATCGGCATAATCGGCTTCTACAGCCTGATAAAATATACGGTTTTGTTCATACGTCATCGCCGGATAATCGGACATCAGGGTATCCAGCATAACCCAAGCCGTCACCTCTTCTTCATACCCATCTATCTTCAGTGTAGCATTTACAAAATGATGCCCATAAAGCTCTACTCTTCTGCCGGCCCGTTGTACGGTAGCCATATCTCCATTGGCAATAAAATCGATTTTTTCATAATCAGCTCCCCAGAAATAATTGTTTTTTACGATCATAATCCGGTCTCCACTACAAAAATCCTCTTCCCGGTATAAGATCGTGCGGCGTATTCCTTCATTAAACCGATTGGCCCGTTTATTCGAACGACAAACGACAATCGTTTCTTCTTCCCCGAACCGCCCGTAACAGGAATCTATTTCTTCCAGAAGTTCCCCACCACCGATCTTAAAAACATCGGGAAATTTTCCGATCCTGAGCCGCAGATTTTCCGATCCGATTCCGATCAGACTCCGTACCTGTGTGGCATTGTATAAAATACCCGACTGTTCTGCCTGCCGCATAATATCGGTCAAAGCCACCTCGGTCACCTTGAAATTATAAGCAGCTTCCAGTTCCCGTCTGTCCAAGGCCGGACTAATATCCAGGCCTACAGGGGGTAACTGAGCCACATCCCCGATCAGTATCAAACGGTTATTCCGTCCATTATATATATACTGTATCAAATCGTCCAACAAACAACCACTCCCGAAATTACCTTCCCCATCGGCATTTGAAATCATCGAAGCCTCATCGACAAAAAACAAGGTGTCAGCACCGGCATTAAATCCCAGATTAAACAAGCCTTCTCCATCGGTCGAAGACTTTTGACGATAAATCTTTTTGTGGATCGTAAAAGCCGCTTGTCCGGCATAACCGGCAAAAACCTTCGCCGCCCGACCGGTCGGGGCCAGCAAAACGACTTTATACTCAAGGCTTACCAAAGCATTCACAATAGCAGCGACCAATGAAGTCTTTCCCGTACCGGCATATCCTTTCAACAGAAAAATCCCTTCTTCTTCCCGGGCAAAGAAAAAACGGATAAAATGCTCAACAGCGATCTGTTGGGTCGGAGAAAAATCATAACCGAATTTCTTCCGGATAATATCTTCAAAATGTTTTTGGATCATCATGAAATTTAATAGAAGATTATGCCTTTAATCTAAATTTTTTCCTAAATTTGCGAGCAATATTAAGATTTTGTGCTGCGTTGACAACGTTTGAATTGCGAGGATAAAGATACGAAATTAGGATCAACCTCACAGGTCTGATGAAAATTTATGCATTAATATCATACAAAAATAACGTTAAATATGAAAAAGCTTATTATTCAGATTATCCTTGCCGGAATTATTATTTTTCTTGGTTATAAATGCTACGAAAGTATTAAGATTCCTCAACAATTTAAAGTGATAAAAGAACAGAGATATGCGAGAATTGCCGATCGTCTGAAAGATATCCGTACAGCTCAGGAAGCTTATAAAGGAGTATATGGAAAATATACCGGTAGTTTTGACACTCTGATCAATTTCATCAAATACGACTCGGTAAAAGTTGTTCGTTCAATCGGTTCGTTGAGCGACGAAGACCTGGAAAAAGGAATTACCGAAGCTCAGGCTATCAAAGAAGGGCGGATTGTTCGTGACACTGTAAAACAAGGCGCTTTAGAAACCATTTTCAATAAAGATTACCCGATCGACGATCTCCGTTATGTGCCTTTCACGAAACGGAAATATCAATTCAATATGGGTGCCTCTTCTATGTTTACCGATTCAGGAGTAGAAGTCCCTCTTTTCCAGGCTTGGATTTCCAATACCTATATCTTTGAAGACATCGAAGATCAATACAAAGATGAAATCCTTCAGGAAAACGGTGAAAGAAAAAGGCTGAAGAAATATCCGGGGCTGAAAGTCGGTGACCTGAAAGAAGCGAATAATAACGTAGGTAACTGGGAATAATGTAGTTGCATGCAGAACGTATATTATATTGACAGTAATTTCATAAAAGAAAATTCTTCACAATATATTTTGTCCATCCGTTACTCGACGGATGGACTTTCATTTTGTGTCCACAATCATAATCACCAGCTTTTGGTGTTTTTTTTCCAGCCTTACCAGTTGGATAGCCAGGATGCCGTCATTGCCAAGGTAAAAAAAATCATGGTGGAAGATGAACTATTGAATTTAAAATATAAAAAAGTATATATTCTACCTTGCCAAAAAGAAAAAATCCTGTTGCCCGCCCATGTGTTCAATAAGAATACCTTGGGAGATATGTACCGGATCTGCCTGCAACCTCAGAAAAACGATATCTTATTATACCGGAAAATCAAAGCGATCGAAAGTTACCTGGTCGAAGTACTCCCACGTAGTTTCGTCAATTTTCTGAGCTCCCGTTATGCTTCGCTGTGTATCGTCAATAATGCTTATGCTTTTATCATTCAAGCTATCGAAAGCATTCAATTCAATACCAATCATCTATTTATCGACATACACGATCGGTATTTCGATTTATTATTGACTCAGAACAACGAGGTACTGTTGTTCAATTCTTTTGATTACGGTTCGGTGACTGACCTGATTTATTAGACCCTGAATTGTCTGCAACAATGTCATATCGATAAAGAGAACGTGCATACCTCCTTATCGGGCAATCTGGTCAACGATCCGGATTTACTGACGCTCATGAATAAATACATCCCGAATGTATCTATCCTGAATTGCGCCCCATTGTCCCAGCTCGTACGGAATAATGAATTGAATAATTCCAGTTTTATCCACTTGCTAAATATCCACAAATGCGAATAATCAGTGGTTCTCACCGAGGACGGCAGATTTTTCCCGACAAGAGTTTCAGTGCCCGTCCGACGACCGATTTTGCCAAAGAAAATTTGTTTAATGTACTGACCAATTATATGGACCTGGAAGATATTTCCGCCCTTGATCTATTCTCAGGTACCGGCAGTATCAGTTATGAATTTGCTTCCCGTGGTGCCCGGGAGATTGTCTCCATCGAACAGAATTACAAACATTATATGTTCATCAGGCGGACTGCAAAGGAATTGGGTTTTAAGCACATAAAAATCTATAAAACCGATGTCTTTATCGCTTGCAAAAAATTAAAAGGACGGAAATTCGACCTGATTTTCGCCGACCCTCCCTATAAGTTGGATAAAATCGACGATATCCCTGCCGCAATCTTCGATAATGAATTGTTAGCCGAAAATGGGATTGCTATTATAGAACATCCGGCCAACACCGACTTTTCCAGTCACCCCCGTTTTTCAGAACACCGGCAATACGGCAGCGTGAACTTTTCGTTATTCAGATAGGTTGTTTCGCAAAAAAATCCCGGGATTCGGCTTCAACCGTCCCGGGATTAAAATATGATCGACCGATCTTTAATTTTCGTCGTTCACATAATCGTAAAGCGGATCGCAGGTACACATCAGGTTGCGGTCGCCATACCCATCGTCTACGCGTCCTACTTGAGGCCAGAACTTATTCTCAGCCACCCAAGGCAGCGGATAAGCCGCTTTACTACGCGGATAAGTGTGAGTCCACTCGTCAGCTGTCAGAACCTTATGCGTATGCGGAGCATTCTTCAGTACATTATCGGTTTTATCTGCTTTTCCTTCGGCTACCTCACACATTTCCTCGCGGATTGTCTTCAGTGCTTCGATAAAACGATCCAGTTCTTCTTTCGGTTCACTTTCAGTCGGTTCCACCATCAAAGTACCATGTACCGGGAACGACAGGGTCGGTGCATGGAAACCGAAGTCCATCAACCGTTTAGCAATATCGAGCTCGGAAATACCATATTCTTTATTGAAAGCGCTGCAATCCCAGATCATTTCATGACCTACGCGTCCCTGTTTGCCTTTGAACAAAATTTTAAAGCCGAGCTTTTCAAATGAAGAGCCAGATAGTTCGCATTCAGGATAGCCATTTCAGTTACGTGCTTCAAACCTTCTGCTCCGAGCATCAACAGATAGCCATAGGTCACAGGCAGCATGCTCACCGAGCCATAAGGAGCGGCTGACACAGCATGTATTCCTTGTTCTCCGCCAGTCTTCACCACTGCATGTGAAGGTAAGAAATCTACCAGGTGTTTAGCCACACAGATCGGACCGACACCCGGGCCACCACCACC